>OLNP01002047.1_pt1 | contig 15472 bp, 12 predicted proteins | sample 1671951 | NCBI WGS metagenome assembly OLNP01 (sample SAMEA3136629, study PRJEB25190) | human gut metagenome | biome: human gut; feature: human-associated habitat; material: faeces | place: Austria | collected 2013
GCCAGGTAGCAGATAACGTTGCTGGCTGTACCTCCCGGACAACATCCTACGAGGATTACTCCTAAGGCGAGTTCTTCCGGCAAAGACAGTAACTTACAGAGTAGCCACGCCAGTGAGGGCATGATAAGAAACTGTGCCAGTTCGCCGACGAGAATGTCTTTCGGATGCTGTAAGACCGGTCTGAAGTCGGACGGACGGAGTGTTAGTCCCATGCCGAACATCACTACGCCCAGCATTGGTGTGATGGTCGAAGTGTCTATCCAGACGAACGAAGAAGGCAAAAAGAGAGCCACAGCCGTCACTAGCACTACCACAAGGGTAATATGGGCGGCAATCCATATAGATAGTTGGATGAGTTTATTTTTCATTGTTGTTGTCTCAAAAATTGTCTGCAAAGTTACAAAAATCCTCAGACTCAGTCATATAGTGATAATTATTACTTAAATTATCAAAAATATGACATACAGAACCCACTTAAATCTGTAGGTGTAATCCATTTCATATGTAGTCGTCTTTTATTGTGTTTGGTAAAATCTTACTTTTTATGATATTCTATGTCTTGTTCCGCTGCCATTGAATAATCACCCCCACCTAAATGGTACACTTTCGGTTCATTTACGGTTGGGTCATTATCCGTCCATTGCTCACACTGGCGAATAACGGTCTCGAGCGCATTTGCAGCTTCTTCAGGTGGATAATGGTACTTCTTCAGCAGACGCTTAATCATTTTGCGCATACCGGCACGGGCTGATTCCTTTTTCTGCCAGTCAATGGTACGGTTCTTTCGCAGGGTTTCCGTCAGCTCCTTGGTCATGGCCACCAGTTCCTCATTGGTATATATATCATGTACGGCTTGAGGTTGAGTTAGAGCATCGTAGAAAGACTTTTCTTCACGTGTCAGCCCGAGGTCATTTCCGGCAGCTTCGGAGGATGAAATTTCTTTTGCCAATTTCAAAAGTTCCTGTATTACCTCTTCATTTGTAAGCAACCCTTTCAGGTAGTTCGATAAAGAACGATTCAGCAGATCAGAGAACTTTTCAGCCTGAACGATGTTCGTCTTCTGATACAAGGTCACTCGTTCTGCCAATAACCTTTTCAGCAGTTCAACGGCTATGTTCTTTTCCTTCATTTTGGATATGTCGTCAAGAAATGCTGCATCAAACAGAGAAAATTCAGCCTTTACATCAGAGAAAAGATTAATCACTCCTTCACTCTTGATGCTATGTTTGAGCAACTCTCCAATTCTTGCGTTGATTTCGCGTTTGGATACCTTTCCTTTTCCCGTCATTCGTGAGAGTAGGGTACGGACTGCTTCAAAGAATGCCGCTTCATATCGCTGTGATTCGTCTAACAAGCTTCGACACAGTGTGAGGGAGTTATGCAGAAGTAGTGCTTCTTTCAGGAACATTTGATGCTGTTCCTGCTTGGCTGGTGACATGATGAAGTTCACTCCGCCTTTTATGATTTGAGCACATTCTAGGTCGGATGCTGTTCGGAAATTGCTGTAATCGTAACCGTGGAACAAATCGCGGCAAACCTCTAATTTTTCCCTGAATTTAAGTAAGGCCGTTTCCTTAATATCCGGATTCCCAAAGTTCTTGCGGTCCCGACGAGTATAGTCGTGCATGGCCTCTTTCAAAGCTTTGGCTATGCCGATGTAGTCTACCACCAGACCGCCCGCTTTCCCGTTGAACACCCTGTTTACGCGAGCGATGGCCTGCATCAGGTTATGTCCGCTCATGGGCTTGTACACATACATTGTAGCCAATGACGGTACGTCAAAACCGGTCAGCCACATGTCCACTACAATGGCAATCTTCATCGGATCCTCGTTGTCCTTGAAACGCTTGGCGAGTTCCTTCTTATACTGTTTGTTGCCGATAATATCATGCCACTCTTCAGGATCCTTGTTGCTGCCAGTCATTACCACCTTCACCTTTTCAGTCCAGTTAGGACGCAGTTCCAGCAGTTTGTGGTAAATACTCATTGCGATAGGGCGTGAATAAGCCACAATCATGGCCTTGCCCGTCAGCTCATATTGTCTGTTTTCTTCGTAATGCTTCAGAATGTCCCTGCACAGCGAATCGATTGTTTCCGGAGCACCCAAAATCTCTTCCAAGTGCGACATCTCCTTTTTGCTCTTCTCAATCTGTTCGTCCGTAGCACCTTCCTCGGCGAGCAAATCATATTCCGCGTCAATAGCTCTCAATGTGGATTCGTCCAGGTTTAGATTGATTACACGCGATTCATAATATACCGGACAAGTGGCACCATCAGCCACCGCCTGAGTCATGTCGTACACATCGATATAGTTACCGAAAACCTCAACCGTATCCCTGTCTTTCGTAGATATGGGCGTACCTGTAAAACCAATGTACGATGCATTCGGTAGGCAGTCATGAATAATCCTTGCAGTACCTATAACACGTTTGGCAATATCTTCCCCTTTCTCATTCTTGGTCATGCGGATTTTCTCTTCAAATCCGTATTGCCCGCGATGGGCTTCGTCGGTCATCACCACAATGTTTTTTCTGAGTGACAAAGGCTCGGCCGATTCTTCAAATTTCTGCATGGTGGTGAATACAATTCCGTTTGCTTCACGCCCGGCCAGTAGAGCCTTCAGGTCTTCGCGGCTTTTGGCCTGTACGGGCACCTGACGTAAGAAATCCTTACATTTGGCAAACTGAGTATAGAGCTGGTCGTCCAAATCGTTGCGGTCTGTAATTACCACGATGGTAGGCTGGGAGAGTTCACTTTGCAACAAGTGAGCATAGAACACCATGGAAAGCGATTTCCCGCTGCCTTGCGTATGCCAGAACACGCCAATCTTACCGTCATTCTGTACGGCGATTTTCGTACGCTCAATAGCTTTCTTTACTGCAAAATACTGATGATACCCGGCAAGAATTTTTGCGGCTCCTGCTTCGTCTTTCGAGAAGCAGACAAAGTTCTTGATAATATCTAAAAGACGCTCTTTCTGGAAGATGCCTTCGAAAAAAGTATCATAATCGGCAAAGTCCGTACTTTCATAGTTGCCATCCTTGGTCTTCCACTCCATGTAGCGGTCTTCCTTGCTTGTTAGCGTTCCGGCCTTTGAGCATGCCATGTCACTCATTACACAGAACACATTATATATGAAGAGTGATGGAATTTCTTTCATGTAATTGCGTAGCTGTAAATAGGCTTCCGATGCATCCGTTTCTTCGCGTGAAGGAGATTTCAGTTCCATAACCACAAGAGGAAGTCCGTTTATGAAGATGATGATGTCTGCCCGCTTTTCGGAGTACTCTACAAAAGTCCATTGGTTCACCACCTGGAAGTCGTTGCGCTCAATGTGTGCGAAGTCTATCAGATAGACAATGTCATTCCGTTGTTCTTTACCGTCAAAATAGGAAACTTCTATGCCATGTTGCAGATAGTCCATAAATAGCTCGTTTTTCTGTGCCAGACTTCCGGTGTCAATGCTCTTCAGTTTGGCTACAGCCTCATTTATTGCTGTTTGTGGCTTTCCTCTGTTCACATTACTCAGGCTTTCCATAAGCTGTTCTTCATAGAACGGCGCATAGTAATCACGCTCTATGTCAGGGCCATAAAGATGTGTATAGCCCATCTGCTCGAAAAGGGCTATCACGGCTTTCTCGTAGTTTTCTTCTGTGAATGACATAGTATTTTATGTGTTTGGTCTTAGCAAGTTTCTAATCTTTCAATCCATTCATTAAAAAGAATACATTTTTCTCTGATAGTTTCCAGTCCTATTTCCAAAGCCAGAAAAGCTCCATCCGTCACTTTATCATATCCGCAGACGGCTTTCTTCAGTCGTTCGGAAGGCGCAGTAGCTGGACCATTGTTTATCTCTTCCGGTGTGTCAGCACTGTTTACCGCACTTTCCAATAACGAGAAATTAAGTTCGTTTTTAGTAAAATTATTTTGGAATACCGAGATATCACTAAACAATAATCCTTCAAATTCGTGTAACTGTATATAGGGAACAAATCTTGAACGTAGTTTTTCGTCCATGTTAAGAGACATTCGTTCGAAAAGATAATGCATTCTCTCATAAATATTTTTTATTGTTTTGCTGTCCATCCATCCGGGAAAATTGTACGAATCTCTGATACGGTAATAATCCACAAACAATGAAACTATACAATTTCCCTCATTCAGATGTCTGACAATTTGTTTCCTCAGTGTATCCCAAGCTACAATACCTCCATTGGAATGTTTGATGGTAGGAGCTTCCAAAATAATATCCTTGGACTGGAAATAATCACGCAACAAGTCATTGCAGAATGCTTGTTCTGTCGGTCCCTCGCAAATGATAATCAATCTTTTCATCTCGGCTGCCCTCCTTTCAGGATGTTTTGTTTCCACAAGTCGCCCAGCGTATAATCCTCCAGCCAAGACTCCAGACTTTCAGGTTTTAACCTTTCCATCACCGAAACTCCTTCAATCTGATTAACGGTAATCACATTTTCGGCATCAAAATTAGTAATCAAATCTGCACTTTGAGTCGCTATAATGACTTGTGTCCCTCTGCTTGCAACCGATTTTATCAGGCCGGCTAGTTTCTGAATAGCCAAAGGGTGTAGTCCCAATTCAGGTTCGTCGATGATGATAACTTTCGGTGGAATTGGTTGCAAGAACAGCGTTGTCAATGCAATGAATCGTACAGTCCCATCGGAGAGGTCCGTCGGTCCGTAAATAGTCGAACTGAATTTATCTGTCCACTGCAGGCGAACTGTATCAGCTGCACTTACGTTGAAATAGAAATCACTGAAATAAGGAGCAATGCTTTGAATGACACGTACAATCCGTTTGTAGGTAATAGGGGAATTCTCTCGGATGCCATACAGAAAAGCTGCCAGATTTTCTCCCTTTTCATACAAGTAATAGACATCGTTCACAATGTGACTTTCTTTGGTGAACGGAGAGCTTTTTCCTGTGTCATGAAAGTGATATTTTTTTATCTCAGACAGATAGTTCCGGATGTATTCACCTCTTGACAGTCCGTTATAAGATTTAATATTGGCTTCATTACCGAAACTGGCTATATCAGAATACGAGCCATAATATCCCAGTTTCTCTTTTGAAAATACAAACTTGTTATCTCCCTCTTTCAGTTCAAACGAATAAGAGTTGCATTTAAAATAAACAGTAGCACAAATTGTATCTGTAATCTTGCTGCCTTGAAAGAAGTATTTGTCGATGCCTCCTCCCAGTGCTACATATTCCGTGAGCTTTTGTTCATATAGTCGGTTCAAGAACTCGAAGAAAGACAAAAAGTTACTCTTTCCTGACCCGTTAGAGCCTATCAATATATTGATAGAAAGCAAGTCAAGTGCCAAATCTTTGAAAGATTTATATCCCTTAATTTCTATTCTGTCCATAATTTGATGTTATTGTATTGGGAAGTGACTATCGCAAAGATAGTAATTTTTCTCCTGTTGAACCATCTGAGTTTTCGGATAGTTGACTTTTGCAATATCTCTTCTTGTACATTCTCAAGAGATGATTAATAACTGCTATTCAGTAAAGAAATTAATATTCTCTATATATCCATTTATTTTTGATTCTCTCCTAAATATTGATCTATATTATCTCTAATTTCTTGTAATCCTTCTGTTTTAGAAAAATCGAATGTACTAATCCATGCCCAAATTTCTTCTTTTAAATTCGGTAAATAATCAGAAACTAAGACATTTTTGTTGTTAAAATCAATAGTTAATGTGATGAATCCTACACTTGTAATAGAAATAAGATATCCACAGCAATAATTTTGATTGAAATCATTCGTAAGCAAATTTAAATTCCATGCTTTATTTATATCTTTTGACTTAATGCACGCATACATAGCCATGATCCCTAAGGGAGATGTTGTATTAATATAGGATTTAACATAGGAATCTATATCGAATTTTTTTAAATCCCCATTTAGATACCTAAAATTATTATTCTTGTTAAAACCAGAAGCAGACTCAGACGTCATTCCAATAATTTGATCCGTTTTCTTTTCAACCCTATTTACAGTATCAATAATTTTCTTAATATTTTCTTGCAGACTTTCGGCAGACTCGGAATATGATAGTGTAGCTTTTTCGACAGTTTTTGCAGCATTATTCAAGATTTCTACTTGTCCGGCGGATTGGCTATTACTATAAAACGAATACAAAATTGTAACCACAGCCAGTATAATGGATATCAAGGCAGAAGCTAACGACACAAAATCTAAAACATTCCTATTCCCATAAAAGGTATTTGAGAATGCTACAATACCAAGTAAGGTCAGAATGCTTGCATAAAATATGTACGATCCCCAACTTCTTGGTTGCTTTTGGTAAACTCTATATGCAGAAACACCAATAGCTGCAATAATGATAATTGTACAACAGATTATGATTGTCTGCAATATGTCTGGAGTTAAAAGTTTTTCAGTTATCATATTCCTATTTTTTATATTTAATTCTCAATATTTTTTATTCCATTTAGGAAGTTTGGAATAATAATCTTGAATTAAGGTAGCTTCATAATATGCTGGTAGAAAAAGTTTCTCGTCTATAATAAACCACTTTATATATAAAATTTTTAACTGTTTATCTTCATTCATTTTCTTGATGAAGAATTTTTCTCTACGTATATTTTCTTGCGTATTATTCAAACGCCTTTTTAATGGCTGTTTATCGAAACCTCCATCTGTATGAACTGTTCCTCCTTTTCCAATGTAAAGTAATTCACCTTTAATGGAGTTTGCATATATTTTATAAACTCCATATCCTTTGGGTATTTCTTTTGTTTTTTCTGATAAAGAGTTTCCTATTTCAAAAGTGAAATATCCTTGTTTTATGAATTTAAGATTGTTCATTATAGTTTTAATTGTTAAAATCGTTTATCTTTAGTTCACCTGACATGAGTTTGGGGAGGAGGGTATCGCGAAGCTGAGCAAGTCTTTCTGATTGCATTCCATTTGATTGAATTTTATCATAAAAAACTTTTATCATTTTTTCAAAGTCGGTAGCAATATGAATAGGCGGAATTATAATCTGTTCTTTTTGTATAAATCCATTTATATCAAGATTTTTAATACCTGTTGTACCATTTTCATATGAGAACATTACGCCTTGATTATAAAGCATTTCCCATATATAATATAAGAAAGAAGAATATCCTGATAATGGTTTTATAGCTTTACAAAAATTTGTGCATATAATAGAATTATTATACTTATCTAATAATCTGTTAGAAATTCTACATGCTCGTCCGGTTGATTGAGTTGGACTTCCACCTGAAATTTCAATTACCATATCTCCGTCAATTAGCACTTTTGATTGATAATTCTTTTCCAAAATAAATCGTGTTGGCATATTTCCTTTGTTACCAATTTTTATATCTGGAATATCAGCACCTCTAATACAAAAAACTTTTCTTATGTGATTGCCTTGTGGATGTTCTTTTCCCCAATCACCACTAATGGTATTTTTAATTATATCAGATAATGTACCAACTTTCCATCCTTCTGGTATCATCCCAAGCTCTGAATTTACAAACTTTCCATCCTGGAATGGCTCAAAATCTACAAACCAAGACTTGAATAATGCTTGTGCCTGCTGCGCTAGATTTTCATTTATGCAGTGGTTCAGTTCAATTTTGTCGTCAAGGGAAAGTAATATAGCCATTACTCTGTTTTGTATTTCCATTGGTGGTACAGGAATGGTTATTTCCTTAAAAGTGGAAGTTGGCCTTGCCAATGCAGGAACCCCCACTTGAGAAGCATTCATCAAAATTCGATGTTGTCCTATACGAGTATGAAAGAAATATACAAAAAAGTCTGGTCTAATGATATTTTGATTGAGTCTTAATCTGAATTGACTCTGAGATATAACATATCTTTCATACTTTGAATCTAAAGGAATATATACTATCTGTCCCAAAGTACCTCGATGTGTTATAACAACATCACCTCTGGAGGCATTAGCTTTTCCAAGTGAATCTGCTTTCTCTTCTGAAACGTAATTAAAAGAATCTTCATTTAATTTGAAACCTTGTAGATTTGAGCCATTGAGAACTGGTATGCCAAAGTCAATAAAGTTATCAACTTTGATATTCGAACCAAAAGGTCCCATTGCAATTTCTTCTATTATTTCAGATATTTTGTATTCTTTCCACTCTTCCATTCCAATTTATTTTATTGAATAATGAAAAACTATATTATCTATTCTTTTTTGTTCTTCCTTGACAAACGCACATAACTCATCTTCAAATATTTTTTTCTGCTCATTTAAATAAGAAGAAATAGTATAGCAGAAAATATTCATTAAGTTTATAGCCTTGTTCAAGTCATTGTTTTTCTCATTAATTATAAAATGAATATCTTTTTCATACTCAGGTGCAATTTCTTTTGACATATTAGCCATAGTTAGAATTATTCTTCTTAATTCATCCGGAAAAATTATGTAATTTGTTTTGTACAAATTGAGAATAGATAAATCTCTAACCCATTCACCATATTTCTGACGCATATTACTTAATATCATCAATACTTTTTTCGCAGGTTCATTTCTATCATACTTGATTAATTGAACACTCAGCCTATTATTGTTGGATATATCATTTGCTGCCATTTCATCTATAAAATGTCTGTCGTCTTCTGTGAAAATCCCTTTTGTTAATTTCACTGAATAATCAGCAACAACAATTGGCTGTATTGAATCATTGATTATCATAATGTTGTCAACCAGTTCGTCTAATCTTTTTTGCTCAATTTCACGTTGAACCAACAAGGTTTGAAACTTTTGGTTATCTTTATTTTGCTTCACCGATATATAAATAGTTCGGTAGGCTATAATCATGGCTATAACAGTAGCTATTGAACCGATGGCAGTCCAATCAATCGTACATAAATCCAAGTTCATAGGCTAGCTATTAAATCTTAAACCCAATACTCCCCAGCTGCTTTCTAATCTCTTCCTCCAACTGGTGCGACTTCTCAAACATTTCAGACAATTCCGAAGTGAGTCGCTCCATTTTTTCCTGGAACGGTTCGCCGTCGTCTTCCGCTTCGGCTATGCCCACGTAACGTCCCGGGGTAAGTATGTAGTCCTGCTTGGCTACCTCATCAAGAGTAGCTGCTGCACAATATCCTTTTTCATCTTCCAATGCTCCTGCCTGAAAATCATTGTACGTTTTAGCGATACGCTGAATGTCTTCTTCCGTTAGTTCACGCAGCTTGCGGGTCACCATTGTTCCCATCTGGCGGGCATCGATGAACAGAATTTTTCCCGTTTGCTTTTTAGCGCGGTTGAGGAACCAGAGGGATACGGGGATACCGGTGGTATAGAATAACTGAGAAGGCATCGCCACAATACATTCTACCAAGTCTGCCTTGATGATATTCTCACGTATTGTGCCTTCACCGCCTGATTGCGAAGAAAGGGCACCATTGGCCAGTACCATGCCGATGCGTCCGTGTGGCGAGAGGTGATGAATCATGTGCTGAATCCATGCAAAGTTGGCATTGCCTGAAGGGGGAATGCCGTATTTCCAGCGTACATCATCCTGCAACTTATCGGCTCCCCAGTCGCTCAAATTGAAAGGCGGATTGGCCAGGATGTAATCGGCTTTAAGGGTAGGGTGCTGATCATCGAAGAAGGTATCGGCTGCAAACTTGCCTAAATCGGCTTCTATACCGCGAATGGCTAAGTTCATTTGTGCCATTTTCCATGTGGTGGGGTTGCTGTCTTGTCCGAATACAGAGATGTTGTTTATGTTTCCCTGATGTTCATTGATAAACTTGGCAGACTGTACGAACATACCTCCGGAACCGCAGCAGGGATCGTATACGCGGCCACTGTAGGGCTGCAATACTTCTACCAGCGTGCGGACGATACAGGCAGGGGTGTAGAACTCTCCGGCCAGTTTGCCTTCAGCCTCGGCAAACTTTGAAAGGCAATATTCGTATGTACGGCCCAAAATATCTTTTGAATCGCCGTGTTCTTTCATCTGAATGTTGGTGAAGAGGTCTACCACATCGCCCAGTCGTCTTTTGTCCAGCTCGGGGCGGGCAAAGTTCTTGGGCAGAATGCCTTTCAGGCGTGGATTCTCTTTTTCAATCAGGCGCATGGCATTGTCTATGGCTGTACCTACTTCGGGGGTGTGTGCGGCTTCTGCCACTACAGCCCAGCGTGCTTCCTGTGGTACAAAGAAAATGTTTTCGGAAGTGTATTCATCTTTGTCTTCTTCAAAGCCGTCGCCTTCTTCTACAAGTTCATTGTATTTTGCTTCGAAGCGGTCGGAAATGTATTTCAGGAAAATAAGTCCCAGAACTACGGACTTATATTCTGAAGCATCGAGGTTTCCTCTTAGAAGGTCTGCTGCTTTCCATATTTCTTTTTCAAAGCCAATATCTGCTGTATTATTTTTCTTTGCCATAAGGTTGTATTATTTTTTTCGATGATTAAATTTTTTATGTCTGCACGCAATGTGCAGGCAAATCATACAAAGGTAAAAATATTACGGCACATAGAAGAAGATAGGGTAAAAGAATTTATATGGCATAGATGTAGATATGATTACACCTATATAAAAATATCTCGACACATAGCAGTCAATATCTCGACACAAACGTGACGAGATATCAGCACGAACGTGTCAATATATCGTCACGTTCGTGTCAAGGTAAATTTAATTCTGCTCTTACATAAATGCACGGGGCGTCTGACTATAACTGATATTTTGCTCTGACTATTAGTCTTTTTATTCGCCTCCAAATCTACGTGAAATCTCTTGGATAACTACGAAAATTTGCAAATTATCCATGAACAGAGTTCTGTTATGACAAAGAAACAATTGGTATATTGTGAATCGAAGATGGGAAATAAATTATTGCAGATATTTTGATTAAAAATTCAGCATCTTTTCTCCAAAATATCATGAAGTTTTAGAGAGAATTTGTACAAAAAGAAAAAGGAACTTCCTGATGAATTATAAAAACAAAACGTCCCGTGTGAAAAAGCACACAGGACGTTGTATATAAAGACTATACATTGTCAGTCTATATCGCCTAGAACGAATTTGTGAGGATGTTTTCCTTTGAAATCATTGAAATACAGTTTGATTTCGCGCATATCCTTGTCTATATCCCCGCTGGGTATGATATACTTGCCTGCTGTTATACATTTCTTTTCGTAATCGATGCCGATCAGTACGATAGGAATGTTTGCCCCTAATGCTATGTAATAGAATCCCTTTTTCCAGTTCGGGTTAGGAGAGCGGGTTCCTTCAGGGGTGATGGCAAGATGAAATTTCTCGCTGGCGTTTACTTGCTTGATGACTTGATCTACCATTGAGGTACGTTTGTCACGATGTACGGGGATTCCTCCCATCCAGCGGAACAAAATACCCAACGGAAAGAAGAACCATTCTTTTTTCATCATGAATCCCGACTCACGACCTATGGCACTGATAAACAGCTTGCCGATAAACAGGTCCCAGTTCGTGGTGTGAGGGGCTGCACAGATAATGCACTTGTCGAAATCAGGGACGGAAACTTCAGCTTTCCATCCCAGTATCTTGTGGTAGATAAAGCTGCAAATGGCTTGTTTCATGCTCCTTATTTACCCAGTTCTTCCAATTTTTTGAAAATAGTTTGTGTACCGTTGTTAAAGTCTTCTTTCAGTTTCTTATAGAAGCCTTTTACATTACCCGGTTCAGTATGGCTGATGCGGCTGATGATGTCCTGACGGAGATTGACTGCCTGAAGGAACAATTTGCTCAGTTCTTCACGGTTTTCATCTTTGGCATTCATGCTTTCTACGATACACAGACCCGCGATAAGGTCGGAAATATAATTGACGTTCTTTTTTAAATTTCTTCTACTAGCCATAGTTTTATTGTTTTAATGGGTTAATAAAATAGATTGATTACGGGGTAAAGATAACATTTTTTTTGCATACGTTTTCATATTTCCGAAAAAAAGGCGAAATTTGCCATACCGAAATTTATACACCTTATATAAATTAAAAACAATTATGACAAAAAGCGCATTACAAATTGCAAGAGCTGCTTATCAGCCAAAATTGCCTAAGGCATTGAAGGGTGCTGTAAAGGTACAGGAAGGAGAACCTACACAGTCGGTTGCCGATCAGGAAGAAATCAAGAAATTGTTCCCGAATACTTACGGCATGCCGTTGATTAAATTTGTTGAAGGAGAAGAAAAAGAATATGCTCCTATGAACGTGGGAGTAATTTTGTCTGGTGGTCAGGCTCCTGGTGGACACAATGTAATCTCTGGTTTGTTTGATGGCGTAAAGAAATTGAACCCTGCAAACAAATTGTATGGTTTCATCCTGGGTCCTGGTGGATTGGTTGACCACAAATATATGGAACTGACAGCTGATATTATCGACGAATACCGTAACACTGGTGGTTTCGATATCATCGGTTCTGGTCGTACTAAACTGGAAAAAGAAGATCAGTTCGAAAAAGGTTATGAAATCTTGAAAGAATTGGGTATCAAAGCATTGGTTATCATCGGTGGTGATGACTCTAATACAAATGCTTGTGTATTGGCTGAATATTATGCAGCTAAGAACTATGGTATCCAGGTTATCGGCTGTCCGAAGACTATCGACGGTGACTTGAAGAACGACATGATTGAAACTTCATTCGGTTTTGATACTGCTTGTAAGACTTATGCTGAAGTTATCGGTAACATCCAGCGTGACTGTAACTCAGCTCGCAAGTACTGGCACTTTATCAAACTGATGGGACGTTCTGCTTCTCACATCGCTTTGGAATGTGCTTTGCAGGTTCAGCCTAATGTATGTATCATCTCTGAAGAAGTTGAAACTAAGAACATGTCTTTGGATGATGTAGTAACATATATTGCTCAGGTTGTAGCTGACCGTGCTGCTGCAGGAAACAACTTCGGTACAGTATTGATTCCGGAAGGTTTGATCGAATTCATCCCGGCTATGAAGCGTCTGATCGCTGAATTGAACGACTTCTTGGCTGCTAACGGTGAAGAATTCAACAACATCAAACGTTCTAAACAGCGTGAATACATCATCAGCAAGCTGACTCCGGAAAATGCTGCTATCTACGCTTCTCTGCCGGAAGGTGTTGCTCGTCAGTTGTCTTTGGATCGTGACCCGCACGGAAACGTTCAGGTTTCATTGATCGAAACTGAAAAACTGTTGTCTGAAATGGTTGCTACTAAGTTGGCAGCATGGAAAGAAGAAGGTAAATATGTTGGTAAGTTTGCTGCTCAGCACCACTTCTTTGGTTACGAAGGACGTTGCGCTGCTCCATCTAACTTCGATGCTGACTATTGCTACTCTTTGGGTTACACTGCATCTATGTTGATTGCTAACGGTAAGACTGGTTATATGTCATCAGTTCGTAACACTACTGCTCCGGCTGCTGAATGGATTGCAGGTGGTGTGCCTATCACAATGATGATGAACATGGAACGCCGTCACGGTGAAATGAAACCGGTTATCCAGAAAGCTCTGGTTAAGTTGGATGGTGCTCCGTTCAAGGCTTTCGCTGCTCAGCGTGAAACTTGGGCTAAGGAAACTGCTTATGTTTATCCGGGTCCGATCCAGTACTTTGGTCCTACTGAAGTTTGCGATCAGCCGACTAAGACTTTGCAGCTTGAACAAGCAAAATAATAATTGCTTATAAATAAAGAAATCTGTCATTGCCTTCTCTGCCTGTCTGTGACTGGCAGAGAGGTGCAGTGACTATTTTTTAATGTAACTGGATAGAACCTATGACAAAAGAACCGCCCATAATGGTGGTAAATAAGCCTCGCAAAACTACATCCCGTAAGCGGACGAGTTCTTCTTCATCGAATACGACTTCTTCTGGAGGAGCGAAGAGAAGAACCAGACGCAGCAAGGATAAAAAGAAAATAGCACGTAAGTGGGAAGTTCCATCGTGGATATATTATATTCTGATGGGAGGGGCTGCTGCATTGCTGGTCATCGGGTTTTATTATTTCTTTATCCGTCCTTATGCATACAGATGGAAGCCTTGCTATGGTACAAAGGCATATGGCGTATGTCTTCCTTCGGGCTATCGGGTGCATGGGTTCGATATTTCTCACCATCAGGGTGAAATAAACTGGGCAGTGCTCAGCAAGACACAGTTTACTCCATTTCCTATCCGTTTTGTCTTTCTGAAAGCTTCGGAAGGTGGAGATTTCAGTGATACTACATTTGTCCATAACTTTGATCTGGCGCGACAGTACGGGTTTATCCGTGGTGCTTATCATTTTTATAATCCAAAGACAGATGCTTCGCGGCAGGCTGATTTCTTTATCCGCTCGGTTCAGCTGGAGCCGGGAGATCTTCCTCCTGTGCTGGATATAGAAAAGCGAGGGGATGATGACGACCGTTTGCGGAAAGATTTGCTGGTATGGCTTCGTAAAATAGAACAGCATTATAAAGTGAAGCCTATTCTTTATACTTCGTATAAGTTTAAAACTCGTTATCTGAACGATTCTGTCTTCAATACTTATCCGTATTGGATTGCTCATTATTATGTTGATTCTGTAGAATATAAGGGCCAGTGGAGATTCTGGCAGCATACAGATGCCGGTACATTGCCGGGCATAAGGGAACAGGTGGACCTGAATGTGTTCAACGGAACACTGGAGGAACTGAAGCAGATGACAATTCCTGTGTCTGAAGAAGAAAACTAACTATTTTATTGATTGGATTTACGCTTGCGGAGCTCTTCGGCAAGACGGTACTGGATGGCTGCTTCCATTTCTTTTCCGGCTTGTGTAAGTGCATCGCCAAAGCATTCGTGTGCTCCGGCGTGTTGAGGCTTCAGGGTAGTAGCTTTGTCGAGGTCGGCAATAGCTCCTTCGGTATTTCCTGTATGAAGACGCAGTTTTCCGCGGTTATAAACGGTTTTAAATTCCATCGGGCGCAGACGTACAGCCTTGTCAAGACAGGCTTCAGCTTCATTTATACGGTCGGCATTAAACAGGGTGACTCCTTTACGTACCCATGCATCGGCGTAGTCAGGATACAGTTCGATGGCTTTATCGTAATTGGCAAGTGCCGCACGGGTGTCGTGCATGTGTGTGATGCACTCATTTCCCATCAGGTAGTATTCTTTGGCGTATTTTTGAAGATTTCTCTGCTGTTCCTGCATCTGTTCTTTCAGTCGCTTGTTGTCTTCACGCAGCTTGTTGATGATGCCAAGCTTTTTCCGGATGAAACGCTGCTGGAGGGGCTTTTCTATATCGTAACGTGAATGGATAGCCTTAAAGAACTGATTGAGAAATTCTTCGAAGTCGCCTTTATCGAATGCTTTGACAGCAGCTACGTATTGTATGTCGGCCTGTGCCTGTTTCATGGCACGTTCGATGGCTTGTTCGTTGTTGAACCGTTGTGAAAAAGCTACGATTTCGGGACGGACAAAGATATCTCCACGGGTTATTTCACGTTTCAGGCAGATGCCTTCC
>OLNP01002051.1_pt1 | contig 15431 bp, 5 predicted proteins | sample 1671951 | NCBI WGS metagenome assembly OLNP01 (sample SAMEA3136629, study PRJEB25190) | human gut metagenome | biome: human gut; feature: human-associated habitat; material: faeces | place: Austria | collected 2013
TCTCAGATGGTTTCACCGCGATCTCTTTCCCGGAATCCAATTCAAGAATGGCGAGATTTGCGCCCCGCCAGCTACCCGTGTTCTGGTGGCAGGAAGCCGGGGTGGGGAACTTTTCTTGTTTCATATTAAAGTTGAAATAACAAACACGTATCGAAAGGAGAGTGAGGATTTATGGGAGAAAAGAAACATGCGAGCACGCAGCACATGGCTATCTGACCATTTTCCCACTGTATTTTTTCGATTGCGGGTGTTATAATAAAATCAGATAAGGGATGGTCCCTGATTTGAAATAATCAGGGATGCCTAAGCTTTCCCTGATTAGAAACAAAAAATTTGCATAAACAGGGAAAGAGAGGAAAAAATATGGGTGAAAAAGATTTAACCGAAAAAATACTTGAGGATTACAATGATGTTTTTGCAGATATCATAAATGCTTTTGTATTTGAAGGGAAAGATGTAGTACATCCGGATTCGCTGAGAAACAGTTCTGTTCATTCTCAATACAAAGCAAGTGATCAAAAACTTCATGAATTGGAGCGTGATGTCGCAAAATATTGGATGGATGGAAATGTCCGGATCGCCTTATGTGGCATGGAAAATCAGACTAAAGTCGAAAAGTTTATGCCATTTCGAGTGTTCAGTTATGACGGAACTGCATACAGGAGCCAGTTGCTGGACCGGAAGAATAAAATCGTCCCAGTGATTACCATAGTGCTGTATTTTGGCAATGAACATTGGACAGCACCGAAAAGCATCAAGGAACTTTTGGATATTCCAGCGGGACTTGATGAATATGTGAGTGATTACAACATCCATGTATTCGAGATCGCATGGCTTACGGATGAGCAGATTGCTAGATTTAAAAGTGATTTTGGGATTGTTGCTCGATTCTTTTCTGAGAGAAGAAAAAATCCGGACTATGTACCGGACGATCAAACCGTCATCACGCATGTCGATGCCATGTTAAAACTCTTGGCAGTAATGGCTGGAGATCGAAGATACGAGGAAATTTTACAATCTGACAATAAAAAGGAGGTTGGTTGTATGTGCGATGTAGCAGAAAGATTGGAACGCAAAGGAATTGAAAAAGGTCTTGTAGAAGGCCGCGCAGAAGGCCAGAACCTGCTTGTGGCTGTGGTTAACCGTTTGAGGAATGGCGAAACGGCAGAGCAGATTATTGCAAGCGGTGTAGATGCTCAAACAGTAGCACTTGCACAGTCAATCAAATAAGCAGCAGAATTTAAGGATCATCCATAGCGGTGATCCTTTTTTTGTGTGTGGACATTGGAAAAGAAAAAGTGGATGTTGAAAAAGTCAGATCAGCTTTCCCCCTATTCCTTTTCATGCCTCCGCGCAAAGTCCGCTGCTGACCAAAACGATGGGAAAAGAGGAGGGGAAAAAAGAAAGGGATAGCACTGCCAAAAATTCATGTCGCAGTGTAAAGGAAGCCCCGCCCCAGTTGACCTTTTGTGGTGTTGGGGCGGGGCGATTACGCTTCACATGTGCAATATAAATTTCAATCCATGCACCCCGGAGGGCGCAACTATGCAAATTCAATCTGTTACAATATATTTCAATCCATGTGTTACAATATATTTCAATCCATGCACCCCGGAGGGTGTACCTGCGCAAATAGCTTATTTCCTGCATTCAATATATTTCAATCCATGCACCCCGGAGGGTGCAACTGTGTAAATAGTTTATTTCCTGTATTCAATGTTCATGTCGAATGAATATGCCTTCAGGTAGTTTCCACCCCACAGGCAACTCTGTTCATCGCTGCCGTGTGTAGTAAAGTAAGGCGGGACAGCTTTTTGCATACCCCTATTGTCAATGACGAATACATAAGTCTGACCCTTCTTGAGCCGGGTGGTAAACTTGATTTTGTCAACAGGATATTTGTTTACAGAATCTGTTTTATATTCATACGTTTCCTCAATGACATCTGTATATTCCGGATGCTCTGCCTTATAATTATCAAGGATTGTGCGGAGCCTTGCGAGGTAATTGTTTTCGTAAAGGGTATCATATTTGCCAACTGTGTCAGAATCTTCGACTCCGTCCAAATAGTATTTTTTACCTGTTTTGAAAATCTGACAAAGATCACCACTTAACATACATTTTAAGGATTTATCGTCTGTACCCTGCAGGTTGTCAATCGTAAATACGTATTTCCCTGTCTTTGGGGCTTTAAATTTCACATAGGATTCATATTCAGGATTACCTTTTTCTTTTGATACCGATTTTACCGAGGATGTTACAGCCGGTACGTTAATGGTTGTTTTCCCTGTTTTAACAGACGGCAGGGAGTTTAAATCCTTATAAAAAGAGGTCTTTGAAAAACCATCTACAGGATACCCATTTTTGTCACAGCCTTCCAAGTGATACTTATAAACAGAAGTGACCTTCTTTGTAGCAGCTTCTGCGGTAATGACATCATCAGCCATTGCAGGTACAACAGCAGTGGCAACACATACAGCGGTAAGTACCGCACACATCAGTTTCTTTAACATAGTCTTTTTCATAATAAAACCCTCCTTTGGTCTTGTTAAAATTTATATGAATAAGCAGCTGAAAGGAAATCTTTTGTCCCTTTCACCTTATATATTGAGCCATCTTTCTTTTTTGGGGGAGAACAGAGGCGGTGGAAGAACGGTTTTCCCCTGGCTTTATTGCAGTGTAAAGGAAGCCCCGCCCCAGTTGACCTTTTGTGGTGTTGGGGCGGGGCGATTACGCTTCACATGTGCAATATAAATTTCAACCCATACACCCCGGAGGGTGCACCTGTGTAAATATTTTATTTCCTGTATTCAATATTCATGTCAAACGAATATGCCTTCAGATAGTTGGTATTGTACAGACAACTCTGCTCATCGCTGCCGTGTGTAGTGAAATAAGGCTTACATGTAGTTTTACCTAATGTATTGTTGATGACATATACATAAGTCTGCCCTTTTTTGAGCTTAGTTGTAAATTTAATTTTAGTCGTAGGAATTGTATTCACAAAATCTCTTTGATATTCATATGTTTCTTCGATTACATCTGTATATTCCGGATGTTCTTCTTTATAGTTGTCAAGGATTGTGCGGAGCCTTGCAAGGTAATTGTTTTCGTAAAGGGTATCATATTTACCGACAGTATCAGAATCTTCGACTCCGTCCAAGCCGTATTTTTTACCGGTTTTTGATATCTGGCAGAGATCACCATCTGCCATACATTTTAAGGATTTATCGTCTGTACCCTGCAGGTTGTCAATCGTAAACACGTATTTCCCTGTCTTTGGTGCTTTAAATTTTACAAAGGATTCGTAGCGAGGATTTCCCTTCTCCTTAGATACAGATTTTACATTACTTGTTACAGCCGGTACGTTAATGGTTGTTTTCCCTGTTTTAACAGCCGGCAGTGAGTTTAGATCTTTGTAAAAGGCAGCTTTTGAAAAGCCATCCATAACATAGCCTTTTTTGTCACAGCCTTCCAAATGATACCTGTACGCAGAAGTGACTTTCTTTGTAGCAGCTTCTGCAGTAACAACATCATCAGCCATTGCAGGTACAACAGCAGTAGCAACACATGCAGCAGCAAGAACTGCACACATCAGTTTCTTAAAAACATTTTTCTTCATAAATAAAACCCTCCTTCGGTTTCGTAAATAAAATTAAATAAGTAGGTGAAGTTTTTTTGATCCCTTCACCTTATATATTGCGCCATTTTGGAAAACGTCAAAGAAAAACGGAAAACTTTTTACACTTTTTCCCATATACACATTTCCCGGTTTTTACGTTTTTACTTTCCCTCGGTTTCCGGTCCCCGCATCCAACAAAAAATAAGGCTGCAAAAACAGTATTTCACATTCATATTGTAGCAGATTAAAAATAAAAAAGCTACCGCAGTGGCGGTTTTATTATAGATATTCTTTTTTGAAGGAGGGAAACCATGGAAAAGAACAATGGTATTTCAGACAGCAGATACAAAAGCAGGTTTTTCAAAAAGCTTGCTGCGTGGATGGGAAAGCACGGGGCAGCGCTGACAGCAGTGGTGCTGATTGCGGTTTCAGCCATCCTTGGGTGTGCCGAGGCCACAATCATTTATGCAGCAAAGGGTAACGGGGCTTCGAATGATTACGGAACCAGTGGCAATACATCCAGCCCATCTTATATTGGTGGGAGTGGCAATAATCCAACCGTTTACGAGCCCGGCGTCATCGGGGTATCGGTGGTTACCTATGACCTGAATGAGGTCAACAAGAAAGGGACACTTAAATATGGGGCGGACGGAAAAGGAAAAAGTGAATATGCTTCCCCGGTAGCGTCCACCAGTGATCCGCAAGATATAAAAAAAGCAAAAGAAAAGTATACACCTCCCAAAGACCAGCCGGACTATTACCCATACTGGATCGACAAAATGGGAACCACGGATAAAGGGAAAACAATCTACAAATACAGCAACTCCCTGCATCATGCGATCACGTCCAACATCCTCGCGATGCAGAACTCGTATGAATATGATGACAGCACCCTGGTATTCGTCCCGCGTGTCATCGCGAGCAGCAAGCACCACGCGTGGCTTATGAACGAAAAACAGTCCGTTGTAACCGGCCGTGCGAAAGGGAGTAAAAAGTCCGTTTTTTATGACCTCGACCCATGGTATGAGGAAAAGGATGCCGGGAGCTTCAAGAAAACTTCAAAGGGTGTCACGGACGGTGTTGCCGGCAGCAGGAAGAATAAGGCAGGCATTTATTATGCCGATTTAAAGAAATATATCAAGAACAAAGAGAAAAAATCATCCAGAAATAAGAAATCTTTTGTGGAAGTTACATCCGTTGACTCCAAGAAAAAGTATGAAGTGTGCAACTATGCACATTTCTCGGAACTGAGTAAGGATGATATTAATAAGATCACCGGGTTTAACGGGAAAAGTTTTTCATCCAAGGGGAAAACAAACCTTGCCCGTGCCAGAAGGCTGTATTCTTCTATCGCAAATGTAAATGAAACAAGCAAGGGGCAGTATACGACAACACCGGAAATGGCAGACATCTTCCTCCGGTATACGACAGCTGCCGGACTCAGCAGTAAATCCTATGGCACGGAAATGTTCTCCAAAAACGGAACAAAAGAGGGATTATACGGTACCCAGAAAGGGGTAAGGGATGCAGCAAACAAAAACATGGTCGGATCCCAGGTACTCCGGAGTATTTACCAGGCCAATTCCCGTTTTAAAAAGGTACTTGCCCCGGGTGCCACCATGGAAATGGACGAGGTCAAAAAACGTGTCCTGAATGATGAGTACAACACGCATTACCTGGACCTTTTGGTAAGCGGTTACGCCCTCGCCCAGTCAAGTGGTGATAAAAAAGCAGCAAACGAATGGCTGAAAGCCGTAACAACATATGCGAAAACAGCGGCAGATGGAAGTAATGGAAAGAGCGGAAGCAGCAGCCTGGAAAACGTTGTCATCCGTCTTGATATGGGAATGGCCTATGCCACGAGCAAAGAGGTCACCTATGCCTCCTGCGGCAGTGTCATCAATAAGCATTACAACTTTTCCGGTAAAGCAGACGCTTTTGCATCGGTAAAGAGTGTAAATGCCAAGAGCCTGAACAAAGGGTTTATTGGTTTTGCGGCATCTGATGATAAATCCGGCCAGAACTACCAGGCACATAATGGAGAGGTCGCGACGAAAAAAGGCGTTGTCACCAAATCAAAGTATAAAGATGCTGGCTATGGCACGTACTATGACAGGCTTTCAAAGGCAGTGCAGAATACAAAATCCGTCACAGGCAGCGGCAAAGACTGGTACAGCCGTATGGTCATCATGCGTACGACAAAGGCTTATTACAGCATGTCAAATAAAAACGGGAAGCCGAATGCAAGGGTGTACAACAAACTGGCTACGGTCGAACTACTCAGGACAGTCGGATCCCCGCATGGTATTAATGCATTTAAAGGTACGGCAAAAAATATAGCATGGCAGTATGGTACCTACGCAGTGGACGGTTTTTACTGGACTTCCACACAGCCGGAAGAGACCCCGGATGTGAAATTGAATCTTACCATTTACAGCAAGGATGTGAACGGTAAGGAACCGGCCCAGGATGGAAAAGATATCAAGGATACCTTCCAGTCTTACAGTATGACGGGGAAAACACACACAGCAACTATTAAGGACAACCTGTATGTGAAACTGTCCCCGGGGAAAGACAAGGAATCCAAGAAACTTTTCGATAAGGTTCTTGCATCGGATAAATACCATGTAAAGATTGTGTTTGAAAATGCAGACGGGACAACCGCTGCGAGCCTGCTGGATCCGAAAATCGTAAAAAGTGTCCAGCGGGTAACAGATCCGGAAACGGGAACCAAATATGATGCAAAAAAAGAAGCTACCTATTATAAGAAGCTCAACGCATACGATTCCACCAACAAGGGAAGTGAAAAGGGAGATGAGCAGAATTATAACAAGCTTGTGTCTGCAAAACAGATTGGTGGTAAAGACCTGCAGGCAAACCGGAGCCTGATCTGGCGCATTTCCAATGCAGATGTGCGTACCAAAGGGTTTAAGATTTCCGGCACCGGCAGTTATTATGTGAACTGGAAAGCAAAAGTGTATATCATGCAGAAATCCGGCAGTGGTGCGAAGACAAAATGGACAAGCGTGATAAATGGAAGTTCGGTCACAAAGACAAAGCCATCCATGTCTGACCTTAAGGCAGGTGGCTGCGCAACAACAAACAATGTCATTGCACAGTATATCTACCACAAGGATGATACGAAGGATGTGAACCTTTCCGACACCTATGAATCCATTCCGGAAGCATATGCAGAATTAAAGGAAGGGTCCATTTATAATGAGACATTTGAAGCAATGGCAGGTGTGCCGAGCACACGGTCCCTGTACTTTGCAACCGGCGGGTCAGAATTCATTGTCAACATGCAGGCAGTCTATGATGATTATTATCTTAAAGAAGTCCCGGGCGGGAATAAAGACAGCTACCGTTCCCGAAGACGCTATAAGAGTATTTTCAACGGCGTGGACTGTGAGTACAAAAAAGGTGATACTTTAAAATCACTTACCGCAGGGAATACAAAAGAAGAGACTTTTGTTGCAGATGCCAATGATAAGAAACAGGAAAAAACGGTCACGGCGGAAAAGAACAGTGCCGTAAACCCGCAGGGCGCTGCCGGTTATAACACGACCGTAAACGGACACGACAGCACAACCAAATTCCACGCGACATGGACAGGGACGATCGGGAACAATACTTCCCGGTGGTCACAGAGCGGGTCGAATGTAAGCCCGTCCGGAAAACCATGTGAGGGCGGAAATGCCGGTAAAGTATACAGCATGTCCCCGACCCCGGCAAACTGGGATGTTTCTGCCTACAATACAGCATTAGGGCAGGCTGCAAACTGGGCGAAGAAGATGGAACAAATCGGTAAAAGTGCAGACGGCACGGTTTACCGTATTGATGACTCTGACGGATATAAAAGGGTATACCATGTAGGAACCGCTACGATCAAGGTTACACTGACCGGAGGGGAAAAGAGCTATGATACCGGTTCCTCACGGTCTTATGGCGGAGGAACCTATACATCATCAGATCTTGTATCAAGCGCAAAGAGAACAAATACATCTGCTGATCTTGGAACCGGATGGAGTTACACCAAAGGTAATAAAGCTTCTGCTTCCGGATCCCATACAACGGATGAGCACGGAAAAGTAACCGGACACTCTAGCTGGAGCGGATACAAGGGATCTGTGGATGGAAAATCTTCCAGCATCCAGTACAAAATTGAAGTAACATTCAAGGATGGAAGCATTACCGCAGGCAATTACGATGGAAAAGTAGGGGAAAGCGGGCTGAAAGTAGAAAAGAAAAGCGGCCTGACCCAGTTTGGGGCACATGACCTCTGTGGCGCATGCTGCCAGCATGTACTCCCGGCGATCGAGGATACATGGATCCAGAAACTCCGTTTCGATACGATCCGTTTCACGAACCTTAAGGTATGGAAACTGCAGGAAGGCTATGCCGAAGGCATGGGGGAGATCCGTAAGACAGATGATGGCAGCGGAAGCAGTATTGAAGGGGAAGCAGGAAAAGCAGAAGCGGATGCAGTAAAGAAAGAGAAGGAAGATAATAAGGATAATACCCAGGTTGTTGATCCGGATCTGTCAGATGTGGAAGGCACGGAAGCCGCAAACGATAAAGAGTATGATGAAAACGGCGATCTTATTGTCCCGGACTATGAGACCGGGGATATAGGGGATGACCCGGATGCAGACGGGGAAGAAACCTGGACGGATACCTCAGAAAATGACCTTGATATTGTAAAATCGAAGATCGTAAGATACGACCCGAATATTTTTTATAACATTGCGCAGGCAGATACTTCAAAAGCCGGGCGTATCCGCTACAGCCTGCAGACCGGACAGGATGATGATGTTACATGGACAGAATTTAACAGTGATAAAAAGCTGACCCGTACAGATTCCTGTGACGGACAGACTGCATCCCATGGGGGAAGCCCGGTTGTAGTTACGGCAAACGGCCATAAAAAGAGCTGGTGCAGGGGATGCCTGTATACAAACAGTACATACAGCAACCTCCGCAACAGACACGATAATGCCAAGACAAGCGGGGAAGGAAAAGGGGAAGCCGGGGAAGCAGCAAGGACCAAGACCGGATATACCAATAACACAGCCGATGCAGTGGACAAGACAACGTTCGAGTGGAAACGCTTTGATAAGAGACGTAAGCTGAACTGTAAAGCAACTGTTATTTCAGATTTCCTGATTTTGCAAACCAGTTCAGGAAATGAAAGTATTGTCTACTATCAGGATACTGCAGAAACAAAACATCATGAGTGCCAGGAAAATTATGAGGATACCCTGTGGTACTCCAAGCCGACAGACATGAATAATCTCAAAAAAGAGAATGTCAGCAAGGCAAAATGGATGTGGGAAGATAAGATGTGGACGAATAACCCGCTGGTTAAGAAGACATCAAACCTTAATGTAGGAAGCTATAACGGCAATTACAGCAGTACATCCACGAAGTACCAGGGCACCGGAGGCAATGCAGTTGTAGAAACCGCATTTGACAAAGATGAAGAGAAGTATAACCATATCACAGATACCGATGAGAATGGAAATACCCTGGACCTTGCAAAAGTAACATCTGCAAGGACGATTGAAACAAAACAGAAGCAGATGGACGATGTAAAAACCATCATGCAGACAAAATCGGATTCGATTGACGGGAATATCTGTTCCCCTGGATGTGGAAACACTTATGGCGGAACAAACTATGATACTTATGGCAGCGGATCAGCGCGGATGGGAACAAATACTGCGGATGTTTATACTGCACCTACCAAGCAGGATGTATGGGGAAAATACAGCTGGATTAACCGGATTCTCCCTTCCTTGAACGGACAGACGGATGCACCGGAACCGGCGCAGTTTGGTAATGCCGGACTTGTGCTTATGCAGGACGGTATTGCACAGTGCCCGACGAACCCGAACCAGGAATATGTCACAGGGCAGTCCCGTGCATTCTTTATCCCGCTGGTTACATATACGAACTTTGGTGTTGATAAAAACGCCGAATCGCATGATATTACCAACTATACATTCAAGTATACAGACGAGAACGACAGCGTAGTCGGGAGAGTCGGTTATACCATGGATTCCATCTACACAAACGGACAGACGAAAGTCAACAACATCGTTGTCCATGACCCGGTTTCCGTACAGGGGGCAAATATCCTTACGGTAAACAAGGAAATGGATCAGCGTGTGCTCGGCGATGATAAAAGCGGGGCAGCGGAGATGAATAAGGAAGCTGATGATGCGACTTGTCCGGGAACAGCAGAAGAATGTCAGTACCGGCTGTTAAACTGCCAGTATGGAAAGCCGGTGCGCAGGGCGGCATTTAATGTTGACAATGCAAAGCACAGTGATGTGGAAGACGATGATGGAGTCGTACACAGCTATGATTCCATTATCAGCAATATCCTTGCCCCTGGAGGCACTTACATGGATGTCAGTCTCGCAGACAGTGGCTTTGTCATCAAGCGTTATGACGGACTTGAGGCATTCGAAGGCACGTCCGAAGATGATGAGAACCAGCCGGACCGTTACCTCTCCGGAAACGGCAGCGCATCCCTTGCAATGTCATGGAGCGCAATGGGAGTGGATACAGAAGAAGCAAAGAGTGATACTTATGAACTCCAGGGAGTATTTAATTTCCACAATGCACTGGATTCAGAAAAGGCACTGTTTACTACCCGGGCAACAAAACTTCTTGCAGAGCCGGACGGTTCACTGAAGATCATGCTTGCAGATGGATCGGAATATACATCTACGACCTCTCCTCTGGTAAAGGATGGAAAGAACACTATTCAGTATCATTTCGGAATGGATTCTGTGGTGTTATCTCCTAAGAAGATTAATTACAAAGACGGTTCTTATACCGTTGATGCCAATACAGGCGCAACCGTGGATGGAAAAGAAATTTCCTTTACCAAAACAAAGAATTCTTCTGGGGACATGACAAATTACATTGGTGACGGCATCTGGTTCGGTAACCAGGATGATTCAACTTCCAATGATACAGCTTATGATACCGTTTATGACTGCAGTTATTCATTGGATAATCTTGCAGTTACGAGACTTGCACCGGAAAAGGACGCAAACGGTATTTCATACAGGCATACCTTATCCTGCTTTGCAGGTGTAACAGAACACGCCAAAACAACACAGGATTATTACAATGGCATAAGTGATAAAAAGGTACAGTATACTTACAATTATACAGGTGATGTGCAGACATTCACTGCCCCGGCAGACGGAGTCTATACCCTTGAGGCATGGGGAGCTTCTGGCGGTGATGGATATGATGACAGCGTTGACAGGGGAAATACAAGTTCTGTCGCTGGAAATGGTGGATATTCCAAAGGAAATATCAGCTTAAAGAAAGGACAGAAAATTTATGTTTTTGTTGGCGGCGCTGGAAAATATGGAGCCGGGACAAACCGCTTTGGAGGACCAGCTGGTGGTTACAACGGCGGTGGTGACGGTGGTGTTGCTGACAGCGGTTCTGGTGGAGGAATGTCACATATTTCTACCACAAACAATCCCGCAACAACAAGCTGGAACCCTGATGGGACACTTCTGGCTGCCGGCGGCGGTGGCGGAGCAGACAACAGCGGGGGAAGCCGTGGATCTGATGATGGACGCGGTGGAAACGGCGGTGGAAAGAATGGTGAAAATGCATACATTGAAAATATAAAATCTACCGGAAATGCGACATGGACACCAACAAGTGGTTTATCACTGCGTACCGGGACAACACTTTCTGGTAACAGTGCAGTAACGAATGGAAGTGAACAGGGTGTATTTGGCCCATATAAAACCTATCTTCCGGGACAAAAGGTTACGATAACAGTAAAAGGTGATAATCTTACAAATGGATATCCGGTTGTATATACCAATTATGGAAGATACCAGACAAGAAATTATACGGTTGAAGCAGCAAACAGTAATGAATACAGATATTCATTTACCGTACCAAGTGGACTTACATCTACAACAAATACCGACGGAACTTCTGCAGATTCCGGACAGAATCCATATACTATCTGGGAATTCTGTTTCCATGCAAGGGGTTCTTCACGGATGAGGATAGACTCTGAAACTGCATCCTGTGACTATAACTCAGCCAACCAGAATATGGGTGGCTGCGGAATGGGAGGAACCCAGGGCAGCGGATACAAACAGGGTGTTGGGGAATCTGTAACATTTGGAACTGATTCTGGCGGTGCCGGAGGTGGCTGGTACGGTGGATATGTCACTAATGCAAATAATGGCGGCGGTGCCGGCGGTTCGGGATATACAGCATCCGGTCTTACAAACACAGAAATGAAGTCCGGGGTACGCCGTGGAAACGGTCTTGTAAAAATCACTGCAGCCGGAACGATTGACTGGACACGCAAGTTTGATGATGGCTACCAGAAACAGACATCAGAAAACAACAGACATGTGCATACAGAAGCATGCATGGACACGCCATCGGAAGGTTTTAAGATTGCAGTAGATGAAGCAAGCAACGGAAACACTGCAGACCTTGGAAAAATGCTTGGATCTGCGGTATGGGGTAAAATTAAGGACCAGCTGAAGAATTGCTATGGAAGTGGCAGCGGCGGATCTGCAGGCAGCGTAGCTGCAGGAAAGACCTATACCTATGACTATTCCGGATCCGTGAAAAGTGTTACCCTCCCGGCTGGTAAATATAAGCTGGAAGCATGGGGAGCATCCGGTGGAGGCAGAAACCCTGGAAAGGGTGGATATTCAGCCGGAACAGTAACATTTGCAAATGAAACTACCGTATACATTGTAGCTGGACAGTCTGCAGGTACATATAATGGTGGAGGTATCGGATGCCATGGATATGGCGGCGGTGCAACACATTTTGCAACAGCAAACGGTGAATTAGCTGCATTATCAAATAATAAGAACAGTGTCTTGCTTGTAGCAGGAGGCGGAGCCGGAGGAAGTTCCGGAGCTGGTGGAGCCGGAGGCGGCGCAAACCAGAGTGGTACAACCGGTGGAAACGGATGTGGCACGAAAGGGGAAGGCGCAACTGTCAGCGGACCTGGAAATGCTTATTTCAGCGGATCATTTGGAAAAGGAGGATCGAATTCCGGTTGGAATACCTGTGGCGGGGGCGGCGGTCTCTATGGAGGTGGCGGAAGCTACGAAAGCTATTCGCGGAATGATGATGACGACGCTGGTGCTGGCGGTGGTTCGGGATTTGCTTCCCCTTCTTTGACAGATGTATCCGGTATAACCGGAGAGCATAGCGGAAATGGTTATGCAAAGATTACCGTTATCGAAGCACATACTGACTATGATCCGGACAAAGTGTTTGACCTGGTTAAGAAAGCAACCGGAAATAATTATTCACTGATTCCGGACAGTGTCACTACAGATGGACATACCATCATAAACCCGTTTTGGAGCTGCCAGTGCATCTACGACGGCCATGTATGCACGAAGCACTGCAAGACCACTTATGTCCTGCAGTGCAAGGAACCGCATCATAAGGCAGTTAACGGAAAGATTGGACATTACGATGCTGGCAATGAGATCTGTTATGATGCATGTCATAATGATGAGCTGCATAAAAAGGGTGCAGAGCAGGCAAATGCAGGAAAACCGGGAACGTCCAAGCCGCTGAAATTTGGAGATTTCGTCCTGCTTGATAACTATTTTTATATTTACTTCCCAAACAGTGGCGATTTTTATGAGTCAGATGATTATGGAATCGCCCAGACCGAACAGCGGAAGGGAAAAGGATATGCGAATAATTATGACTGCACGGAGTGGACCAGGGAGAAATGGATTAAATTCCCATATTCTGTTTTGTATAATCGGAACGGAACCTTTGAGGAGCACCCTGCGGGTCAATGGTTCCAGCTGGAAATTACGGACAAGGTGACGAACCGCAACGTTAAAAACAACTGTTACGATCTGACCAGCTTGTCGGAGCGTGATGATGGATTTACGTATCAGTTCTACGCCCAGCTTGACAACCATGAGATGAGTGGGGCTACCATTGAGTATGCCGTGGAAGCAATCAACAACCAGCCTTCCCCGAGCGGCAGTGAAAATCCGTACGACCGTGACGGAACGTTATCACTTGACTGCTCTCAGGATAACTCAAGCATTACAAATGCAGAACGTGCAATTGACCTGACGGCAAAACATTCAGCATATAAGCAAACGTTCGTCGATTTAATATCAAGGATTGGCAACCTCACGGTGCAGGATAGTACCGACCTCCGCTTTAGCAATTTGTTCAAACGTAAGACAAATGATGATAAATGGTATATAGATGGTATTGTTCATGCAGTCGATAAGAGTATACAGAACGCATACCTGTCATGGCATAAAAATAATGGAGATACCGCAACGGATATCCGGGGCGAAAAGGTATCCGCATATAACCAGTGGTACAATACATGGCATACAGCAAAGTGGTCTGATGTAGGAGAGGACTCCAGCAGGTGCGTATCAACCCCGCTTGAGTCAGCAAAGAATAACATCGCAGCACTGCGGGGAAAGAGTGAGCAGCTTCAGCTTGGATACAACCTCTTATGGGATATCCAGGTATTAAGCCGGGATTTCGCGGACGGAAACGTCCAGATCGAGCCGAAATATTACATCCTCGATACTAAGAAGGACAAGCTCATGGCAGTTGATGTGTGGGGCAGCCGGAATGAAGATGTAACGCTTGTTAATGAGTTTGGTCTTATGGATAAGTATGGAACAGACTACTTTAATCAGCAGAAAGACAAAATTTATGACCATGCTATGTTACTGAACTGGGATGACGAGAAGGCACGCCGGAACTACAGCGATGAAGAGAAGGCTGCGACCGAAACGGCATCGAAAGTGCTCGGCCGTACAATACTCGATGCAAATGGAATGCCGATGACCCAAAAAAATCCATTAACTGGTATGGAAGAAGAGGTTGTTGCACCGCTGTCTATCCCGATGGGGGATGGCTACCGCGAGGGTAACGCGCAGTTCCTGTACCTGAATGGACGTACCCGTACTTTTATTGGAAACAGTAAAGTTACAGCACTCCATAAAGATATTAATGGTGATGATGACCAGGAGCTCTTCAAGGAATTTGATGCTATTGGAAATGACCTTGGATCTAATGGGGTTTCAGAGGATGAGTACAGTTTCTGTGCATCCCGCTGGCACGTAACACTCGGGCTGCCGTCTTCTGCAAAATTTACGGATGTGACCGTGGATAAAGATGGTAAAGAGCAGCATATCAATCCTTACGATATGATTACCGACGAGGATACCGGGGATAAGATTTATGCGTACCAGAAATATGACCCAGATTACCTCAAAGAACATGGAGATGAGAACCGATACATGATCCTCGAAACAGCACGTATCACAGCATACGGAGCGGTCTACAACCTGAGATATTCACAGCTTATGGACAATGGATCGATTACTGCAGCCAACGGGAAAACGTATAATTTCGTCGACAGTGCGACATATCCAGGCAAGGCAAACTCGATACCGACATTGCTTGCGGTATATGGCATCACTAACTCAGGTAGGGACTATGATACACTCCAGACACATTAATTGTTTGGATAATAGCTGTTGATGTAATAATATATTGTAACACAAAAGAAAACTACTCAAGGGCTTAAGCCAAGAGTAGTTTTTCTTTGTTTTTTGAAATATGTTATTTCAATCCCTGCACCCCGCGCGGGGTGCAACATGCGAAACAAAATGCTATACCAATTACACTAGAAATTTCAACCCATACACCTCTTACGAGGTGCAAGGGGCTGTAAAATAAGTCCCTAATATAAGAAACGCCAATTCCGGCAAATGTCGGT
>OLNP01002055.1_pt1 | contig 15407 bp, 9 predicted proteins | sample 1671951 | NCBI WGS metagenome assembly OLNP01 (sample SAMEA3136629, study PRJEB25190) | human gut metagenome | biome: human gut; feature: human-associated habitat; material: faeces | place: Austria | collected 2013
GCCGCGTCGCGGGAAGCGCAAACCGGTGTTTGTGTTTTAGACGCCAGGGATGGCGCGAGTAATCTTGATGATCGAGTGCAACGCGCATCGGTGGAGTTCGCGCATCTGCTTGTGGGGCCGCCGAAACCGGCTGTTGCCCCGTGGGAGACGTTTTACCGCCAGCAGGGTTGTGCCGTCGGGTTCGGCGAGGCGACTCATCAGATGCGCACGGCCTTGCGCGACAACGGTTTGGAGTTGGCGCAGGCGGGTAGACAGTATGAGGACCATATGGGCATCGAACTTCTGCTGGCAAGCGAATTATGCCGCCGAGCAGGTGAAGGCGAGGATTGGGGCGCAGATGCAGGGTGTGTTCCCTCTGCTGCGAGCGAAGGCGCGGATGCGAATACGCAAAACGCCCTGAGCGCGGCGCAGCATGCTGTCGACTTCGTGCGCACCCGCCCGCTTTCCTGGATGCCAGCCTTGCGCGAAGCGGTAGAACGTGAATCCCCCAACGGTTTTTACGCACCTCTGTTGCAGCTAACCCAAGCGTTGTTGAAACTGGTTGCGTAAGGAGGGGATATGTCGTCAGCGGTAACATAGCTGATAGTGTTTGAGGTTTGCGCTCTACTGCCCGTTCAAGACGATGCTCGTATAATCCTGGCTTACATTGCGTGCAGTTCAGAACCTCGAAAACGGCGATAGCGCGGCAGCGGCGGCGGATTTGAGGCGCACTGAAATGTGCTTGCGCCAGCACATGCTGCCCTGGTTTCCTGATTTCTCCGAGCGAGCCATGTAGCTTGTCCAGACCCGTTTCTATCGCGGTGTTTTGCGCATGACTGCCGGATGGTTTGCGTTCGATTCCGAAACCATCGATAGCTTGAACGAGGCGATCAGGTAACGAGGATCGAAAAGGCATGTCTTTGCTCTTTTCCTTAAGTATTGGATAGCGATTGCCCTACGCCGATTCCTAGGCGGATGGCACGCAGATCGTGCTCGATGCTTGCTCAGCAGGATGACGAGATTTGGGTGACGCGTAGTGTGGGGTGGCGCTTCTTGTGGTGTCCCGGCACGCGAACAGGAGGGCGGAGGTGTGTTCATGCGATAGCCTCTCGCGTTCTTGGAGGGCTTTCGCGAACGCACCTCCGCCCTCCTGTTCACCCGGCAGCCGTTCGCGTGAACGTACCAGCCGCCTTCCGTTTGCGTACGCGTCCGAGAAGCGGCAGGGCGCTCAAAAGGCTGCGTATGCAGCCTTTTTTGCGATGCTCAGACACTCGTGCGAATCGGGGTATTTTTTTTAAAAACCCATCACCATTTTTGGGTTATATGGGTATCTGACCTGCGGAAATGACATGTTACACTGATTTTTCCGCTTGCGAGGAAATCGGCGCTCAGGGGTGTTTTCTTCTTTTGGCGTGCGCTACAATCCCAATCGTTGCGAAAGCAATCTGCTCGTCTTGAGCGTTTGTGATTTTCCCCATCGGGCATGCAACATGCCTTGATGCTCTATATGTTTCCCCTTTGTTGTGGTTATCGTCGCGAAGTGGCGACGTTGTCCCCTATGCCGTATGCGTCGGGGCGGTTTCATCGTGCGCAGATTGCGCTAGGAAGGGAAGAGGAAATGCTCGTTTCGCAGTTCACGAAAGAATGTCTTGGCGCAGCGTCGGCCGTTGCCGCTTCGTTGGAGTGTCGTTTCGGCGCCTCCTATGCCGCTTCCGACATCGTCATGACCGCCGGGGCGGACAGCGCTATCAACGCGCTTATGGACGCGGTGCTTAAGTCCGAAGACGAAGTGATTGCGTTTGCCCCTTGTGGCCAGACGTATCGCGCGCTTGTTGAGGATCGAGGCGCTCGCCTGGTCGAGGTCCCGCTTGACGAGGAAACTATGCTGCCCGATTTCGTCGCGCTCGAGTGTGCGCTCACTCCGCGCACGAAGCTGGTCATCGTGAGCACGCCGAACGATGCGAGCGCTATGGCATATCCGGAAGCTGTCGCCGACGGCATCGCTGGCGCGCTGTTCCGCGCCCAGCGCGCGTTCGGCCATTCGATCATGCTGCTTTCCGATGAGGCGCATAGCGATATGGCGAACGACGAAGCGCAAAACCCTTGGTGGCCTGCTTTCTATCGCAATTCCGCGGTTGTGCGCACGTCCGACGTGTCGGCTTCCGTTGCCGGGGAGCCTGCCGAGTATGTCGCGTTGACGCCGGAGATGGCCGACCGCGGCGATGTCGTTGCCGGCATCCGTCGCGCACTTCGCGAAGCCAATGTCGCGTACGCACCTGCCATGGCGCAGCGCGTGACGGTTCTGCCCTCGGCCGCGTCCCCTGTCTCGTTCGCCGCTCGCTTCGCCTCGTAGCGCACAAGGTTGCGCTAGGGGCGGGAAGCCCCTGATAGCGCTAACCGCGGCTTCGAGGGTGTCGGGCTTGCAGCGAATATTGCGATGGCCGTCTCCCTTACCTTTTTGTTCATTACTGGATAGCATCTTTCATTTAGGTTTGCACACGTCAGCATTTTCAGGTTCAGTTAGCTTTTTCAGCATGCGTCAGCTTTGTTAGGTTCCGTTAGCATAGTTAGCAATCGTCAGTTCCAGTGCATTAGCTATAGGGCTGCCAAGAGTGCTTGGCAGCCCTTTCTGTATTGAGCGTTGCTCGCTAACGGTTCGTAACAAGCGGAAAGCGAGACAGGACGGCTTTCGCCCGTTCATCCCGCGCGTTCTCGGTGGAAAAAACTAGGGCGCATCCGACCTCGCGGACACGCCCTTGCAAAACCAAGTGGTTTTTCCAGCAGAGAACAATCATGGCCGCTTAGGCGTTTGCGTGTCAATAAGCTTGAGCAGAAAACGTGGCGCACGAAACCCGACGGCGATCTTCTCGATTGCAGGCTTAGGGGCCCATGTACGCTCCAGCAAAGAAGGCTGCGACATTTTTTTCAAGAATGCGTTCTCTATCTCGAGTTTGCGGATGCATCTTCTTGCCTCGTGCAAGCGCGCGGTTCTCGGCCTTCGAGTCAGGCTCGCTTGTGAGTTCGTTCCTTTGCGGGAACTACGGGTCGCCCGGCAAGCACGGGCGGGGTGGCGGACGGGCAACGTTACCGAACGCCCATTTGATATACTAATTAACTGTTGGTATACTATATGGCAATGGCCCCGGGAATGACCTCTGATTCAAGTCACCGGGGCTCGATTTGTATCTATAGGAGTTTTCTTGGCTGACGAGCAATGCAACCATCAGACGAAACGCGCCTGCGTCAACGGCACGAATATCCTCCCGTGGGTTGAGAGGTGGCTTTCCCCTGAACGTCTTGCCCCTTACCTCGAAGCTAGCGAGTGCGATGCCGAGAAGGCGCTCGAGCTGTACCGCTGGAACGTTGCGCTCGGGCAGTTCCTCATGCGCGACATCTCGTACTTCGAGGTGGCTCTCCGCAATGCTTACAACGATACGATGGAGGCTCGTTGGGATGGCGAGTGTCACTGGCTTCTCGATGGCGACTCTCCTGTGCGCAGGCCTGTCATGAGAAAGTCAGGCAAAAGGGCACGGTGGACGTCAACCGCATCAATCGGAAGATCATCGACGTTGCCGTGAACGGGCTTCCCGAGGGGTTTTCGAGCGGTGACCTTGTCTCGAATCTGACACTTGGCTTCTGGGTTCATCTTACGGACCGTAGCCGCGAGGCCGTCATCTGGCGAACAGGACTTTATGTCGCCTGGCCGAAGGGCACGAGGCGCGTTGCGCTCCAGAACCGGCTTGACGGCATCCTGCGCGTGCGCAACCGTATCGCGCACAACGAGCGGCTCTTCAACCCGAAGTGCGAGCAGCTATCCCCGATGCGCGTGAACGCTGATGCTCTGGCGCTTCTCGGGCAGCTCTGCCCCGAGGCGGCGGCGTACGTTCGAGGGTTAGACAAGGAGACTATCGAAGATTTCCTTGCGCGCAACCCTGCGCCTGTGAACGTGAGGCTTTAGCTACTAGCCCCGTTCAGCATATTGCCGCTCATCGTTATGAGCATGTGAGCTACAATTCAGTTAGTGAAACAGTCCTTGCGGACTCTACGTGAGGCAAGGACAAAGGAGGGCCGCTGGAGCAACCAGCGGCCCTTTGATTTTGCTAGGGGATCGCGCGTCATTTGTTTTCGAACGGAACAGGGGAGGCGGAGGTGCGTTTGTGTAGTGGCGCGGGCTGATTGGGAACCTCTCGGACCTCATCTCAATTGATACGGGAAAGCTCCGAGAGGTTTGTCGTCCTGTGCGGTTGTTGACGCTTGCGAATGCTGTTCTTTACGCTGGCAGCCAGACGCGGGTGAGCGGGAGAATCGCGCGGTCGTTATCGTTGACTTTGTCGTAGACCTCAACGTAGTTACGCACGAAGGAGTCAAGGTCGAGCAGACGAACGGGGACGTAGGCGCGATCGGCTTCATAGCGGGCTTCCTTGGTGAAGCCGCCGGTGGAAACGTAGAGCCCGCGGTCTCCCGGGCGAAGTCCGGCAATGAACGACCTGATTGCAGGCGCGCCCATGGGGCCCTTGCGATGCTTGACTTCAGCGATAATGCGCGGGCTTTCTAACCCGAGGATATCGGGCGAAGCAATCACGTCACGGCCGCCGTCGGGGCCTTTGGGCGAGATTCGGGCGCAGTAACCCATGGCTTTGAGCATGCAGGCGACCAGACGCTCCATATCCTCCCACTCGAGTTGGTTGACGCGGTCCTTGATGAGTTCGATGCCGTTGTCGTAGGTGGCGGTGCTCGTCTCATCGTCGGCGGCGGTATCGTCATCGGAGGCTTCGGATGCGTCGAGAGTGCATGCGGGTTTGCTGCTTGCCCTCTCCAGATCGGCCATGACCTCGTCGGACACGGAGAAAATGGTCTGAATGCCTCCGAGGGAGTTCTTTGATGCAGGTGTGAGTGCGTCGCGCGGTGCGGTTTTATCCCACTTGACTGAGCGGGCGTAGGTCATAGCTTCGGGTTCCGCGATTAGCTCGCACGGGCCGTTAATGGTGCCGATATGGTAGAGGCGCTCTGCGGGGTCATACATGACGATCGTGGAGTCCTGCACCATGGAGTGGGCGAAGCGATAGACCTGGCCAGCGCTGGCGGCAACTTTCCGCTTGCTTTCAGATGGGTGTGCTGCCGCGTAGGCGGTTTTGATTGCATCGCGGTCCATGGCGGCTATGTTCGCGCCTCCGAAGTCCCAGCCGATACCAATGACGCCGCGCTCGAGCCAGTCTGCTGCGTAAACTCCACCGCGCCCCGCGCGAATCATATATGCTCCCATTTACCTGCCTTCCCATTGGTGTTTGTTCGCATTATCCCACCGTTCGGGTCCTGTTGTCTCTTAAGCTTCGAATGTGGTTGTTGGCGAAAGGTGGGGATGAGAGGGGGACGGAGAGGGCGTTCGTGCACTAAGTGAACGCACTTCCGTCCCCTGTTCGCGATGACGGCGATATTTGATGTCGCACGCCGTCGGGCGGGTTGGTCGCGAACTAGAAAACCGGGCATTTATAATCGGGCTGTATTCGCTATGATAAAACTCGACACATGAGGATGCTTCCGGTTTTATGGTTGAGGAATGCGCCGGAAGCAGCCAAGGAGACCGCCAGTTTTCCGACGACCTGATCAGCGACATAGACCCTCGGCCTTCCGCGGCGATGAGGGATAGCAGAAACCTCTCGGAGTTTTCTCAACCGTAACAGGAAAACTCCGAGAGGCTTATCGTTCTGCGCGATTGTTTTTGCGCTCACCGAAAAATGACTTAACGCTTGGTGTGTGAGGGAATAGAAAAGCCCGCACTCTGAGTCGCTGCAGTTCGAAGTGCGGGCTTTTTCAAATCTAGACGACCTACTCGTCAAACAGAGTAGCGTTCGGTGTTTGCTCGACGCCTCTCGCAAGAGCAATCGACTCTTCCTGAGCTTCTTTGAGGCTCATTGCAGTCACGTCGTTCTCCATAATAAAGTTCCCGCCGATAACGCCGTACTCGATGTTCGACGCGTCGGCGATGTCGCGAGCCGCGGCGGCCTTTGCGAGCACGGTTTCATCGTCGATTTTGTTGTCACCCTTGACCTCAATCAATTCAATCGTGCCATCACTCTTTTTGACATAAAAGTCAGGGTAATAGCTACGAATTCGGTGTGACTCAGGGTCGACGTACTGAATCGCGAGTTCCGATTGCCCCGAGGTGAACATGCCGGTAAAGAAGACCTCCTCGGTCTTGTCCGAATAAACGAGCTGATTGAACAGCTCCTTCTCGGGTCGCGAGTCGAAGCAGTACGTATCGGCGTGAAAACTCTTCTCGGCGCAGTCGTCGTACTCGGATTCCGAACTCCTGACGACGAGCTCAGGTTTGGCGGAAAATTCGTAATATGCAGAGTCTTTCGGTGCTTTGAGAAGACTCACCTCAACAGGCTCCGCCTTCTTATCGACTTTAACCTCGAATAGGTGCTCGAAAACCCTAGGAACGATCACGTCGTAGATAAGCTCGTTGTGCTTGTTCACATAAGAAAGCACGTCCTCGACGCCCTCAGCCGAGCTCTCGAGCAGTTTTTCGATGGCAAGGCAAGTTACGGTCGGGCCAAGCTGCCTCGCCACTTCCGCAACGAGCGACATTTCCGAATAAACAACCTGCTCGCCGGAGAAATCCACCTCGACCTCCTTCAAAGAGAGGTCATGGGTCAGGCTTGCCTTCTCGTATACGTGTGACTCGTATCGGCTCAGGTCGAGCCTGTCGAGCCCGAAGCAGATGCCCTCTCCGCCGACACGCTTCTCAAGCCGATATTCACGCCGAATCTTGGAGAGCTTGACCTTCCGTTCCGGAGGGACCATCCTCACCCGAAACACATGCCGGTTGTCGCCGCTGTCCTTGAGGTCGGAAACGGTCATGTTGAAGTTCTTGTTAAGCTCGCTGTCGAGCGTCTCGAAGTTCGCCTCGGAAAGGAATACGGTGGCTCTCTGCTGCCCAACGCCGATCTGTCTCAGGCATCGCATCGTTGCCTGAAGAACAAAGATCTTAGACTTCGGTTCTCGGTCGAGCGCTACGCCAAAGAGCGACCTGCAATTCCATCCCTCGCGGCCCTTGCCCACGAGAATGATGAACTGCTTGTCGTTTCCGCCCGCGTTCGGATTGTCCAGGTTGTTGAAGATATGGATGTCCTCGGTTTTGGTGAGCTTGGTGTCTCCCGTGTTCACGAGAATCTTTGAGGTGTCGATACCGAGTTCGGCAAGAATCTTCTCGCAGGCAGGGAGAACCTCGTTCTCAACCTCCTCGATTTGCGTTGCGAAAATCGCCAGCTTGGGAAGAAGCCCCTCTACCTTGTTCTCGCCGTACGTGTTCCAAAACTCGGTGATTACGCTGCGCAGGAACGACTCGCTTCGCACGTGCTCATACTTGCGCACACGAGCGGACTTGAGGTAGCCGCGGTTGATCGACTCGGCAAGGCCGTAAGCATAGAGGACGTCAGGGAGCACCTTGTTCTGGACATACGGCGTACCGGTGAAGTTGTAGCACGCGACGACTCCCGACCCCTTGTTGGTCAGGGCCTCGTCAAGCAGGTTGATTGTGCGCCGAAGGCCGTTCTCTGTCTTTTTGTCCGAAAGGGATTTCTCCAACGCCTTGCCGAAGAGGTGGTGTGCCTCATCAACGTATATGCCCATCTGGCCAAGCCGGCATAGCTTTGCGAAACGCTGGTTAAGGATGAGGTCGCCTTCGTCCTGAGAGTCGGCATCGGCATCATCGCCATAGACAACGCTCAGAAGCCCCGATGGCATCGTGAAAAGACGCTCTGTCGCAGACGTTTCGGCACGCTTCCTCTTCGCGATGATCTTCTGGTCGTTGGAGATGACGAGGTTGAAGTCCGATCCGTCGAGCGTATGAAGGGTGGTTCCCGTATCCTCCAGGAAGTGCACCCGAAGGTTTTGGTCGATGACGGAAACGTATTCGGGAGGGACGACGAGCGACTTGTCGAAGGTTGGAATCTCCTTGAGCGACTGGAGCACCGTTTTGTCGGGCGCGAACACGAGGGCGTTGTGGCAGAACCTCTCGTCCCGCGGGAACTTGTTAGCAAGCAGGAACTCGTAGAAGATGCAGGTGGCCATCAGGATGGTCTTGCCCAGTCCCATCGTCAGGGCAAAGATGTAGTTGGGGTAGTTCTCCGAGACGTTCCTCATCTGCTTGAAGAGCGCCGCAGTCTGTTTGTCGCTCGCGGTGTCGAAGAGCGTCTCCTGGCCACGTGAGTAGAACGATGCATCAGCGAAGACGCCCCGTCTCTTGCGCCAATCGTCGAAGATCTCGTACATCGGCCTGTTCCCGAGGAACTCCTTCACGAAAACATACATCTCGAACGCCTCGAATTGCGGGGGGCGCAAGAAAGCGTCGGGATTGACCGACCGGTCGTTGTAGTCGAGCAGCTTCAGGGTAATGCGCTTGTAGTTCTTGCGTATGCGCCCCTTGTTATCTAGATAGTAGTGCCTAAGTTGTTCGTAGAAGGCAAACGCCTCGTCGTACCGTTTCGCCATGCCTATTCCACCTCGACCTCAAGCGACTCGGAGAGCACGTCGGTGATCTTCACCTTGATACGGCCGGCATCGGCGGGAACGTCGTAGACGCCCGCGACGAGCCCGTTCTTTTCGGGAATATCAATAACTGCCGGCTCGAGCACAGCTCCGTCGTAGTTCCAGTCGACAAGCACCGACTCCACGAGCTCACGCCAATCGCCGACTGATTCCTTCTGCAGGCTCAGCTTCTGGAGCAGGTTCATCGGATAGAACGACTTAATCGTGAGCTTGCCGTCCTCGACGATGACGCTCGCCTCAGCCTCGCGCTTGAACTCGAGTTCCTTCTTGTCGCGTAGAATGTCGACGATTTCGACATCGATCACGTATTCACTCAACTCACCCTCTAGTGCAGCCTTGAGGTCAGGTTCGTGCCCCATACAGACAAGCGTGATGTGGTCTACGGCTGCGGACGGATTCTCTTCCTTATGCGCGTCGTAAACGACGTAAGGCAGGTTGGCGACAAGCCCCTCGAGGTCCGCTCGAGTTGCGATACGGTTCGTTGGGAGGATCTTCACCTTCCTGCCATCAAGCTCGCCGTCGAAGACGTTGTCGGTTGTAAACGGCTGGATGTCTAGCGCCTGGATGAGCAGCTCTTTTGCCTCGACCGGGTTTCGGAAGAAGTCATAGTTATTGACGTTGTAGACCTCAAAGCCGAGATACTTGTCCTCGTTGCCCATTTGCTGGCCAAGCTCATCGGCAACCGTTAGCAGCCTCTTTGTCGTGGTCTGAATCGACCCAAGGTTAATGTCGGCACCAATGAAGCGGCGGCCGAGCTTCATGGCCACAGCTTGAGTGGTACCGCTTCCCATAAAGCAGTCAAAGACAAGGCTCCCTTGGTTTGAAGATGTCAAAAGAATACGCTCAAGCAAGCACTCAGGCTTCTGCGTTGGGTAGTCTAGTCTTTCATTTGATGTGGGGCTAACACGGTTGAGGTCGTCCCAAAGTTCAGTGACAGGTGTCCCCATTGCGTCTTTTAGATACTTCTTACGACTTAAAGATCTGCCTGTTGAAGAAAGAACTATTTCTCCCTTTTCATACAACTCCTGCATAGTTTTCTGGGAATAACGCCAATAGCCGGAGACGCCGAGAAACTCATAAAAAGGGTTACCCTTGCTGGCCCCGCCAGGCCCGTCAACTGGGGTCAAGCGATAATGCTCTCCCGTTTCCTCATCAATGTATTTGTAATCTCTGTTGATTACTTCCTGCGAATAAGGCTGATATTGAGGATTCCAAATCGGAGAGTCAGTTTTCGAGTAAAGAAAAATTGTGTCCGTATTCCTTCCAAAATGCTCCGCACCTTGCCCAGAGTTTCCTTGCGCATGAGAGCGTTTCCACGTAAGTACGTTATGGCAGCGGTCAGGCCCGAAAACTTCATCCATTAAGCAACGGAGATGGTGTGACTGGTGCCAGTCACAATGTAAATAAATAGTTCCCGCCTCGCTCAATAGCTCGCGAAGGAGGACGAGTCGCTCGTACATAAACTGAAGGTACTCATCGCTTGACCAAATATCACCGTACTGCTTCTCTTCAAACGCAGACGTATCGTTCGTTGCACTTTTCCCTTTGAGCTTGATTTTCTTCTTATAGTCCGCCTTCGAGTCAAACGGCGGGTCGATGTAGATAAGATCAACTTTGCCGCGATACTCCTTGAGCAGGTGGCTCATCACCTGGAGGTTGTCACCCCAGAAGATTTTGTTCATCCAGCCGTCGGTCGGCTCGCCGTAGCTCTCTTTGAGCTGTGCGGGGAAGTACTGCGTCGAGCGGTATGGGCGCTTTCCCGTCCACCTCAGCTCGGGGTATCCCTTGATTACGGGTCGGTCGTCGAACTCAAAGAGCTCTCCGGTCTCGTTTTGTGCCATGTTTAACTCCTAGTTTTTGCAGTAGTAGCGGAAGTCGCAGTTTTCGCAGAGCCGCGCATTTGTGGCACGGCAGGAATACTCTCTCCTCATTATCTTATGGGCAACGTCGTCGAACTCGGCCGCGACGGCGTCGATTGATCGCTTGTCGCGGCTGAAGGTGATTACGGGGTTCCCCGACTCCTCTCCGGTGTAGTAGAGCTTCATCTTGCCCACGGCCCTGCCGGTCTTCTCCTCGATAAGGTGCGCGTAGAGGAGGAGCTGTTTGCGATACGTCTCGAGCAGCTCATAGTCGCGATTGACGTCGGGCTTGCGTTCTGACTTGAAATCGACAATATCTACCGTACCGTTGTCGCCCTCAATGAGGTCGACGGTGCCGTGGATGATGTAATCGGGCTTGGAAAGGCCAATCTGCACCTCAGCCTCCACGATATCGTCCCATCTGCCGGCGCGCCTTTCGATGTAGCGCCTGACCTGACGCTTTGCGGCATCGATTACGACCTTGCTCAAGTAAGCGTGCTGGCTCGTGGAGAGCGTCTCGTAGTTCGACTGGAGCCAATCGTCTGCGTTCTCCAATGTGATGCGGTCACATTCGCCCCGCAGCGCCGCACGGTGCACGTCCTCGATCGTTTGGTGCACAAGCTGGCCGAAGAGCGTCGCACCCACACGAACGGGGGTGAAACCGAGCTCGCGAAAGAGCTTGTACTGCACGGAGCATCCCTCGTAGAGGGAGATGTCGGACGTGAACGAATAGACAGGCTTGAGGTCGCTCTCCTTCACGTGGTGGAAGGCGAACTTGTCGAACGGGAATGTGTCGGGATTGCAGGTGGGCAACTCGCCGTAGGGATCCTCGAACGCCTTGCCGATCTTCCTGGTTCCCTCTCGGTGTGTGAGAACGAGCAGGTCTTGGGCACGCGAGAACGCGGTGTAGTAGAGCCGCCAGAAGTCGAAGTATTTGATGGAGTCGATGGGCTCATATGCCTCTCGGGCGCCGTAGCGGTCCTTGATGTCCTGGAGCGCCTCGTCGCCGGCCTTCGTGGGCGTCGCGTAGAGCGAATCCACAACAACAATGGGGAACTCCATCCCCTTCGACTGATGGATGGTCAAGAAGGGCACGCAACCGCTCGGCACGTATTCCGTCTCGTCTTCATACTCGTCAATGCCGCCTAACATAAGGAAGCGAAGATAGGTGTTGAAAAAGCGTTCGAGGGTAGCGTCGATTCTTTCGGCGGTGAAGATGTCTACGCGCTGCAGGTACTCGAACTTGCTGGTGATCCCAACGAGAATCGAGAGATTGCGCACTGACCTCTGGTCATGGACACCCGTATCAAGGGGCGTGTCGATAATCGACTTGAAGGGCTCAAACTCAAAGAGCTGGTAGACAAGTCCCGAAAATGCGTAGTCCGTGTTCTTCGCCATAGTGGTATGCGCACGTCCCGTGGCGGCAATCCACTTGCGAAGAGCGGCGTTGTCCTCGTCCTTAAGCAGCTCGTTCGCCTTCAGGATACACGAGACGTAGTAGCGGATGCTTGTCTCGTTCGCATACTTAAAATCACCTGTCTCGAGGCGCTGCACGTATCTCGGAAAAAGCAGCAGCAGAACTCCGATTGCCAGCTTTACCTCGCTGCGCTCGAAGAAGACGTCCGAGCGCGGCGAGTAAACACTGACTCCGCGTTCTTCAAATCGCTCGGCAAGGTCGCGAGCGTTTCTGTGCTTGACCGATTTGAAGAGGAATGCTATCTGGTTGTAGTCGTCGATTGCGCCGCGCTTCTTAAGCTGCAAGACAAAGTCGCAAACGGTATCGCACCAATAATCCTCGTCATCGCCGATCTTGACGACGGTCGGCGCACCATCTACGCCTTTCCTCGTGGCTTTTATCGTCTTCTCGAAGCGATAGTCCTCCCAGTCGAATCGAAAGCGTGGGCCAGCGGTACGCTCCATCCACTCGTTGTAGAACGCAACGATTCCTGGGTCGGAACGGTAGTTGTCGGTAAGGGCGATGCGCACGCAATCGCCATCGCCGAACTTGTCAGGAAACTCCAGGATGTTTCGAATCGTGGCACCTCGAAAACGGTAGAGACCCTGGTCGTCATCCCCGACAACACAGACATTATGGCTTTTCTTGGAAAGAAGGAGGGTCAACTGTTCCTGGATATAATTCGTGTCCTGATACTCATCGACCATGACATACTTGATTTGGTCATGTACCTCGGAGAGCACGTTCGGATGCCAAGCGAGCAGCTGGTACGCCTCAAGCTGGATATGAGCGAAATCGAGCCAGTTCTTTTCGGTCAGCATCTCATTGTACGCTTCGGCTACCTCGGCATAAGCGAGCGTGACGGGGTCATCGCTCTTGAGCATCTCATCAACGTCGACGAGCTCCTCAGACATCGCGTTGGCGATGCTGCAGATCTGCTCGCACGTATCCCACACGCGCGTTTTCTTTGGGAGCTCGGCGAAGTGCTCAAGCGATTTGAAACGACTCCAGTAGTTCTGATATACGAGATATTGCTGATCGAAGGAATCAGCAACCCTGTAGTTCTTTCTTACGTTCGAGTATTCGATATGCTCCTTGATAAGCCTTAGGCATATCGAATGGAACGTACCAACGTACATCTCATTGACGTCGAACTCGACACCGTTGGCGGAGAGCTCGTTGGAGATTCTCGTTACAAGCTCCTTTGCGGCCTTTTCGGTAAATGTCGCAACAAGAATGTTTGAAGGATCGACGTGTTGTTCTTGGATAAGGAAAGAAACTCGTTTTACTAGAGTGAAAGTCTTCCCAGTTCCAGGACCCGCGGTGATGAGAATCGGCCCTTCGGTTGAGGTGATGGCATTGCGTTGAGCATTGTTCGCGCTACCAAAATCAAAGCCATTCAATCCAGACACCGCCCTTGGGCTCGAGGTTACATTTGGAAACAACATGCGACAAATTTTAACATCATGCGCAGACGTGAGCCTACCTGCTGGTTTATCGCGCGCTGCTGTACGAATCTTCAGCCAATCCAGCTGCGGTCCTATTTGTCCTCAAATAACTGATGATAGAAATCGCGCTATCGCGTGAATTATCGGCGAAAAAGCGCACAGGCCGGCGCGATGGCCGGGACTGCGGTGAAAATCCTGGACCGTTTCGGATTAGCCGATTTGGACTGGGACTGTTTTATGGACATTCGAGATCTCATGAATATAGTGCCGCTCACATTATACGCAGAGAGGTGTTCGCTTCCGCTTTTCTAGTCGAATCGCCGTGCTTCGCCTTCCGCTTTGCGCAGCGCATCCTTGGAATCGACGTTGCGCAGCAGGCTGGGGTCCTCGAAAAGGCGGGCGCAGATCATTTCCGTGCGGTTCAATTCTCCGCCGTCTTCTCCGATGACGTTTTTGTAGAACCGCATCAGAAACGAGTCGTCGGGAAATATCTTCGCCGCTGCGTTGCGGTACTGCGCGCGCACCAGCGCATCGCGGAAGTAGCGCGCGTGCTTGGCGAAGGGGTCGTTCGCCACCTGAAACCCCAAGCTATTCAGGTACAACTCCGAGAACACGGCGATGGTGCGGGTGTTCCCCTCGTAAAACGGATGGACTTGCCAGAGGAACGCGATGGTGTGGCAGAAGCGCTGTAGCTCCTCGTCCGTGAACGTCGTATACGCTGCGGCGGCCTCGTTCGCGAACGCGCCGCGAAGGGACATCTCGTAGGTCAGCGGGTCGGCGTACAGCACGCTGTCGCCGTTGAGAATCTCCTCCTGCTTGATCAGGCGCTCGCTTTTGAACTGGCCGGGGTGGTATACCGCGGGGTCGAGGTCCTGGAACAGGTATGCGTGGATGGTGGTGAGCATGTCGGGCGAAAGGAAGAACGCGCCGCGCGTGAGCAGCTCGGCGATTCGCTGGCTTACCAGGTCGGCCTCTTTGCTTTCGCCGCTAGCCTCGGCGTCGGCGTATCGTTCGCGAACGAGTTCGCCGACTTCGTCGAGCCCCTTTTCGCCACGGATATAGACATGAGCTTGGTCGCGCAGGTAGTCGGACACCTTCAGGCCGTCGACGTCCTGCAAACCGATGGCGACGGCCCAACAGTGCCTGCGCCGCTCTTCCGAAGTGTATTCGGAAGCCGACCGATATTCGAAATCATCGTAGCTGTCTGCGGACATAACGGTTACCCGGGGTCGCCCCGCTCCGCGTAGGAGCCCTTCCAATGGTTGCGCCGCAATCGCGAACGCTTGTGCGTTATCGGAACATGATAGCACGGCAACCGCCGACGCTGCTCGGGTGCGTGCCTGCTCCCCTTTCTCCATCCCCTTGAATACTTGATGGCGCTTGTCGAGAGCGGGGGCTTGCTTCGCCGCCTGCACGTATACTGGTTGCATAGTGCGAATCGCGGGGCTGGTTGGGCGCCGCTTGATGAAAGGCTGTCTCGTGTCCGAAAAGTTGAAGATCGGCGTGCTGCTCTCCGGCAGCGGCACGAATTTCCAGGCCATCCTTGATGAGGCGGAAAAGGGCCTGCCCGTCGAGGTGGTGAAGGTGGTCGCGTCGCGTCCCGATGCGTACGGTATCGAGCGCGCCAACGCCGCCGGCATCCCCGTGCTGGTCATGAACCGCGAAAAGTACGCCGACCCCGAGGCGGCCGACGCGCAGATCGTGGCCGCGCTGCAAGAAGCCGGCGCGCAGTACGTGGTCATGGCCGGCTACATGCGCAAGGTCACGCCCGTCATGCTCGACGCCTTCCCCAACCGCGTGCTTAACCTGCATCCGGCGCTTTTGCCCTCGTTCAAGGGCGCGCACGCCATTGCCGATGCGTTCAACGCCGGCGTGAAGGTCACGGGCGTCACCGTCCATTTCGCTAACGAGGACTACGACAAGGGCCCCATTGTGGCGCAGGAGCCGGTGCGCGTGGGCGAGGGCGACACGCTTGAAACCCTGGAAGCCAACATCCACCAGGTGGAACACGAGCTGTACCCGCGCGTGCTGGGCTGGCTGGCTGCCGGTCGCGTGAGCGTCGATGCAGAGGGCAAGGTGCACCTTGCTGACTAAGGAAACGCTGGCAGGCAT
>OLNP01002059.1_pt1 | contig 15380 bp, 13 predicted proteins | sample 1671951 | NCBI WGS metagenome assembly OLNP01 (sample SAMEA3136629, study PRJEB25190) | human gut metagenome | biome: human gut; feature: human-associated habitat; material: faeces | place: Austria | collected 2013
ACTATCTGACCCGCTAATGACACCTACATCATAACGGTTTGTTGAGTCATGAAAATTACGGAAAAACAGATGATTTCTACTTCATAAAACAGCTGTTGAGTAGAGCCTGGATGGTGATGATAAATACATGTTTTATCCGGGGAGAGTGAATGATTTGTTCATAGTGAACAACGAGCTGTAGAAATCAGACTGTGTGATATATACAGTTTTAACAAAACTCATGCACCGACAGGTTTTGATTCAACAATCCAACACTTAGAAAAAACGTCATTGCAGGGTATACGGGGTTCGACTGTATAAAGTAACACTTCAGTTATAGAGGAATAGAGACGAGTGTACTCAACGGATGTTTTATGGAGTAGAAAACATGATTGCTGGGGTAATTGGATACGACAGCATAAGAAAACACTTAGCCGAGTGTGGCTATCACACAGTGGAAATTAGAGAGAAATGCCATCCATATGGATGTGTAGATAGATAAAAAGAATGAGGAATGAACCCAGTAAGGGTGGAGGAGTACATTATGGAAAAATTTGATTATTTAGTAGTAGGTTCTGGCCTTTACGGGGCAATTTTTGCACATGAAGCCAAAGCACATGGTAAGTCTGTTTTGATAGTAGATAAGCGCCCGAACATCGCAGGTAATATTTATACAGAGAATGTTGAAGGCATCAACGTCCATAAATATGGTGCTCACATTTTCCATACTAACAATAAAAAGGTCTGGAACTACATTACACAGTTTGCTGAGTTCAATCGCTTTACGAACTCACCTGTAGCCAATTACAAGGGGGAGTTGTATTCGCTGCCGTTCAATATGTATACGTTCAATAAGATGTGGGGGGTTGTGACACCAGAGGAAGCTACCGCCAAGATCGAAGAACAGCGTAAGGAAATCACCCATGAGCCACAGAACCTTGAGGAACAGGCCATTTCTCTTGTCGGCCGTGATATCTATGGGAAGCTGATCAAGGGCTACACTGAGAAGCAGTGGGGGCGCGATTGTAAGGATCTGCCGCCCTTTATTATTAAAAGACTTCCTGTTCGCCTGACCTTTGATAACAATTACTTTAATGCACTTTATCAGGGGATTCCTGTTGGGGGTTATACCAAGATGATTGCTAATTTGCTGGATGGTATTGAGGTTCGTTTGAACACAGATTATCTGGAAAATAAGGCTGCGCTGGATGCGTTGGCTGATAAAGTTGTATACACTGGACCGATTGATGCTTACTTTGACTATAAGCTGGGTACGCTGGAATATCGTTCTGTCCGATTTGAAACGGAGACTTTGGACAAACCAAACTTCCAGGGTAACGCCGCGGTGAACTATACCGACCGTGAAACTCCGTGGACTCGCATCATTGAGCATAAATGGTTTGAGTTCGGTAAGGACGAGGACGGTAATGATTTGCCGAAGACTATCATCAGCCGCGAGTATAGCAGTGAGTGGAAGCCGGGAGATGAGCCGTATTATCCGGTTAATGATGCTAAGAATGGCTTGCTTTATTCTGAATATAAAAAGCTGGCAGGTGCAGAAGAACATGTGATCTTTGGTGGCCGTCTTGGCGAGTATAAGTACTATGACATGGATGCAGTTATCGCTTCGGCGCTTGAACGAGTTGCAAATGAGTTGGAGGAGAACAAATGAGTAATAGCACAGTGAAGATTGTTGTTGCAACTCACAAGAAATATATAATGCCGACTGATTCAATGTATGTGCCTATACATGTTGGAGCAGAAGGAAAAAAAGATTCAAATGGAAATAAACTGAATCTCGGATATATCAAGGATAATACTGGTAATAACATCTCGAAAAAAAATGCTTCTTTTTGTGAACTAACTGGTCTTTATTGGGCATGGAAAAATCTAGATGCGGATTTTGTTGGTTTAGTTCATTATAGAAGGCACTTTTCGATGAATCATAAAAAAGGATTTGAGAATATTCTAACATATGAAGAGTTAAAACCATACCTAGATAAAGTAAAGGTATTTGTTCCCAAAAAACAAAAATATTATATTGAATCTCTTTATAGTCATTACGCTCATACCCACTATGCCAGTCATTTGGATGAGACCCGGATTATTATTGAGGAAAAATATCCAGAGTATCTTGAGGCTTTTGATCGAGTTATAAAGCATACATATGGTTTTATGTTTAATATGATGATAATGCGTAAAGAGCTGTTAGAAGATTATTGTTCATGGCTTTTTGATATTCTATTCGCATTGGAAAAGCGGATAGGTGTTTCTGAATTAAGCACTTTTCAAGGACGCTTTTATGGCAGGGTGAGTGAAATTATTTTTAATGTCTGGATTGATCAAAAACTTCAGATTGGTGAACTTAAGCAAAATGAAATTATGGAGATTCCGTATGTGTATATGGAAAAAATTAATTGGAATAAAAAGCTGATTGCTTTTTTAAAAGCTAAATTTTTTAAAGTGAAATACAATGGGAGCTTTTAAAGTCATATCAAATTAGATAAATTACTAAATCTTAGCTGTATGGCTTTAACTAATAAGAAGAAATACGTTTGCATAAGGAGCAAATAAATATAAGAATTAAGGAAAATACTATGGAAATAAGATACAGTGAACCATTAATATCGGTGATTGTTCCTGTTTATGGAGTAGAAAAATATGTAGCTAAATGTTTGGATACGATTATCAACCAGACTTATCGAAATTTAGAAATTATTTTAGTGGATGATGGGACAAAAGATCGTTCAGGCATTATTTGCGAAGAATATGCAAAGAGAGATGGCAGAATCAAAGTTTTTCACAAAGAGAATGGAGGATTATCGGATGCTAGAAACTACGGTATAGAGCATTCAACAGGTGAGTATTTAACATTTATCGATTCAGATGACTATCTTGATTTAGATTATGTTGAATTTTTATATAATTTAATAAAAAAAGGATATAGAATGTCTCTTTGCTCATTGCATGTGGTTTACACAAGTAATGGACATATTGAAAATAAAGGCAATGGTAAGGAAGTGATTCTTTCCGGTAAACAGTGTATTGAAATGATGTGTTATCATGAAGAGGTTGATACGGCAGCTTATGCTAAATTAATGCATAGAGATCTTTTTGATAAGGTTCGATATCCAAAGGGTAAAATTTTTGAAGATATAGGAACTTCATATTTACTGTTTGATCAATGTGATGAGATTATATGCTCTTTTGTTCCGAAATACTATTATGTGATTCGTAATAATAGTATTGTAACATCAGAATTTAATTTAAGTAAATTAGATCTTATTGAGATGACAAACCAAATGGCAGATTATGTTAATGTAAAATATCCAGATCTAGAAAATGCAACGCTTCGTAGAAGAGGATATGCTTACTTTAGCACATTAAATCAAATGCTTGATGTCAAAGCTCCTGAATATATTCGAAAAAGGATTGAAATTATTAGATTTTTGAAAAAAAACAGTTCAAAGATAATTAAAAATCCGAGAACGCCTAAGAGGGATAAAGTTGCTTACTTTTGCTTAAAATTAGGGTTTCCCATTTATAAATATGCTTGGAAACTCTATATAAAGCATCAACGAGGATAAGAGAAAGGAAAATATGAAATCATTTTTAGAACAAGTCAAACTTGTATACATTATTGCGTTAAGAAATATCCGAAAAGTTTTTTTTGTTTTTCCAGTAAAAAAGAATCGTGTTATATTTGAATCTTTCTCAGGTGATGGATATAGTTGTAATCCTAAGTACATTTCAGAGTACTTAAAAAAAGAGTATGGCAATTCTGTAGAAGTTGTGTGGGCAGTTAAAGACGGAGTGAAAACACCGGAAAATGTTGTTGCATGTAAGTATAGAAGTTTTCAGCATTTTCTATATCGAATTACATCCAAAGTCTATGTATGTAATTTTTTGCAAGCTATTGAGATTCCAAAAAGAAAAGCACAGATTGAAATTCAGACATGGCATGGTGGTGGATGCTATAAAAAAATAGGAAATGAAGAAAAATTACGCAACAGTGCTTATGAAAAAAGACGCGATATGCATCTTAAAGAAATTGACTATTTTATTGTAAGTAGTTTGTATTGGGAACAAGAAGTATGCCGAAAGCAATTAGGCTATACGGGAAAAATTTTGGAAATTGGTATGCCTAGAAATGATTGCTTAGTAAAGCAGACTGTGCTAGACAAAAAAAAATCCATTCGTAAAAAAATTGGAATTTCAGAAGATTGTTTTGCAGTTCTTTATGCACCGACATGGCGTGAAGGACTTGATCAGTTTGAATTAATCGATTATGAGCAGATAAAAGCGGCATTTGAAAAACGTTTTGATAAAAAATGTGAAATATTATTTCGAGCACACATTTATGGAAAAGAGAAGTTATCAAATGTGATTGACTTGACCCAATATCCTGATATGCAAGAATTGCTTTATACTAGTGATGCATTAATTACAGATTATTCGTCTTCAATGTGGGATTATTCTCTGACCGGCAGACCTTGTTTTTTATATGTTCCGGATCTTCAGCGATATATAAAGCAACGGAGCTTTGATATGGACATTCATACATGGGGATTCCCTGTGTGTTGTTCAAATAGAGAACTCAAACAGGAAATCGAAAATTTTAATGAAAACGAATTTCGTAAAAAGATGATTTGTCACCAAAATACATTGGGATCCTTTGAAAACGGAAAGGCAACTATTGAAGCTGTAAAATTAATTGCGCAATTGTGTGAATTAAAAAAGTAACCATTAATTAAAAAGTCTTATAGTTTAAGAAAAAATGTGTAGGAAGATTGACAAAATTAATCGTGTGTTTTTGTGATTGAGTGTAAGCAAATAATATAGGAATTCAAGAAAATAACGCAAGTAATCCAGCTTATCAGAAAATGAAACTCTACACCAGTTATCTTTGCTGTGCGACAGCATGTCTGCAGATGCTTTCCTTAATCTTTGTATTCTGATGAGCTGTTTTGAATGGATTATTGTATGAAATCTTTATATGGAACTGACTTTTGCTGTTAACTATAACACATATACATATTAGTTAAGGTGCTTGCTTCCTTAAAATATAATGTAGTACAGGAGAAACTTTTAAAAATGTATAGAGAGAAGCACTTTTTTGAAAATCTGCAAGAGCTAAGAGGAATGGCAGCTCTTCTAATTGTAATGAGTCACATTCCACTTTTTAAAAAGATGATAGGACCTTCATTTGGCGGATATGGAGTAGCAATTTTTTTCCTTTTAAGTGGCTTTTTAGTAGCGTATTCGACACAAAATGGTAATAAGTTGTTTTTGACCAAGCGATCTATAAGAATAATTCCAGTATATTATTTAATGACTGTTCTTACATATATTCTTGTGTCGATAAAACCTTCATTGTTTAATACCACAACGGCAAATCCGATCTACTTGGCCAAATCCTTATTGTTTATACCTTATGTGAATCCTAATGGAATCGTAAGACCAATTTTAGATGTTGCGTGGGCATTATTGCCTGAGGTTTGGCTTTATTTGTTATATTGGATTGTTATGAAGGTGAGCCATAAGTATAGAAATGAAATTGTCGCAATAATTTTATTCCTAATTTTCTTGTTGGGAGAAATTTTTTTAAAAAGCAACCCAATTTATAGCCAGTATAGGTTTTCGTGTTTAACATTCACAATTGGTATTTTGATTTATCTAGTATGGTTGTCGAGTAATAATGAAAAAAAAGTAGTTGCGAAATCCAAATGGAAATGGATTTTATGTAGTCTGCTTTTTTGGTCAGCGGGGGTTGCATACAATTATTCTATACAGTTCGGATTAGATGCTATTTCATTACTTTTGCCAGTATTAGTTTTTGTCTGCTATTTGGTAAACGATAGTGCGATATACAATTCTAAAATGATTATGAGAGTAGCGACATTCAGTTATTCGTTGTATTTATCTCATGAGTTTGTGGTAAAGGGGTTTAGTAGATTATTATTTTCACTAAATGAAGTAACTGTGGAAAACGTTCTGTTGAGTGGTATTTGCATATTTATTGCCGTAATTGTAGGATTCGTTTTAAATTGTTTTTTTGAAAAACCTGCAACAAATTTTCTGACTAATTTATTTATTAAGAATGAAAAAAATAAGGATTAAGAAGAGAATTAAAAATGATTTAGGCATATGAGGTTTTACTTTTATTTTGTAAAAAATAAAAGGTATAGCATTGTTGATGGCATGATTTTGAAAATGGGAATTGTTGAATATTAAGATCAACAGATATTTGTGTAATAGAGTGTTTTTATTACTCTTTATGCTATCGATGGAATGGAGGTTCAAATGAATATTGAAAAGGTGCGGACATGGCTAAAATTATACGGTATAAAAAATGTTTTTTTTAGATTTATTAATGAAAAAAGTCCAATATTGTGCGTAGCCAATAATAATTTACTTAGACGAATGAATTGGCAATTAAAAGTAAAAAAAAGAATAGCTAATTATATTGTTTATCCAGAATATAAAGAATTGAAGGATAATGACACTATTAAAAAAATATGGTGGTTATGGTTTCAAGGATCTGAGAATGCTCCTTTAATAGTTCAAAGATGTTTGAGTACAGTTAAGTGCTATTCAGCAAAAATGAATTTTGAAGTTATCGAATTGAATGAAAATAACTTGTTTGAATATGTAAAACTGCCGGACAAAATCGTTAATATGTGGAAACAGAAAAAAATCACTAATGCAAATTTTTCAGACTTATGCAGGATTGCTCTTTTAGCTGATTATGGTGGGCTATGGATTGATGCTACTGTCTTTTTAACAGGTAAAATTGATGAAAAAATATTGCAAAGTGATATTTTTTTCTATCAAGCATCTTTTTTGGATATGACAGTAACAAAGGTGTCGAATTGGTTTATGTATGCTAAAAATCCGGATAATTATTTCATGTGTTCACTAAAGGAATCGATGATTAATTATTGGCTAAACAATAAGCATATGGACGATTATTTTATTTTTCATATTATGATAGCGGCTATGTGTGAAAAGGACTGTTTTAGAGAAAATTTTGAAAATATGCTTTACTTTTCAAATACATACCCGCATCTCCTATCATTTGAACTCAATAATAAAGTGAATAAAGAGAAACTAAGACATATATTACAAATGAGTAATGTGCATAAATTAACATATAAAAATCTTCCATCTGCATCCGATAGTGAAACTGTTTATAAATATATTTTAAGCAAGAAAGAAGGAGAAAATTTATTATGAATTTAGGACAAAGAGTAACGGTTGTACTCGTTACATTTAACCGATTAGAAAAGTTGAAAATTGCTTTGTCATGTTATGAGAAGCAAACTTATAAGATAGAAAAAATAATAATTGTAGATAATTGTAGTACAGATGGAACAATAGATTTTTTGAAAAAGTGGCTTGATAGTAAAACAAATTTCGATAAAGAAGTTGTATATTTAAGTGAAAATACTGGAGGTGCAGGTGGCTTTGGAGCTGGTATGGAACATGCACTGAATTTAGTAAATTCAATGCAATTAAAAACGGATTGGATACTAGTTTCAGATGATGACGCATTTCCTAATGATGATGCAATTGAGAAAATGATTGCATATTATCAAAAGCAAGAAGTTGAAAAGCAAAATGAGATTGTAGCACTGTCTAGTGCAGTTGTAAATCATGGGCAAATTCATGAATCTCACAGAAGTAGAATTGAAAAAGATTTCTTTAGAATTAGATTCGTAGGTGTAGACAAAAAATATTATAATACAGACGGTTTTGAAATAGATTTATTCTCTTATGTTGGGACCATGATCAAGGTTTCAGCATTAAAGAATGTCGGTACAACTCTTAGAGATTTATTTATCTATGGAGATGATAATGAACACAGTCTTAGACTTGGAAAAATTGGTAAGTTGGTGTGTGTTCCAGCAAGTGTATTTGTTCATGACACGCCTGGCGTAGAAACAAGAAAAATTGGATGGCACAATTATTATAACCGAAGAAATCAGTTATACATTTTAAAAGAATACTTTCCGTTAAGATACTTTATTAATAGATTCTTTAAGAGGTATATCTTAGATATTAGTATATTGTCTAAAAATACGTCAGAAGAAAAGAAATTATTTAAAACAGCTCAAATGGATGCACTAAAAAACAAATTAGGAAAGCATCCTGTATATAAACCGGGTTTTGTTATTAAGGAGAAATAGTTTGCAAATATATATATTAATTTTTACTCTTTTATTAGTGTTATTTGTAGCATATAAGGCTATGGGCAAAGATTTAATGTCACCTGCCTTTTTGTACACAGCTCCTTTTTGCATAGCATTGCTGTGCGGAGCAGTATATGCAGATAAATGGAGTTTAGAGCTGCATTTTAATACATTTGTAACTATACTATGCGGTGCATTTTTGTTTGTTTTAATTTGTACCATTGTTCATTTCTCATATGGAAAGTGGCTATTAAAAACATCGAAAAAAAAGGACAATCGATGTACTGCAATAAATGTAGAAAGCTGGAAGATTGTATTGACAATTATAGTACAATGTATTTCGTTGTATGTAGTTGTTGGCTCTATGCGTGCATCTTTAGCTAAATATGGAATAAGCGGTAATCTTAGCTTACTAATGTATTATTTCAGAAGTTATTCTCTTTTTTCTGAATATAGTGTTGGTATTTCTGGATTGGCAATTAATTTAAGAATTTTTTCTATTGCGGCTTGCTATATTTGGATTTATGTATTCGTGAATAATCGGATTCTAAAGATAAAGGCTAAAAATGAGATTTTATTAATAATTAGTTTTGGACTTGGAATTGCAAACAGCGTGATACTGGGCGCTAGAGGCGAAGCCTTGCAGTTGATATTTGCTTTAGTAGTAATTTGGTTTTTTATCAAGCGAAAAAACAACAATTGGAAATCAAATATAAAATTTAAACAAATAATAGTACTGATGGTCGGTCTGCTTTTTGTATTAGTATTTTTTAAGAGTGCAGGTGATTTATTAGGCAGAAATAGCGTAATTGCCTCAACAACTTCTGCCACAGATGAGATAGCCAAATATTTAGGTGCAGAAATTAAGAATCTAGATTCTTTTTTGAATGAAGAATATTCTAAGCCTGTTGTGTTTGGAGAGCAAACATTTAGTGTTTTGCTAACCTGGATAGATGCAAAGTATGGTATGGGATGGAATATTGATTCTATTTTAGCATTTAGGCGAGTTAATGGTATAAGTCTGGGTAATGTCTATACCTTGTATGCGCCACTTGTTTATGACTTTGGTTATATAGGAGCAATGATAATGATAATGACGATGGCTGTTTTTAGTCAATGCTTGTATGAAAATGTACTAGTTGAAAAAAAAGGGAAGATAATAAATGGAAAAATTATATTGAATAGTTATATTTTATTTTTGTTAACTTTCTCGTTTTTTGGTGAGAGAATTTTTTCGTCCATTCTCAATTTTTCATTTTATAAATATATTCTTATTTGGTTATTTATGATGTGGTTTGTTACGAAAGTACACTTTAAAATTAAGACTAATAGAAAGTGAGATGAGTGAATTGAATATTGGAGTTATTTTTGCAGGTGGTGTTGGGAGTCGAATGCATAGTAAAGAGAGGCCAAAACAGTTTCTAGAAATATATAATAAGCCGATTATAGTGCACACAATTGAATATTTTCAAAATTGCGATTTGATTGACTCCATTGTAGTTGTTTGTGTTGAGGATTGGATTGAGTATTTCAAATCTCTGGTTTATAAATATAGACTTGATAAAATAAAAAAAATTGTTCCAGGAGGGAAAACTGGTCAATTATCAATTTATAATGGATTATGCGCCGCTGAAGAAATTTCTGATAACGCCGCTGAAGATATCGTGCTAATTCATGATGGCGTGAGGCCATTGATTAATGAAAAATTGCTTTATAGAAATATTGAGGATGTTAGGAAGTATCGCACTTCGATTACTAGTGGTATTGTTAAGGAAACTATAGTGGAAGTGGATGATGTTGGAAATATAAAATTTGTTCCAGATAGAGCGCATTCAAGAGTTGCAAAAGCTCCGCAATGCTTTGTGTTGTCAGATATTTTATATGCTCATGAAAAAGCGTTGAGTGAAGGAATTAATACATTTATTGATTGCTGCACAATGATGCAGCATTATGGATATGCTTTACATATGACTGACGGACCGTATGAAAACATTAAAATAACAACACCGGATGATTTTTATATGATGAGAGCTATTTTGCAAGCAAAAGAAGATGCGCAAATATATGGTATTGATTAATTGAGGAAGGAGCATTGAATGGAGAATAGGCGGAAATCAATAAAACTAAATTTTGTTATGAACGCTGCTTTGACAATGTCATCTATTATTTTTCCTATAATCACATTTCCATATGTGTCTCGAATTCTTATGCCTTCTGGAACAGGGCGTGTGACATTTGCTACATCCTTGATATCTTACTTTAGTATGTTTGCCCAATTGGGAATTCCTACATACGGCATTCGAGCCTGTGCGCAAGTAAGAGATGATAAGGGAAAATTAAGTAAAACGGTGCAAGAACTTTTGATCATTAATTTAATTATGAGTTTTTTTGCGTACGTTTTTCTTGCGATTGCTTTGATTACGGTTCCAAGACTATTTGAAGATAGAATTCTCTATATTATAATTAGTTCTACAATATTGCTCAATGTAGTTGGAATGGAATGGCTATATAAAGGTTTAGAAAAATATAGTTATATTACTATTCGTTCTGTAATCTTCAAGTTTATAGCCTTAATTGCTATGTTTGTTTTTGTACATAAAAAAGAGGATTATGTCATTTATGGCGCAATTAGTATATTTGCAGCGTCAGCTTCTAACATACTGAATATAATTCATGCACGTAGATACATTGATTTTTCATTTGAAGGTCATTATGATTTACGAAAACATTTGAAAGCTGTACTTATATTCTTTGCAATGTCGTGTGCTACAATTATATACACGAATTTAGACACGGTTATGCTTGGATTTATGAAATCAGACATTGATGTTGGTTATTATAACGCAGCAGTAAAGATTAAAGTAATTTTGGTACAAGTTGTGGCTTCGCTTGGTGGGGTACTGCTTCCAAGATGCTCATACTATGTTGAAAAAGGAATGTGGGCTGATTTTAAGCGCATTTGTTCTAAAGCTCTCAATTTCGTTGTTGTAATAGCACTTCCGTTAAGTGTTTATTTTATTATTTACGCACAAGATGCAATCATGTTTTTGTCAGGATCGGAGTACTTAGGTGCTATTTTGCCAATGAAAATAATTATGCCTACTCTTTTGTTTATTGGCATGACGAACATATTGGGATTACAAATATTAGTTCCATTAGGAAAAGAAAAAATAGTTTTATATTCAGAAGTGGCTGGTGCTATAACAGACTTGTTGTTGAATGTCGTGTTAATTCCTAGGTTTGGGGCATCAGGTGCGGCTATGGGTACTTTGGTGGCTGAATTTGTAGTTTTGGTTGTGCAATGTGCAGCATTACGAAAATACTTATTTGATATTATTATAAAAATAAAATATTGGAAAATAATTATTGCTACAGTTGTAAGTGCAATTGCCTCGCTACTTGTATTATATTTGAAATTGGATTGCTTTTTTAATCTTATAATTTCTGCGACTATTTTTGGCACATTGTATTTATGCATTTTATTATTGTTTAAAGAAAAAATGGCTAAAGAAATTGTTGTGTCGTTATATGAAATATTCGAGAGGATTCTAAAGAAAAATGACTGAATTAAATAATAAAAAAATAATCGAGTATGATATGTTACGTGTCGTAGTGACTATTTTGGTTCTTATCAGTCATTGCATGTACTATCGAATTGTCACAGCTTATGGTGGTATAGATTATTCTGGTTTGTTTTCAAAAAAGACAACAGTTTTCATAATATTAGAACAGATAAAAGAAATGATTTATTCATTTCACATGCCATTATACATGGCATTAAGCGGGGCATTGTTTAGAGTGACTATTTCTAAAAGGAAAATTTGTTTTACAAAATTGATAAAAAATAAAACTACTAGATTGTTAATTCCTTTTTTGTTAGTTTCTATATTTTACAGTTTTCCACTCAAATACATATCAGGTTATTGGAGAGGAACTGAGAGTGTCATAAAAGATTTTTTTGTTGGGCAAATATTATTGCAAGGAAACACTTATCTCTGGTTTTTGCCAGCATTATTTATCTTGTTTCTGTTGTTTTATGTCATTATTAAGGCAAATATGTTATCGTCGATTGTTCTAGTTGAAGGAGTTTTTTTAAATTTTATATGTGATAATATAACAATATTAATATTAAAAGATGTTTGTATGTACTTTATATGGTTTTATACTGGATATTTGTTTGAAAACTACAGAAATAGAATTAAAGATAAATATATTGTAGTAGGTGGGTTATCGGCGATGATATGTTTTTTACTATCTTTCATAATGAAGAAACATTGTGATGTAAAGATAGTGAATTATATCATAGGACTTCTTTTAACTGTATGTGGAATGTTTACTACATACGCTATCTCCTTTATTTTGGCAAAGTATACCTGTTTTTCAAAAAGTAAGCTATATAATACGGTACTTGAAAATTCCTTTGGATTGTACCTATATTCGGATCCTGTAAATTATGTGGTTATTTTTATCCTGACGGCTATAACGGGAGAATTTGCTTTATCAACGAATTTGGGAGTGGCATTGCTTTTTACTTTGAGATTGTTTCTTTCTTTTGGATTTTCTTTAACAATTTCAAAAGTACTTAAAAAGCATAGAGTCAAATATTTGGCGTAGAGATTCCTTCCCACGCTCAAAAAATAATTAGCGAAACTGGATTTATCCATAAATGAAAAGAGGAAAATAATGAAAAGAGTATTAGTAAGTGGTGCAACAGGGCTTATAGGACAAGCGATAGTTAAATTTTTGTTGAGAGAAAATGAGTATGTAATTGCTTTAGCAAGAAGTATAGAGCGTGCTGAAAGCATATTTGGAAAATCAAATAAAAATTTAGAATATATTATTAGTGATGTATGTGATATAGAGCCCAAGAATATCAATGTGGACTATATAATTCACGGAGCAAGCCAAACATCTAGCAGAGCATTTATTGAAGAACCAATCGAAACAATTACTACAGCTCTGACCGGAACAAAAAATATGTTAGAATTTGCGAGAGTAAATAATGTAAAAGGTTTTGTTTATCTATCTAGTATGGAAGTATATGGATCACCACTAAATGATTTAAAGATAGATGAAAAACATGGAACAAATTTGGATACAATGAAAGTAAGATCGTGCTATCCAGAAAGTAAAAGGATGTGCGAAAGCTTATGTGCATCTTATTCTTCAGAATTTGGTGTTCCAGCCAAGGTTGTTAGACTCACTCAAACCTTTGGACCGGGAGTAAAATATGATGATGGGCGGGTATTTGCAGAATTTGCTAGATGTGCTATAGAGAGAAGAAATATAGTGCTTAAAACTAAGGGTGAAACAAGAAGAAGTTATCTTTATACTGAAGATGCTGTTAACGCTATACTAACTGTATTGTATAATGGAATACCAGGACAGGCATATAATGCAGCAAATGAAGAAACATATTGCTCCATATATGAAATGGCAAAAATGGTAGCAGGTAGATTTGGTGACAATTCGGTAAAGGTTCTGGTAGAAGAAACAAATCCTGAAAAGCTCGGCTATGCGCCAGTACTTTATATGAATCTTGATACAACAAAATTACATAATCTTGGATGGAAAGCTAAATTCAATCTGGAAAGTATGTATCAAAATATGATAGAAGATATGAAAATAAATCAGAAAAGATACTGATTACATATGTTTCGCTAAAATTTTGGATTTTTCATAAAATTCACACTAAATAGCCGGAAAGCATGAAAATAAGCCCATATCACCATTTCTGTATTTAGTGTAACTTTTTTGCAGAGTTCACAAAAGTTATAATATGATTAGAATCGCTTTTGAAAAAATCAGTATAGGTTTGAGCGCATGACAGCAGAGGGAAAAGAAGGCTTTGAATATCCGCAGATAGATGAAAGCAAGTGTGTGCGGTGCTATCAGTGCATTAGAGTATGCCCGATTAAAGCAGCACGGGCACAGTAAGGAGAACATAAAATGAAAACAACATTACTTATCATGGCAGCCGGAATCGGCAGCCGATTTGGAACAGGAATAAAACAGTTGGAGCCGGTCGATGATGCTAACCATATCATCATGGACTACTCAATCCATGATGCAATCGAAGCGGGCTTCAATCATGTAGTATTTATTATCCGCAAGGATATCGAGAAGGAGTTCAAAGAGGTCATTGGTGATCGCATTGCTTCAATCTGCAAGTCCCACAATGTAACTGTGGACTACGCATTTCAGGATATCAACGATATTCCGGGAGAACTTCCGGAAGGTCGGACAAAGCCGTGGGGAACCGGTCAGGCTGTACTTGCAGCGAAGAGCGTAATAAAGACCCCATTCATCGTCATCAATGCAGATGATTACTATGGCAAGGAAGGCTTCAAGGCTGTCCATAAGTATCTGGTGAATGGCGGAAAGTCTTGTATGGCGGGCTTTGTGTTGAAGAACACACTGTCTGATAACGGTGGCGTGACTCGCGGTATCTGCAAGATGGACGAGAATGGAAACTTGACCGAGGTTGTAGAAACCAAGAATATTGTAAAGACTGCAACCGGAGCAGAGGTAGACGGAGTGGCCGTTGATGTAAATTCTCTGGTTTCCATGAATATGTGGGGATTGACTCCGGAATTTTTAGATGTACTGGAAGAGGGCTTCAAAGAGTTCTTCGAGAAAGAAGTACCGGGTAATCCTCAGAAAGCCGAGTATCTGATTCCAATCTTTATCGGTGAACTTCTGGCAGAGGATAAGATGTCTGTTAAGGTGCTGCGGACTAATGATACATGGTATGGCATGACCTATAAAGAGGATGTTGCGGTTGTAAAAGAGAGTTTTCGTGGTATGCTGGAGCGTGGTGTTTATAAAGAAGAACTGTTCTGTGATATAAAGTAATATTGGTATTGTAAAATAGCAAAATGCTCAGATCCCCCACAAAGGATCTGAGCATTTCCAATACGAACTATTTCTTCTGTAATTTCAGCACGTCCTCAAGAGAAAGTCCTGAAAATCTGGAGATGTCTTCAGGGGAGAATCTTGGATCCTGAAGCATACGTTGTGCTGTCAGCATAGCTTGTTCCTGATGGCCTTCGGCACGCGCATCATCGCACATTTCCTGAACAGCCTGACACATATTAACCTTCCCTTCTGTTTCTGTGAAACGTAAGTTGATACCGGTTATGGAGTCGATGCCCCGGGCTGCTTTGAGCTCGAGTGAGCGGAAGCCAGGGGTCTGTGATGTGAGTTCCT
>OLNP01002060.1_pt1 | contig 15377 bp, 9 predicted proteins | sample 1671951 | NCBI WGS metagenome assembly OLNP01 (sample SAMEA3136629, study PRJEB25190) | human gut metagenome | biome: human gut; feature: human-associated habitat; material: faeces | place: Austria | collected 2013
GTATTATTACTTTCTACATCAAAATTGATGGTTACAGTAAATTTATCAGGTAACTTCGGTTCAATGACAAAATTGATATAGCCCAACTCATCTACAAGGGCCTTTTGAGAGTCAACATAGGTTTTCTCAAGAACCTTTGCTCCCCATTTATTCTTAGAAGAAATGGTTATAATAGCTGTTTGATAAGCGTATTGATTTTCAATATTCTCTTGAGTTGAAGAACGGAATCTCACAGACATACGACGAGGAAACCCAACTGATTCTAGATCAATACTGTTCTTCGAAGTCATTTTAGCAAGGTTATCTTGCAAGTACAAATTGATCCCTGTCATCATACTAGAATAAACGTTCCCTTTTGTTTCACCCTCACCAAAATCTGATGTCCTAAACTCCATATCAGCCATTTCACGAAATTTAGAATACTGGATTTGGTTGATTTTTCTGAGGTTATCAAAGTAGACTGTCAACTTAGACTTCTTAGTTAAAGCTTGTCCTGGTTCAGGATTTTCAACGATTTCACCGACACTATCAACAAGTACAGTTTCTGATCCTAAACTTGTAAGATATTTGGCATCGTTTCGAATCGTCACTGTGTCCCAAGCATCAAGTTCACCATTTTGATAGGCTTCGTGTGCTCTGTCAAACAAAGCCATAACAATAGCATTAAATAGTGATATAGATGACTTACGGAAGTATTCTGAATTTCCTTTATCACCGCCCTTAGTTTTAGGATAGTGTGCTTCAGAAACAGCATTTACCCTAGTTTGAGCTTTTTCATGATACCCCTTTTTAGCAGCTTCAATCGCAAGAGCCAATGGATTATAAGACATGGAGAAGTCCATATTTTGATATGACAACACCTGGACATTATAGCCACGTTTACGCATGGTCTTATAAGAAGCTTGATAGTGCTCACCTTTGGGATCACCGATAATCATTGATGGTTTCTTCTCAGCTCTACTATTGATATCAATATCCGTAGTAATAGAACCTTCACCCTTACCAGAACGAGTCATACCAATGCCCATTACGTTCGTTGGATCATCTTCAATATAATAATCACCTGAAGGAGTGGATAGGCCCCCTAAAACACGTTCACTATTAAGTAAAAAGTTTCCTAGCGACCTATTAGCCCATAACATCTTAGTCCCTAAAGTAAAGCCTTCCAGGTTATGTCGTCGAGTATGCAAGACTGGAAAGCCACCCTCTCCTGGGTATGTTTGGGATTTATTGGGAATCTTTTTATATTGTCTCTTGATTTCCTTTTCAGTTGCAAAGCGATCATCACCCTCTTCATTGGCATTGTAATCTCGATATTGCTCGAAGTTTACCCAAGCAGATCGCCAAGCGACAAATAATCCTAAAGCAAATAAAGGTACTGATAGAAGTGGGGCAACTGAAAAAACTTTGATATTAAAGAAGTTCCTCCAGCTTAATACGTTAAATGGAAAACTAGCATCCATAGACCTATCAATAATCATTGCTGAGACATAAGCAACAATTCCTCTCACCAAAGTTACTAAGTAGTTCACTAATAAAAGTGCAACGATGGAGAAAACTATTCCCATACCAGCCCAGCTCTTCCACGTTTTAAATGCTAGAAATGGTTTCATTTCTTTATCAAAACGTCTACGTCCATTCTTCACAAATGGCAAGCTGAAGATAATTCTGATACTTAGGTTAGTTATAAATACCAGGCTTGCTAGGGGTAATAGAAGTACTGCTCTTTTAGTACTTTCCCAAAGTGACTTTCCTAGCTCATTTTTCTTAAGTCCTCGCAGATGTTTAAAACGCTCAGATATTCCTTTCAGTAGGCTCTTTAAGCTAAATTCTGTATATTGCCTTAACAGATAATAGATTATGCCTATACTAGCTAGAATCGTTAGCCAGTTGCTCAAAGCAAGTCTAAATAGAAAAACTAGGAATTGCCATGCTACATCAATCAATTAGCATCACTTCCTCTCTAGCATTTAAGAACGCTTCTAAACGTCTAGAGCAGATCTTTGAATACAAGAATATTTGAAATTGCTCATGAGGACTAATAGCTGAAATTTGACTCAAAAATTTCTGTGCTTCCTTCAGCGTGTCCTGTAATAATTGACTTGAATGATCTCTCCTAGTTTGTGATACTGCACAACTCAGCTGAAGAGAATCTACCATCAAGTCATCTAGCGATGAAAGACTCGTCATAGTATACTCCTTTGCATTTCATGATAATTATAGTTTAATAGATAAACATATTTTCTTCAGTAAGGTGACAAACAAAAAGACCTAGCATTTTCACTAGGTCTCTAAGTCATTAATTCTCTATTTTATTTGAGGAAGAAATGAAAAAAGTATATTAAGAAGAATTAATGACGTTTTTGTTTTGGTGATACTGTCAATCCAGCAGCAATCAATAGAGATGAAATACCGATAGCAACAGCCGCTTTTGTTTCTGATTCACCTGTTTGAGGAAGTTGAGCTGGTGCTTGATAGGTTGGGGTTTGACGTGTTTCAGGAGTATAAACTACTGGAGTCTGAGGAGTCTCTGGAACTGCTGGGGTTTCTGGTTTCGGAGTTTCCTTCATCTCGTAGTAGTGTACAGTAACTTCTACAGATGGCTTAGAAACTGTAACCTTCTGTAGGGCTAAAGATGGTTTCTTAGGTTCAACTGGAATATTACTATCTTCACCGAAAATTCCAGCTACGATAGAAGTGTTATTGCCAGAAGTAGCATGATTCAAAGAGATTTTACGTGGTTTAGATTCTTTGTAGATCCAACGTACCGAATTTGAATCAAGGAGATGACCAGATGCTTGAGAGACATCTCCTGGCCCTGCTCCATACGAACCTTGTCCACTTGTTACATTTGAACCCGTTTCAACGGTTGTAGAATCAACCCCTTGTAAATTAGAGATAGTCTGATCATTATCGATATCGTTAAAAGTGAATACAGAAACACTATCAGATGTTTCAACTCCAAGATCATAGCTATTGATATGAGTCAAGACAACATTACCAGCTCCTCCAGATCCAGATGCACCTTCACCAATACCACCACCAGTATTAGCTCCGTTTACCAAGCCAAATACTGACCAAGAGATACCTCCATTAGGTGCTCCCCAAAGAGCCACATAATTTGATGTTGCACCCGAAGAAACAATGTTTGAGAAAGTCAATGCAACATCACCTTTTGTTGTATTCTTAACATTGACTGTTCCTGTTCCGTCAATTTTGAAGATGCTATCAAAAGTTGCATCTTTATTTTCACTCAAATCAGTTCCTTGTGTAGCATATTTTGCAGCCGATTTAAGAGTACCATCAGACCAGTCAATAACTTGCTCATTACCAGTCATTGCCTGTGCTCCTTGACCAGCCTCTAATTGAACTCCATTAGACCATGTAAGCCCTGTTGAGCTTACAACACCATTTTTATAGTCTGTGTAGGCCTTATTATAGGCATCCAATTGTTCTTTAGCTGTTTTTGCTGATGCATTTTGTTTTACAATAGCTGAATCAACTGAAGATTCATAAGTTGCAGTATTACGGTCCTGAGCATCACGTAGGTCTTTTCCTGAAAGACCTTCAGTAGAAGTATATTCTGGTTTACTGTCTGTTGTAGTAACCGTTACTGGAACACCAGCCTTATCTGCATCTTTTTTAACTTGATCAACATTTGCTGTTGAAGTGGCCAAAGCTTCAGCTTTCTTATCTACAGCTTCAACATTTTCTTGAGCATTCTTAACTGTCTGATCTTGATCTTTTAGATCTGCCAAGACTTCATTAGTCTTTTCAGTCGCATTGTCATCATTGATAACAACTTCTTCCTTTTTGGTAGATTCATTTACTGTGACACCTTTGTCTTGCGCTGTTTTTACGTCAGATGCCAAGGTAGACTGTGCATTATTTACAGTATCTACAGCTTCAGATTGAGTAACATTTTCAACTGAAGAAGGAATTTCCTTTGGAGATTCGTTATTCTGTGTTGTTGTTGCTGATGCTACAGTTGTTACTGTAGCATTTGTAGTATTGTTTGCTTGTGCATTAGATACCTCATCAGCTGAAGCATTCGTTCCTACAGCAACTGAAGCAATAAGGGCTGTCCCAAGGACAGCTCCACAAAGTCCGATACTAGTCTTAGGAAATCCGAAGACTTTTTTATTTGATTTTTCCATGTTATAATTCTCCTGATGACTTATTTTTTTAAATATTGTCTGAAGCCCTTCTGCCAAAGGGCTTTTCTTTTTGTAATTTAGTTAGTTGACTTCTTCATTTTAACTAAAGCCAATGCAAATAAACTAACAACCACTCCAAAGATGCCTGTCAAACCAGCACTTTCTCCAGTGCTTGGAAGTGTAGGTTCATTTTGTTGAGCTTGAGCTGTAGCTTTCTTTGAAGGTTCAGCTTTAGGAGTTTGAGCAGCTTTAGGATTTTGAGTAGCTTCAGTCTTCTTAGCTTTTTGAGCTACTGATGTTGACGGTTGATCAGAAGCCGGAACAGTTTCTTTTGAAGATGATGCTGTTGAAGACGACGGTTGTGAAGATGCACTTGATGAAGGTTTTACATCGCTACCTTGTGTTGGAGCTTCTGTAATATCATCTGGTGACAAACTGATACCATTTGATGACGTTGCAGAAGATGAAGGTGTAGTTGATTCTGCCGGTTGAGAACTTGGTGTAGTCTCAGATGGTGCTGGTTTATCATTAGTAGTATCTGTAGATGCTACTGTTGAATCCTCTACTTTCTTATCTTCAGTCGCAACTGGAGCTTCTGGTTTGTTCTCATTGTTTGATGGTGTTGCTGGGGTAGTTGGAGTAGTTGGGGTAGTTGGAGTAGTTGGGGTAGTTGGGGTAGTTGGGGATACTGGAACAACTGGAGTAGTTGAATTGTTTGAAGAATTTCCTGCTACTTCCTTATTGTCTTTATCCTTATCTTTATCCTTTGAAGGCTTAGTTGTTACTACTCCAGGAACTGGAGTAGAGCTATCAACTGTACTTACACTATCAGCAAATGATGTTGCTGTTCCAAGAACTAATGTAGAGACCAAAAGGCTCGAAAAAATAATTTTTTTAGACATGTTTTCCTCCTGAAAATTAAGTTAAATGTTTTAAGTGAAAGCTAACCATTAATTTACTGGCGCTCTCACTTGTTTTCTCTGATTAAATATCATTATTATTCCTATTCAAAATCCTTGATAACTGGTTCTTCAGTTAGCTTAAAGCCAAAACGAGCTTTTTTATCAGCTTTAAACTCTAGTTCAATACGTTTACTTTGAGTCTTATCGTCACCATTTGAAATGGCAACTACATAGGTTGCATGATAAACATTATCCTCTACCGAAACTGATTCCTGGATTACAGATAGAATGCTTCCTGTCTCAGCCTTCGTATATTTACTGTTTCCAGAATCAAGAAAGTCCTTAAGGTTTTTCTTATCTCCAGAATAGAGATTCGGTAAAAGATATCGAACAAAAAGATCAACTTTTCCTTCGTTTTTCTGTACTGTTTCTAGTTGTTCAACTTGACTATGCAAGTAATTTATCTTCTCATTTTTGTCTTTTAGAGAAGACATTGCAACAGTTGATAGCACTAATCCTAGTACAGCAACAGCACCAAAACCATACGTTAATTTAGTTTGCCATTTAGAAGGTTCAACGCTTGTTTGTTTTGTAATTTTAGGAACAGATTCATCATCAATAACTTGATAATCCTGTATCTCCTCTGATGATTCCCCAACTTTATGTGAGCCATCATCAGCTGGAAACTGTGGAATCTGAGTTGAAGAAACACCTAGACTTCTTGTATAGAATGGAAAGATATCATCTGTGAAGTAGTCTCTCTTCTCAGCGTATGTAAACATCTTAAACGCATCATCATACAAGATTGCATGCATTAATGGTCGAAGCAGATCCTGGTAATCTTGACCAATCACAAAAGGACTCGCATAAACTTCTCCATCGTCAACAATCTTTCCGTTGTCTCTACGACAAATCCCAACTTTCTTCAGCTGGAAACTATCAAAGCTCTGCTTGATGCTAGTAAACAGCACTTCTGCTTGAATAAACGTTGCATAAGGCAATGTATCAGCAAGCATTGTTGGACTTTCTACCAGTACTTCTTGATCGATAGCATCAATAATAGCTTTAAGATTATCTAGTTTATTGGGATTTTGGTCATCATTCCAAACAATTTCTACGAAACAATCATCTGGGATAGCAACTTCCTTCTTTTTCCCAAATGTTGGAAATGCCATTTAATCACCCCCCAATAAATCCTTTAAGCCATACTAGAAATGCTGGTGCTGCCGTTACAACAATGACAGCAACAATAATCGATACAGCATGTTTTTTCATTTTTTGCTTTGTCTCTTGACCTCCCAATCCATAACATAGACCGGCAGCAACAGAAGCAACTGTGAATAATGCTAAACTAATCCCTTGAATCTTTGTAGTAGCCTGATCTGCTACATTTTGAGTCTTTGCAAATGGATCATCTGCATAGGCAGTTACAGGTAGGTTTAAGAGAAACATTCCTAATCCAAGGATAAAAGCTTCCTTTTTAGCTTTGACCTTAGCAATACAATTTTTAACTTTCATTTGTGACATAAGTCCTCCTCAAATATTTGATAAATTTAGTTTAAAAGATAATAAATTTTTTTTCAGTAAGATGACAAATCACTTTTCACAAAAAATTATTCAGCAAATAGTGATGGTGTTTCTATGCTGAATTTTAGTTGTCGTCTTTCATCATTTCGACGTTCATCATCATTCTGACCTTCAACCCATACAGAAATGCGTTTCCCAGATCTATCATTACCTTGTAAATTCAAAATTTCATCAGAAATAGGTGCTTCTATAACCCGTTTCATAAGACGAGCCAATGGACGAGCTCCATTTTCTGGTTCTGTTCCGTTATCTGCTAGATAATCAATAACATCTTGAGAAACACTGATAGACATCCCCTGTCTCTCTAACTTAGTTTCAAGTTTTTCTAGATTTTTTCCGACGATTTCCTTAATGATTGGGCGATTAAGCATATCAAAAGTAATTTTGTAATCAATACGGTTCAAATATTCTGGACGAAAAATCGTTTTTAACTCTGTTTCCATCGTTTTATCAAAACGTCTAAGATCTTTCATATTAAGCTCACTAATAGGCCCCTTAGTCTCAACTGTTGAAATAACCTTTCGTGAGCCAACATTGGTTGTCTGGATAACAATAGTATTTTTAAATGAAATTTTTCGGCCACTACTATCAGTTAGATGTCCATCATCTAAAACCTGAAGCAATAAGTCATGAACCTCTCGATGCCCTTTTTCGACCTCATCAAAGAGTAACACGGAGTAAGGTTTTCTCTTAACCTGTTCTGTCAGCAAGCCTTTTGATTTTGTTTTTGGATCCCCAATGAGGCGGATAGCATCCCCTTGTCTTTGATATTCAGACATATCAAAACGAATCATCGCATTTTCATCATCAAATAGAGCTTCAGCAATAGCTTTCGCTAACTCCGTTTTTCCACATCCACTAGGACCTAAAAACATAGCACTAACCAAAGGCTTAGATTCATCTTGCAAACCAGCTTGAGCAATTTTAATAGCTCCTACCATCAATGAGATAGCATGTTCTTGTCCTTTTACACGCTTGCGTATAGTAGGCTCAAGCATCTCTAATCGCTCCTGGTTTCCTTTTAGAATCGTTGTTAATGGTATACCAGTCTTTTCTTTAAGGACCTCAGCAATATCTTTATCTGTAACACTATCAGAACCTTCAACGTTTGCGATTGTTGCTGCTTCATCAAGCAAATCGAAGGCTTTATCTGGCAAGAAACGATCTGTAATGTATCGAGCCGATAGCTTAACAGCCTGCTCTACAGCTTCAGAAGTAATTGTGACATGATGATAAGACTCATATATTTTTTTAGCAGACTCAATGATAGTAATAGCTTCAGGAACTGTAGGCTCTTTAACCATAATTGGTTGCATACGACGTTCCAAGGCCCTATCCGTTTCGACATACTCATGAAACTCATCTAGTGTTGTCGCACCAATCAATTGAATTTCTCCACGGGCAAGAGCTGGTTTAATGACATTCCCTGCATCAAGCGCTGTATCTTCTGTTCCACCAGCACCAACAATAGTATGAAATTCATCGATGAAGAGAAGCGTTTCTCCAAATGTTGCAATAGCTTCCTCAATAATCCCTTTAAACTTTGCGACAAATCCACCATCATCGCTTCCCATCAAACTAGATAGCTCCAGTGATCTTACAGTTGCTTTTTTCAGTCGGTCAGGAACCAATCCACGGTGAATTAAGAGTGCTAAGTTTTCGACAATAGCTGTTTTACCTACTCCAGCCTCACCTACTAAAATAGGGTTATTCTTAGTCCGTCTGAGAAGAGAAATGATAACATGATTGGTTTCAGCATCTCTACCATAAACCGTAAAATCATCTGGTTTTTTTGAGACCTTCTTAGATAAGTTTTCAGTGTATTTATCTAGTAATGGCGTTTTACTTTTTTCTGTCAAAAGTGACCTCCTTCTTTTACTGCCTCAACTTGTTCTCTTAACTTGTCCTTGATAGCATCGACAAATTCTCCTGGTTCCAATTTGCCTTGGCCAATCTGATGGAGAAAGTCTTCCCATCCCCCTGTAGTCTCAGGATTAGAAAACTCATTATTGTACATAAAGTTAACTAGAACATAGGCTTTTCTCTCAGGGAACAACTGACCTGTTTTCTTATCTCGTCTGATATAGCCCATATCTAACGTCTTTTGGAAAATAGCTGTTCGTGTTGCTGGTGTCCCTAATCCATATTTCTTTAGCACACTGCCAAAGAGCTCTGCCTCCGTTATTCGTTTTGGAGGTTTCGTTGATAGTTCCTGAACCCCAGATAGACAGTATACTTTTTGACCTACTCTATAAGGAAGTAGCTGAACATCATTTTTAGGCTTAGTTCCATGCCATTCAGCCCACCCTGAAGATAAGGTTCGTTTAACCTGTGCTTTAAAAACATTACCTTGATTGCCAAGTACTACCTTTTGCGTTTGACCATGATAATTTGAAGCAAACATCAGCAAGGTTCTTTTGACAATAGTTTCGTAAATCAATCGTTCCTCTTTCGACAGCTGAGAAAGGTCCGGTAATTTTTCAGTCGGTATTAATCCATAGTGACTATCTTCATCTAATTTTTCCGGATCAACATGAGTTTGACGTGGTTCTAAGTAATCTACTTTGATAGGCAAGCCAAGGTGTTCCTTATAGGCAGAAATATGCTCTACAAGATAGTCAAATTCATCAACGGTAATATAAGATGAGCCTGTTCGTGGATAGCTTATCACTCCTTCATGGTACAGCTTATCTAGAATTTCTAAGCTCTGTTGAGTATCAATCTTTAAATGGCTAGAGGCGTAAGATTGAAGACTAGCTGTATCAAAAAGTGAAGGTGGTGCTTTAACAACATCTTCTTCTACTACATCAAGAACCTCAGCAACTCTATCTAGTGTCCTAGCCGTCTGAAGAGCCTGTTCACTTGATTCAAATTTCTCTGTTCCCGTAAAGCTTACCTGATATTGCTTATCCTCTAAAAAGAGTTTCCAATAAGGTTGAGGTTGAAATTGACGAATTTTTGTATCATTTTCACACACAAGTCGAATAGTCGGACTTTGACACGACCAACTGAAAGAGAATTACCTTTCCCTTTAGCTAAAACATTCTGATTTTGTAGAGCTAGTGTCACGAGTGGAGATAAATTCATTCCAACGAGCCAATCTGATCGTGCACGTGCTTCAGCCTCTAAGTAGAGATCATAAGTCTCTGAAGGATCTTTCAAATTCTTAAATGCCTCCCTTAATCCTCTTGGGGACAACGTTTGAGCCCAAATCCGTTTCGATATTTTCTTAATGCCATCTGGAATCCTAGATAAAATGCTATAGGCAATACGTTCTCCTTCACGTTCCGAATCAGTCCCTATAATAACTTTATCTGCCCATTCCACCTCACGATAGATGCGATTAAACCGTTGCTGGTGAACTTTCCCTTTTTTCAGCTGCATCTTAAAAGAGAAATCAAGCAGTGGTAGCTTATCTAAATTCCAGTTGTCCTCTGGATCCATATATTCAAAGAGATGACCTTCTGGAGCTACAATATGAACTTCTCCTTCCAGATACGGAGTTTCAGTTATTATATAGATATGGTTGACTTTTTGATATGTTCCTAAAGCTTTGGCGTATGCTTCCGCTTGATTATCCTTTTCAGCCAGAATTAAAGTTTTCATATTCCCTCCTCATTTATTACTGTAGTTCTAGTTTAAGAGATAAACATATTTTCTTCAGTAAGATGACAAAGAAGGTTAAAGCGACAAATAGAGTAAAGATAAACAAAAAATATCATTTCTTGAAAATTGGAATAAACTATTGAATAGTATTGTTTTACAAAGATATTTTGTGTTAACATATCTAAGTGTTCACACAAAATATCTTTTTATTAGGGGTTACATTATGGAAAAAACAATTCAAAGCATTACGAAGAATAATACTGTAATTTCTTGTCTTTCAATATGGATACCTGTATGTCTTCTATTTATAGAAGCTTCAGAGAAATTCTTTGGTCAACAGAACTGGTTTTTACAAATTTTAATAAAAGCAAATCCTAAGTTTTGGCTATCTCTTATAGTCTTTGTAGTAGTTTTTCGGGCTTTTTTTCTCTTTTTAAAAATAAAAGGTAATGGAAAGTCAGAAACCGTAAATTTATACTTGAATAACAATTTTAAAATGATATCACAAAAGCTATTTTCCTGTCTGGTAACAATGGCTGGTATCTTATTCTTGACTAACGATAATAACGCTTCATCATTCCTAATTTTTTTATCAAGTATTAGTGTTACAAATGCAATTTCTTTTGTGTTTCTATATGTGATGACAGATAATAAAAAGAAAAAGAAAAAAGTTTATTACCTTTGGATAGCTATGTGCATGGTAACTAATCTATTTTCAACTGCCTTTTTCTTTTTATCGGTTGTTAACATCACTTTCACTCTAGTACCATTTTATTTTCTTTTCATATTATACGGGGGATGTTATCTTGTATATTGGGTTATATTTTCTGTTTTCTATATTACAGATAAAGAGGAATAATCTATATAACTATTCTTGAAATAACAGAAAAAGACTCTAAGGATGAGTCTTTTTCTTATGGTTTTATGCTTGCTGAAAAGCCCATATTAGGATCTAAATTCATTGACTTTGACAGTTTCCGTTCCAGGGGGCGTGTGTGAACTTCAACAGCTGAAATCATATTCTTACTGGTTTGATGAACTCGTTTCATTGAATCTTCAAGCTCCTTATCTGACAATTTGGAAAGTTTCTTAGTCCACCCTGCCATATATGGAATAGCTTTTTCTGATGTATCTAATCCAAAGTGTTTGGACGTAATATAACTTGTCATCTCAGCTTCTAATTCCTTCACTTCTATTGGAACATCTTTTTTATAGAAACCTTCAAACTTAGGATTATGCAGAGATGCATGAGCAAGCTCATGAATGAAGGTTCCGATCATTTCACCTCTCGTATTACCTTCATTCAATTTGATAACCTGTTGATCTGGTGAAAAAGATCCCTTAGCATTTCCAAGAGTGTCACTTTTCTCAACACGAACACCGATTTTCTCAGCGTAATCTCGAAGCCCCTGAAGAACCTCATGAGTTTTAACCTGGTCAGTGTCAAAGTTGTAATGGCGATTAGGCATAAGTTTAGGGAGGCTCTCAGGCCTTATATTAGTTTGAGATAGCTCAAAGACAGTGAAAGGAAGGTATCTAGGATTACCAGTCTTAGGATCTCTCACTTGAAATTCCCTAATATCCAGCTGACCAAGTTTCACTGCTTGCTTTTCATCCGCAGTTGCTGTTGAGTAAGGTTTGAATTTTGGATTTCCCTTATCATTTTTTACTTGTTGACCATTTTCATCTAAGACAGGAATCATTTTCGTCATCATTGGTCTAAAAAGTCTTATTTGGCCTTTTTGGCCAGCTGCTACACTTAGGCCTTCATGTTTAACTTCATTCTTCTCGCCTGTCCGCTTGTTATGGTAAACAATATTAAAAGGTTTCACGTCATCCTTATCAATACCTAAACGCTCACCAAGTTCTCGCCACTGGTTATACGTTGCTACAGCATTAGCTCCCCTCCATTGCTCATTTATCAAAGCTGTATTTAAAGGTGAATATTTAGGGAAGTTTGACATGAAATCTAAATATTCCTTTAGTTCATCTGGATTATTTGTGTAATTCCTAATCGCTTTGATAGCCTGTTGAGTTAATTCTTCAGCTGAAGCGGTTTGATAAGGAAAGTTATCTGTTTCCTCCCCTCTCTTATGCTCCAAATTACCCTCTAAATTGTCCTTTATCGCAGGTTCAGAAGGTAATGAAGGTGTTTCTTCAACCGACTTTTCTTGGGCTGGTGTAGAAGCTTTGAGACGACTTTGAGCCAGTAGTTGTTCTACTCTTTCAGCAATTCCTTGCTTAACTTCTGTTTTAGGGGAACTGTATTCAATTGGAGTATCTAATAATGGTTCTTTGGAAGTAGTTTCTACTTCATTTGCTAAATTTTGCGGCATTAATAGACCAAGTCCATAAATTGCCTTCAAATCTAACCTATAAAGTTGATTTTCGTCTTCAACTGGAATTGTATTATGAACTATCTGAGAAATAGTATTAGTTTCTTCAGCAATATTATAACGTACTCGTTCCTGTAAAAGCTGGCCGCCAGGTCCATAGAGGTCAAAACTAACCTTGGTTACCGGAATATAGTTATCTGGATCATTGATACTATCAAGATGTTTTTGAAAATATTCTTGATTAGCTTTATAAACCTCTTTAACAAATGTTTTGTAATCAATATTTAAACCGTATTGACTCTCATCCGAAAAAGATAGTGTTGGCCCTAGATTGTGATTCTCAGCCCAATTCACTCGTACTTGATAATTCTCGTTATAGTTTATATCTGATTGATATTCTTTATAAAAATCTGACTGCTTGTCTAACAAGCCATCCTGAGATGCTCGTTCTACAATATCATCAAAGTCATTATCTAATTCAGCAGCCATATGATAAAAGTGTTCCCACGCTGAACGGGTATTTTCTGGTACTCGATCAAGTGGAGCTCGTCCGACGTTGTAAACTGCATCAAGAACATTAGTAAATGCAGTTATTTGTTCAGGACTAGGACTATCCTCATTTTCGAGAGTTATTTCACCCTCGCTCATGGACTTGATTCTTCTTAGATTTTCAAGCATTTCTTGTCCATCATCATCTACTAGTTCATTGTTTATAGCTATTTTTTCAATGTTTCCATCTCGTTCACGAAAAATACCTACAATTACATTTCTATTAGCAGAATGCAACTCACTACGTAAGGTATTACTTGCCTTAAAAACAGAAACAGGAACTCGACCATCAGCTTCTGTATCTCTGAAGATAAGCATTAAGTCTTTATCATCAGCTTTAATTAAACTATCAAATCGACCATTATATCTTGGTATATCTTGAAGATCATCAAAGTAAAAAGAATCCGTTCGCAAAACAACTTCCAGATCCTGAAGAACTTCAATTTTCTTGAAAGCATTATCCTGTTTAGCAAGATAGATATTTTGATGTTCTCCATTCCCAGCAACAATATCCCTAAGCGACTTTTGTGGTGTTTGATTCTCACCGATTAACTTTATTCCGGTAAGATGCATAAAGTTCTCTTCGAAAAAGTTAACTTGTATGATATCACCTTCAGAAGTAAAATAAGTAATTGTACTGTCCGCTAATTCATCATAATAAAATCTTGCACTTTTTTGAAGGTTGTCTGCTCTACGATTTAATTTCCTTAAATCAGACTCATTTATTGCATGATAAGTACCTAATCTATTTGACTTAAAGCCCTCAGTTATGCTAAAATGTAAGGGATGAGAGGATATCGTAGGACGACTGGTAACAGAGCGTTCAAAGGTACCAGTTTCTGGTACGGGTGCGGTGCTACCTTCAGCTTCGGGCTGTAAAGAACCCTTACTGACATTGGTCCTCTCTTTTTTTATTTGCTCCTGACTATGTTCAGGAGCTTTTTTTGTATCCTCAATTTGATTGTGTAATCCTTGATTGGTTTCTATTGCTGGTAATGTCTTTTCTTCCTCTTGTATCTCTTGGTTGTCAAACTTACTAGCTTTTAATACATCATTCCAATCCTGTTTAATTTCTCCGGTTTTTTCAGGAGGAAGATCTGCAACTAATCCTACGCCTTTATCTCGCAACGAATTAATAAATTCATGACCACCCTCATCATTATCGACAACAAGAGTAATAATATCGCCATGTTTTCCATCTGAAAAGTAGCCATTCTTAACAGCATCATCTAGGGGATGAGAATCATCTGATAGCCACTGATCAGCAATCCTACGCCCTTGAAGCTCAGACTCTAAACGAACGAGATTAGTCCCAATAATAGCCTCTTTTAATCCATCCATCGAAACAAGACGAACATTCTCCAGCTGGTCCTTATGCAATTCATAGTATGACATCAAGTCTATAGGACTTTCAGCAAATACAAGGCGTTCTGGCTTTCCAATATCAACTGAAAAACCATTGAAACCATTAGAGTTTCTCATGATGCCTTTGAAATAACCATGCTTTTGATAAAGTTCTCTATTCTCAACAATCCCTTGAAGGTTGCCACCAACCATCTGTCCAGTATGATCAAGCGTTTTAAATACAATAACAGGAACAATAGCATCTCCAATTTTTGCATCTGCTTGTGTCATAGAACCTTGATCATAGAAAAAATCAATGGTTTCATCTGAAAGCCCACGAACATCTTTAAGGTAAGCTCGACCTTCCTCAAAAGGTTTTTCATAAGGTTCTAGATAATTTGAGAATGTCTCTTTAGTCTGTACTTTGGTTGCTGCTTCCTGGTAATTACCATCATTAATAAATTCAACAGCCTGATTGAAACTTACCTGGCGAATTTCTTGGACTAAAGCAATGGTATCTCCTCCCTTATGTTGAGAAAACCAATTCCATAGATTTTTTTCAGGTGATAGAACCATAGAATCGTGTTCTTTCCATCTAAAGTCACGACCAGAACGAACGAGTTCCATCCCTAAACCTTCAGCAACTTCAATAATTGAACGGTTCTTAGCGTAATCTTTCCTCACTTGACGTTCTTCTTTAGTATAACTTGCCATTTACTACTCCCTAAAATACATCATCAATTTTCGCATCATCTTCCTGAGAGACAATAAATAGCTCTTTAGGTAGATGAACCAATTCTCCGACTGAAAGCGAGTCAGAGCTATCAACGAGTACTGTATAGGGCATTTCAATAGCTAATTCTTGGTTTTTGCCCTGACCAACAAATGTTACTAGC
>OLNP01002069.1_pt1 | contig 15310 bp, 13 predicted proteins | sample 1671951 | NCBI WGS metagenome assembly OLNP01 (sample SAMEA3136629, study PRJEB25190) | human gut metagenome | biome: human gut; feature: human-associated habitat; material: faeces | place: Austria | collected 2013
GCTATTAAATCTTTTCCATCAACATTTAAATTTTTAATAGTAAAACATTCTTGTGCTTTTATGATTTCATTTAATTTTTTTTCTGTTTCTATAAGCTTTTCTTCTTTTTCTTTATAAAATTTAGGGTTTTGAGCTAAAGCATCTGCTTTTTTTACTTTAAGAAGATCTATAAATAAATCTTCTCCTATTAAACTTAAAAGTTTTCTTATAGATTTTTTACTTCTTACATCTCTATCATGATATTTTATTAAAGTAACAACTTTATTTATAGTTTCATTATCATATTTCATTCTTTTTAATATTTTAAATGCCTTATCAGCAGAAGCTAAATCATGACCATAAAAGTGTCCTATTCCCTTTTCATCTACCCTTTTACACTCTGGTTTACATATATCATGAAGAACCATTGTAAGTCTTAAATAAAGTTTTGGCTCTATGTTTTCTGTTGCTTTTAATATATGAGTTAAAACATCATATACATGATGAGGATTTTGCTGCTCTACCCCTTTACATAAACATAATTCCTTTAAAAAATGTTTTAAAAGACCTAAATCTATAAGCTCATTAATATACATAGGATTTGAAACTATTATTTTATCAAATTCTACTCTTATTCTTTCAATAGAAACATTTTTTATATTGCCACTTAAGTTTTTTATTCCTTCTTTTGTTGAAGGCTCTATGAAAAAGTTAAGTTGAGCTGCAAAACGTATAGCCCTAAGCATTCTTAATGCATCCTCTTCAAATCTTTTATCAGGATTTCCAACTGCTTTTATTATTTTTTTATTTAAATCTTCTTTTCCTTTAAAATAATCTATAAGACCCTTTTCTTCATTATATGCCATTGCATTTATAGTAAAATCTCTTCTAGATAAATCTTCTTTTAACTCACTTACAAATTGAACCTTTTCAGGATGTCTTCCATCTTTATATTCTCCATCAACTCTATATGTAGTAACTTCAAAATTTTCTTTATCTAAAATAACTGTTACTGTACCATGTTTTATTCCTGTTGGAACTGTTTTTTCAAAAATATTTATTGTGTCTTCTGGTTTTGCATTAGTTGTTATATCCCAATCATTAACTTTTCTATTTATTAAGCTATCTCTTACACAACCACCTACAGCATAACTTTCAAAGCCATTTTCTTTAAATTTATCAATTATAAATTTTACATTCTTAGGAAGCTCTATTTTAAACTCCATTTAATATCACATCCCTATTTATTGAAATCATAAGTTCTTCTACCTTATCATAATCTGGTTCATCTTTTAAGTAAGTATTTTTTGCAGCATAATGAAATTTCTTTTCATAGTCATTTACCATTTCAAATATTTCACTATAAGAAAATTCTCCCTTTCTTATTTTAAGAAGAAATTCTCTATCCTTTTCCCTATAGGTATTTATCCCTTTTCCTTCTAAAAGTTCTGTTCCCATTAAAAAAAGTCTTATTAAATGCATGGCATGTTTATTTAAATGATTTGTATCTTTTTTGCTATTTCTGTGATTTAATTTATCATAGTCTTTTATAACATTACTCATTTCAGCATATATATTTTTAAAATCTCTAAGAGGATAATGCTTAAAATTTACATCTATAAATAGTTCACTTTCAAAATCTTCTTTTTTAGATTTATCAATATAAATATTAAGATTTTCCTTTGAAAAAACTTCATATCTATCCTTCATAGTAGCTATTTGAGTTTTTATTGTATTAAGTATGTGTATTTCCTTTTCTCTTTGAGGATAATTATCTCTTGCTAATGCATTTTGAAGTCTTCTTAACTGGGCAGAAGCATATCCACCAAAACTTTGGATTGCTCTTTTAGATAAAAATAAATCTTTATTATCTTTAATCATTTTTCCATATTTATTGCATATAAATATATGTTCATCTTTTGTTCCAAGTATTTCTAATACATTGGGATTACAATTTAACATAAGTTTAAGTATTTTTCTTAAAGCATATACTACAGTATCTGTTTTTCTATCTTCAAACTGTTCAAATATAGCTGAGCCAAGAATTTCATTACTTGTTTCAACAGCTATTCCTCTAATATCAAGGTCACTTGTTTCAACATTTGTTCCATAAGCATAACTTCCACCAGTAGTAAGAAATATAATATTTTTTCCTAAATGTTTATCTGTTCTTAAAAAATCATATTCCTTAGACTTAAGCTTTTCTTTTATTTCATTAGTATTCAAAAAACATCCCCCATTTTTAAAAGGTTTAGTCTAGCTTAATTAAGTATTTTTCTAAATTAGTTTTTTGGTTTTTAAATATTAAAGGTTCTATTTTGTATCCTTCTATTCCATTAACATAATTTAAATATATTTCTTTATCAAGACCATCAATATTTCTTAAAAAGCTTACTAAATCTCCATTTACTTTTTCTTTATAATTTTCATCTAGTTCTATTAAAAAGTCTTTTATTCCATTTTCACTACTTAATCTTTTTATATCATTATGAATTAGTCCTTCTAAATAAGAAAGTTTAATAAGTCTTCCCATTCCATTACATAAAGGACATTTTTCTTCCATATATTCATAAACACTTTTTCCTCTTCTTTTTCTAGCTATTTGTACAAGATTAAGCTCTGTAAATGGAAATATCTTTACATTTCCCCCATCTTCTTTTAAAGCTTCTTTAAGTTCTTTTAAAACTAAAGATTTATGGCTTTTATCTCTTAAATCTATAAAGTCTATCACTATAATTCCACTCATATTTCTAAGTAAAATTTGTCTTCCAATTTCTTTTGCTGCTTCTAAATTAGTTTCTAAAATTGTTTTTTCAAAGTTTCTTTCTTTAATGTTTTTTCCTGTGTTTACATCAACTACATACATTGCTTCTGTTTTGTCAATCACAATGTTGCCTCCACAATGAAGGGTAACTTTATTGTGTCTAAGCTTTAAAAGTTCTTTTTCTATGCCATAAGTATCAAAAAGGCCTCTTGTGTCATTAAAAATTTTTACTATTATATTTTCTTGTTCTTTTAAATAACCCTTAGCAAATTCAAAATCATCTACATCATCTAAAACAATTTTTATAGGTTCTGTTCCAACTTTGTCTCTTAAAACTTTATTTAAAGCTAAATTATCTCCATAAAGTTTTCCAAGCTTTGTAGAAAAATTCATTCTTCTCATAATTTCTTCATATTCTTTTAAAAGAAGTTTTCTTTCTACTTTAAGCTCTTCAATGCTTACATTAGCTGATTCTGTTCTCATAATAAGCTTAACCTTTGGGATTTCTTCAAGTTCTGCTCTTATAAGTTCTTCTTTTACTTCATCTTTAAATCTTTTAGAAAACTCTATTCCTTCTCCAAAGCTTTCTAAAACTATATATTTTGAAGGTATACTAAATTTTGTTGTTACTTTAGGTCCTTTATCATTTAAAGGTTCTTTTATAACCTCTACTATTATTTCATCACCTTTTTTAATGCTACTTTCTTTTAATTCATTACTATAATAAAGGTATGCTTCTTTATTAAGACCAATGTCTACAAAAATTGAATTAGTGGCAGGGATAATATTTTTTACCCTGCCTTTATAAATTTCACCAATTAAAGGCCCTTGATTTTCTTCTTCTACAATACACTCTTCTAGTATTCCCTTATTTCTAATTGCTATTCTAAGAATATTATTTCTTCTTTCTACAAAAATCTCTTTCATCTTAAAACACCTTACCTAAAATCACAAAGTGGTACTAATTTTTCATTTCTTGTAAAATACATTTCTTCTCTCTTTATCTCTACAAAGGCATCTTCATTTACATTAGATGTTCTTTTCTTAATATAATCAACTAATAAATCAGCAGATAAATGTTCACGACTTCCTGAGGCTAAAAGAACATTTAAAATAAGTTCATTATCCTTAATCCAATATTTAAAATCTAAAACTAAAGGTTTTATATTAACCTCTCTTTCCCCTTTTTTACTTTTCTTTATAGTAGTCCAATCATTATCTTTTAATAAATTTTCTATTTCTTTTTCAAGATTAGAAGTGTTTTCATAAGAAACTTTAATTATATATCTACATGCATCTATAAGTGCCATAGCTTGAGGTGCTTTTTTTTCACCTTCCACATTAACAATTTTCTTTGCTTGAATAAATTTTATTCCTGAAGCACTTTTAGAATTAAGTTTTTCAATCATTTCCTTTTCATCTACTTCATCTGATAAAACTAAATCCATATACTCCCCTTGAGAATAAACTCCCACAGATAGGGGTTGAGCAATTGACATAGCCATATGTGGATTAAATCCTTTTGAATATTCCATAGGTAAATCTGCTCTTCTTACTATTTTTTGAAGTGTTCTCATTAAATCTAAATGAGATATAAATTTTATATTGCTTTCTTTAGTAAATTTAATTAAGTATCGCACCCTTAAAGCACTCTCCTTCCTTGAAGTTAACATTTATTCCACACCCAGTACAGCCTTTTCTACAGTTTTGTGTAAGTTCTGCTCTCTTTGCTTTTTCATTTTCATTTTCTAGATATTTTCTATTTACTCCAATATCTATAAAATCCCATGGTAAAATTTCATCATAGCTTCTTTCTCTATAAACATAAAAATCTCCATCTAAATTACACTCTTTAATAGCTTCCATCCAAGCATCATAATTAAAATATTCGCTCCATCCATCAAACTTTGCACCTTTTTCAAAGGCCTTTATTAAAACTTCTGAAAGCTTTCTATCTCCTCTTGCAAATAAAGCTTCCATATAAGATGTTTTTTGTTCATGGTAGTTATATACTATACTTCTTGATTTTAATGCACCCTTTATAGCTTTTATCTTTTCTCCCACTTCATCCATTCTAGCCATCTTTGCCCATTGGAATGGAGTAAATGGTTTTGGAACTAATATAGATGTACTTACAGTAACTTTTAAACCTTTCTTTCTTATGTTCTTTGGAACTGCAAAATATTCATCAGCTATTTTTTGTGCTAAATCTGCTATAGCTACACAATCTTCAACTTCTTCATAAGGAAGACCTATTATAAAGTAAAGCTTTATTGAACTCCAACCTGCTTCAAAAGCACTTCTTGAGGCTTCTAATATTTTTTCTTCTGTTAACCCCTTATTAATTATGTCTCTCATTCTTTGAGAACCAGCTTCTGGGGCAAAGGTAAGACCTGTTTTCTTAACCTTTTGAATTTCTTTTATTAAATCTACAGAAAAAGCATCAACTCTTATAGATGGAAGGGCAACAGCTACTTTCTTTTTGCTATGCTCTTCCATAAGTTCATGTATAAGTCTTTGAATATCTGAATAATCACAAGTACTTAATGAAGAAAGAGAAATTTCTTGATAACCTGTATTTGCAATAAGTTTTCTTGCTTGTTCTTCTAATGTTTCTCTTGTTTTTTCTCTTACAGGTCTATAAATCATACCAGCTTGGCAAAATCTACATCCATTTGTACATCCTCTAAAGGTTTCAAGGACAACTCTATCATGTACAATATCAGTATATGGAACTATAATATTTTCTGGAAATTCTACCTTATCAAAATCTGCTACAATTCTCTTTTTAACCTTAGCTGGTACATCTTCATATTTAGGCTTAAATTCTTTTATTGTCCCATCTTCATTGTAAGATACATCATATAATGAAGGTACATAAATACCTCTTATATGAGATATCTCTCTTAAAAATGCTTTTTTATCCCACTTGTTTTGATATTTTTTATAAACTTCAAGAACATCATTCATCATTTCTTCTCCCTCTCCAAGTTCAAAGAAATCAATTATCTCAGTTAATGGTTCAGGATTATAAGCACAAGGGCCTCCAGCCATTATAATTGGGTCATTTTCTCCTCTTTCAGAAGCTCTAAATGGAATTTTTGACATATCAAGCATATTTAAAATGTTTGTATAACTCATTTCATATTGAAGGGTAAAACCTATAATATTAAATTCCTTTAAGGGAGTTTTTGTTTCTAAAGAATATAATGATATATTATTTTTTCTTAATTGTTCTTCCATATCTGGCCAAGGTGCAAAAACTCTTTCACAATATGTATCTTCTCTTTGATTTATTGTATGGTATAGAATTCTTGTTCCTAAATGAGACATTCCTACTTCATAAACATCTGGAAAACAAAAGGCAAAATGTATATCTATATCATCTAAATCTTTAATAATCTCATTAAGTTCTCCACCAATATATCTTGCAGGTTTTTCAACCTTATATAAAATATTATCTGTTATTCTATTCATTAAAAGAATCCTCCTATGTACTCTCATATCTATTTATTTTATCATATAAGATATTTTAAAGAAATATGGATTATTTTTTCCCTTGCTTTAAAAATTCTTCCAATACTCTACTATCTACAGCATTGCTTTTTTCTATCCATGTTGAATATGTTATTAATATTGATGTTACCAACAAACTAATATTAACTTTATGTATAAATGCTATTAATAAAAATATAAATATAAGTAGTGCTGAAAAAACATAGCTTATATTTATTAATATGGTTTTTGATTTTTTACATGAAAATTTTTTACTTAATAAAATCTCATATATTCTAGCTCCATCTAAAGGATATGCAGGAAACATATTAAATATAAATAGCCCTAAATTAATTGCCATACTTTCACAAAAAGAAATTATATTAAACTTAGTAAGTATTAAAAAAATAATATACATAAATAAATTAAATAAAGGACCTGAAAAATATATTATACATTTTTTACTTCTATCTAATTCTTCAATATTTTTTAATTTTATTTTTGCACCAGTTAAATTAACTTCAAAATCTGATAAAGATGCTCCATAATGTTTTGCTATTATAATGTGGGTTATTTCATGTAATATAATCCATAAAAAGCCTATAATTAAGGTTTTATCATTAAAACTATAAATTATTAACATTATAACAAATTCTAATAACACTTTTTTAGTTTTTTTATTCATATAATGCTCCTACACATTATTTCTTAAAAATCATTACTAAAAAAATTATCTTTATTAATTTTTTCTTTAAATTCCTTAAAATATTTGCTTAAATCACTTTTTATATCCTCTAAAAATTTTATTTCATATCTTTTATTAATAGCTTCCTTAGTATTAAAAAATACTTGTTGTACATCTTTTGAAGGACTATTTTTTGCTATTATTAAAATTAAGATAAGTAAGGTTGCTCCTATTGTTTGAAATATAAACTTCTTTATAATAATATTTTTCTCCCTTTTCTTATTATTTTTAAAATAGTTATCAATATTGCTTTTTTCTTCTATTTTTAAATTATTGTTCTCTGATATTTTTGAATAATAGCTCCTATAAAGGTTTCTGTAATCTACCATAACTTTCTCCCATTACTTATATCAATTAATTATATTCATAAGAAAAAGGTTTTATGAAATTTTCCTTCACAAAACCTTTTAAAATAAATTAAAAATGTATTTTCTTTTTTCTCATTCCTATATTTAAAACTAATGCCATTGCCATAAGAGTTGTTAAAAGAGAACTTCCTCCATAACTTACCATAGGCAATGTTATTCCTGTAATAGGCATAAGACCTATATTCATTCCTATATTTTCTGTTATTGCAAATAATAAATAAGATACCATTCCTAAAACTACAAGAGAGCCAAATAAATCCTTTGCTTTTCTTGCTATCTTTACCATTCTAAATATTATTATAGAATATAAAACTATTACAACTAATGCTCCTATTAATCCGCATTGTTCTGCTATAGCAGTAAAAATAAAATCTGTTTGTATTTCTGGCACATTACTTGCTGCATATCCTATTGTTCCATCAGCCTCTAAAGAAGGTTGTGAACCTAAAATTCCCCCTGAACCAATTCCAATTAAAGCTTGATTAAGCTGATACCCTGCATCACTATTTTCTTTTTCTGGGTCTAAAAAAGCAGTAAATCTAGTTATTTGATAAGAAGGAAGTAGTCCTGAATTAATTATTATAACTATTCCTATAGCTAATGCTATAAGACCTCCTGCTATTATTTTTCTGTTAAATCCTGCAGCTGCCACTATTCCTAATACTATAAAAAAACAAACCATTGTCATACCCATATCCGGTTGAATAGCAATAAGTCCAACTGGAATAATTGCATAAAAAACAATTTTAAAGAAGTTCTTTACATCATTTATTTCTCCATCCATTTCATGAATAAGCTTTGCAACCATAAGTATAAGAGCAAATTTTGCAAGTTCTGCTGGTTGAATACTTATTCCAAGCTTTATCCATCCTCTAGCTCCATTTATAGTTTTACCTACCTTTGGAATCCATACACATACAAGAAGTATTATTGAAAACCAATATAATATAGGAACATACTGAAAAATAATAGAATAATCTATAGATACCAATATATACATTGCTACTATAGATATAATAAACCATGTTATTTGCTTTTTAACAAAATAATATGGGTCTGTTATATTTCCTACACCAGCTTTAGTACACAAATATATATTTAAGATTCCAAACAAAACTAATAAAATTATAGATATTAAAAGTGTTTTATCAATTTCTCTTATAAGTTTAAAATCTAACTTATGTCTTTTTAAAAAATTTTCTCTTTCAAACAAAAAAAATTACACCTCCTTAAATAAATATAACATATTGATTATATACTATAACATACTTTTTTAAGATATTAATAAATTATTCATAAATTTTCTATAGAATAAAAAAAGCTTTATATGACAAATAAAAATTCATCACATAAAGCAGCTTTTTATTATCTTCCTCTAACACCCTTTATAGGTATGTTTGCAACTAATGCTGAGTTTGTATCTCCTTCTAATGCCTCACTTTTTGTAACAGATATTTCTACATCTTCACATTCAATTTCTATGTACTTAGCAAGCACTTCAAGAATCTCATTTCTAATTTTTTCTATTGTTTCTTCTGGAATGTCTCCTCTATCATGTATAAGTATAAGCCTTAATCTATCCTTTGCCACTTGTTTAGGGCTTTGTTTTTTAGAAAAGCTACTAAAGAATCCCACAACTCTCACCTTCTTCCATTATTTTCTTCTAAAGAATTTTTTTATTGCGCTAAAGAATCCTTCATTTTCTGTACTTAAGTCCATAAAAGGTACATCTTCTCCAGTAATTCTTCTTGCTATATTTTTAAATGCTTGTCCTGCATAAGCATTATCTTCTAATACTATTGGTTCTCCTTTATTAGTAGACACTGTAACATTTTTATCATTAGGAACTACTCCTATAAGCTTTACTGATAATGTTTCTATTATATCTTGAACATCAAGCATATCTCCACTTTGTGTCATAGCATAATCAATTCTATTAATTATTAAACCATGGTCATCTAATCCCTTTGCATCAAGCTTTCCAATAACTCTATCTGCATCTCTTACAGATGTTATTTCTGGGTTAACTACAACTAATGCTCTATCTGCTCCTATTACAGAATTTTCAAAACCTTGTTCTATTCCTGCTGGACAGTCTATTAATACATAATCATATTCTTCTTTAAGTTCATTTACAACCTTTAACATTTGTTCTGGACTTATATCATCTTTATCCTTTGTTTGAGCTGTTGGAAGTAAGCAAAGATTTGGATATCTCTTATCCTTTATTGTTGCTTGTTTAAGTCTACATCTTCCTTCTACTACATCAAAAAGTGTATAAACTATTCTATTTTCTAATCCCATTAATACATCTAAATTTCTAAGACCTGTATCCCCATCAACAACTACAACTTTTTTTCCTAAAGCTGCTAGTGCTGTACCTATATTAGCTGTAGTTGTAGTTTTTCCTACTCCTCCCTTACCTGATGTAATTACTATAGATTCTCCCATTACTATACTCCTCTCTTAATCAAACTAAAAATATTTATTACTTATATATGGTTCTACTATTATAGTTCCATTATTTACTTTTGCTATTTCTGGATATTCTGGTTTTTCATAATCATCTGGTGATATTGTAATTATATTTCCTATTTTTAATATTCCTGGTTGAAGAGAATAGGCTGCAATAATAGCTTCTTCATTTCCAGTAGTTCCTGCAAAAACGTTCCCTTTTATATTTCCAAGAACAATTATATTTCCAGTAGCATAAACCTCTGCTCCACTATTAATATCTCCAATAATAACTATATTTCCTTGATAGTTAATATGTTGTCCACTTCTTATGGTTTTTCTTATAAATTTAGTTCTACCTTCATGTACTCCACTAAATCCCTTTACCCCTTCTTCTATTTCTGCCTTTTGAAGTTCACTATCTTCAAAGATAACCTCTTTTACTTCAATTTTTTGAATTAAGGTATCCTTTAATTTTAATATTTCTCTTTCATTAAAGTTAGAAAGTTTAGTTGATATACATAAAGAAGTCCCTTTATAAAATTTTTTCCCTTTTGAAAGCTTTAAAGTTAAGGTTTCAAGTATGTCCTCAAAACTTCCGAACTTATCACTATCAACCTCTGCTATTAACCCATCTTTCTTACCTTTTATTCTTACACCATCATTTCGCATTGGTTACTAACCTCCAGCAGTTATAAACAACTTTTATTATTGAAATTAATATACATTGTTACTTTAAAATGTATTTACTTTTATTAATTATACCATTAATAAAAAAATATTTATATATTCTATAAATATTTTTTTACCAAATTCCAAAATAAAAAGGCTTATACAAGCCTTTTTATTCTTCTTCTTTGTTATCTTCAGGTATTGTTAAAACATACTTTGAAAATGTTTCTGATTTACTTGCATAATTTGAATCCATTTGTAACAATCTATCTTTAAAATATGCTTCATAAACAGCCCTTGTAACCTTAGCAACAGAACCACCATGTCCTCCATCATAAGCAACAACAACTACAGATATTTCTGGATTATCAAAAGGTGCATAACTTATATATGTTGCATAAGGTGCTCTTCCTATTTCATATTGTTTATCAGAGAAATCTGCTGTACCTGTTTTACCAGCAGTTGATATTGGAAAGCCTAAGAAAGCTGTAGATGCTGTACCACCTTCTTCATTAACTCTACTCATACCATCTCTAATAGCACTTATTGTGCTTTGTTTTAACTCTGTTTTATCTAAAACTTCTGGTGTATATTCTTCTATTAACCCACCATCTGGATTAGTTATCTTATCAACTAAATGCATTTTATATCTTACACCATTTGTAGCTATTGTAGATACATATTGAGCTAATTGAAGTGGTGTAAATGCATTCATACCTTGACCTATAGATGCATTAATAAGTTCTGCTGGAGAAGTTATTTCACTTCCCTTATCTTGAACAACAAATCTTGCTATTACATTTGCTACAACAACTGCTTGCTTATCTATTGTAGTTGTAATATTTCTACTTTCTTCATATGCGTTAAGATTTGATTTATATTTTTCAGAAGAATTCATTAATTTCTTTACATCATCTAAAATATCTTTTGCAAAAGCATCTGTTCCTAAAGCCTGTTCGTCAGTTCCTATTTGATTAAACCTATTAGTTATTTTTTCTTTTAAATCAGCCTTAGCATTTTTTACATCTTCTTCATCATCTTCATTTTTAGAGTAATCTAATGGGGCAAAGAAAGTACCATTATATTCTCCTGATTCTAAGTATTGTGCTAAATAAAGCTTTGAAGATGCTATTGCTCTTGTTTTCCATGACTTAAAATTATAAACCTGACCAAAGTTTTCTTCTATCTCTATTCCTGTGCTTGGATTTTGTTGTCCATTAGGGTCTACTCCTAAACCAAATTTCCAAGCATAATGTGCTAATATATCTAAAGAACTAAGATTAGCTCCACCATTTTTATATATTCTATATCCTGTTTCATAGAAATAATAGTTGCATGATTGCTCAATTGCTGAACCAATTCCTATAGTTCCATGATAACCAAGACAAGTTGGTGCAAAGCCACTACCAAAGGTTTCTGTATGCTCATTAAATGTATGTCTACATGTTATTTGTGTAGTTGAATCTATTGCTCCACTTTCTATTCCAGCAACACTTGTCATAATCTTAAATGTAGAACCTGGTTGAATAAGACCTTGAGTTGCATAATTATAAAATGGCTTTGGATATAAGTCATACTGGTCTTCTCTATTTCCACTTGAATTTAAAGGAAATAAATCATCTACAGTCTTTTGTAACCCTCTTGATGATATAAACTTATTTCCATAAGCTTCTAAATCAGGAGCAAAATATTCAGCTGTCTTTTCTGGTGAAAGCTGTCCTGATATTGCAAAATCATTTGGGTCATAATTAGGAAGAGAAACTAAAGCTAAGATTCTTCCTGTATTTACTTCAGTAACAATTACAGCCCCTCTATTACAGTTACTATAACTACTATCAGCATTTCTTATTTCTTCCATAGTATCATTTAATGCTTGTTCTGCAACATATTGAAGGTTTTTATCTAAAGTTAAATGGACGTTATTTCCTGGATAAGACTCAAGTTTAAATAATTCTTGAGTTACTCTTCCTGTTGAATTAACTTTAACAGTAGTTCCACCTTTTACACCCTTTAGCTGTTCTTCAAAGGCTGATTCTATTCCTGCAACTCCTATAAGGTCTGTAGAAACATCATACCCTCTTAATTCATACTTTTCCTTATTTGAACTACTTATAGGAGATAAATATCCTATTGCAGAGGATGCTAACTCCTTATATGGATAGTTTCTTATAGGCTCTAAAGAAATATCTATTCCTGGAAGGTCATTTAACTTTTGATAAATTATAAAGGCAGTTTCTTTATTTATGTTTTTTGCTATAGTTACTGATTCATATCCATTTAAACTTTTTAATCTTAATGCATCAAGAACTACCATATATTCTCTAAGTTCCTTACGTGTATAGCTTTTAAGTAAAATATCAGTAAGTTCTTTTCCTGTCATTTCTTTATATTTTTTCATTTCTTCATCTGTTGGATTTAATAACTTTATTAAATTATGAAGCTTTACTAAATAGTTAAAAGATTCATCTGCTGTAATTTTCATAAGTTGGTCATTTATTTTTTCTATCTGCTTATCTGTTAAATCTTCACTTGCATCCATATTTTCCTTTTTTCTAAGTTTTGTTTCTAAATCTTCATTCATTCCTCTATCTCTTTTAAATAAAAGTTCTTCGGATTTTTTTCCAGATTCACTTGTTGAGGTATATTCAAAATATGGATTATCATTTTCATCAATCTTTAAAATAAGGTCATCTTGAATACTATCTGTGTCCTCTTTTTCTTCTAATATTTCCATAAGAGTATCCATAGTTTTAAAGAAATGTTTTGTAGCTTCATCTGTAATTGTATAAGTTATAGCATAAGTTTGAGTATTACTTGCAAGTATGTTTCCATTTTGGTCAAATATTATTCCTCTAGGTGCTGTTTCTGATACAAACTTAGTTGAGGTTGTATCTGCTTTTTCTTTATAGTCTTCATGTTTATAAACTTGAACATATATAAGTCTAGCAACAATAGCTGTAAAAACTATTCCTGTAATTATTAAAAAACCAGTATATTTAGGTGGTTTCTTTTTCTTTTCCTGTTTATTAACTATCATCTAAAATTCGTTTTTCTCCTTTCAAAATCTTTATTTGAAAATTTGTAAATTAGTCCATAAAATAAATACATTAAAATAGAATTATAAATTGCTATATACATATTGCTAAATAAACTTGCTTTTATTCCTATAATACGAATAATTAAAAATACCACTATAAGCTTTATAATGGTTGAAAAAAACATAGTAATAACAGGAATTATTCTGCGATTTTTCCATATACTTTCTCCTATAATGCCTACTACAAAGCATATAAGCATATTTACTAAGGCATTTATTCCAAAGGCTTGAGTAAAATATATATCTTGAAGTATTCCACTTACTACTCCAATAAATACTCCTTCCTCTTTTCCATTTATAATAGAATAAGCTATTGCAAATACAAATAATGTACTAGGATAAATGCCCTTAATTGCAAGAAAAGGAAGGAAGGAAATATCAAGAATTAAAAGCAATATTGAAATTAAAACTACAATAAACTTTTTCATATATTTTCTTACTCCCCATATTTTATTTCTTTTTTATCTTTAGGAACAATTATAAGAAGTTCCCCTAGTTTATTAAAATCTACATAAGGTTCTACAATTGCACTTTTCATTACCTTTACTTTATCTTCTTCAACAGATATAACCTTTCCTACTCTTATGTTTTTAGGATAAACTAATCCTAATCCTGATGTTAAAATAACATCTCCTTCTTTTATATCTGAATCTATTGGAAGGTAATTAACCTTTGTAAGATTTCTATTTTTACTATCTACATATCCTTGTAAAACTCCAGTATTTTCTCCAGAATTTTCGGACATAACACTTACAGCAACATTTTCATTTATTATACATTGAATTATAGACCAATTCTTGCCAACAGTTGTTACTTGCCCTACAAGCCCCTCTGCTGCTATAACAACCATACCTTTTTCTACTCCATCTTTCTCCCCTTTATCTACTATATATCCATCTAAAATTCCACCAGGAGTATATCCAATTATGTTAGTAGCTAAATAAGTATACTCATCATTTTGATCTTTAAATTCTAATAAACTTTTTAATCTTTCATTTTCTTCTTTAAGATTTGAATATGTTGCAAGTTCATTTTTTAATTCATTATTTTCTTTAACAAGCTCTGCATTTGTATTTTTTACTTCAGAGAAGTTTAAAAAAAAGTCTACAAAATTCTTAGCTCCGTTATTAATATTATAGATTATTCTCTGCATTGGATTTAAAAGTTCTCCTGCATTCCCTTCTAATCCTTTTGTATCTTTGCTTGCAGTATATATAATTAAACCTAAAAATGTAACTGACAGAACCACTATAGTTACTGTCAGTTTATTTTTAAAGAGCTTCATTTATACTATCTGTCGCCTCTACTTATTTTGTCATAATCTTCAAGGGCTTTTCCAGCACCTAAAACAACACAATCTAATGGTGTTTCTGCAATATGTACAGGCATATTTGTTTCCTTTTCTATTAGTATGTCTAATCCTTGTAGAAGTGCTCCTCCTCCTGCAAGCATTATACCCTTATCCATTATATCTGCTGCAAGTTCTGGTGGAGTCTTTTCTAGTGTTGTCTTTATAGCCTCAACTATAGAACTTACAGGTTCTCTTAAAGCCTCTCTTACTTGTTCCTCTGAAATTGTTACTGTCTTTGGAAGTCCTGTTATTAAATCTCTTCCCTTAATTTCCATAGTTTTTTCATCTTCAACCTTATAAGCAGAACCTATTTCCATCTTAATTTGTTCTGCTGTTCTTTCACCTATCATTAAGCTATGTTCTTTTTTAACATAAGCAATTATTG
>OLNP01002079.1_pt1 | contig 15248 bp, 9 predicted proteins | sample 1671951 | NCBI WGS metagenome assembly OLNP01 (sample SAMEA3136629, study PRJEB25190) | human gut metagenome | biome: human gut; feature: human-associated habitat; material: faeces | place: Austria | collected 2013
CTATTGTTAGCTGACTTGTGCGTAACCTTTTCAGTTACGAACGTGTCGCACTTTTCCCTGCGCCCACGGCGTGTGCAAGCAGCGTATTGCCGCCGTATAGGATGTGCGCCACCGCATTTCTTTGGTGTTCCCGAAGCTCGATTTCCGGGTTCATACCACTGAAAACGATGTGGCTTCCATCGTACTCACGGGGACGCAGGCTATTGAATTTATCGTTGTAAAGGCGGCAGAGCCGTTCTCTGCGCTCAGGGTCAGACCAGACCCAATCCTGAAAGCCCTGCTTGATCAGCTCCTGCTTTGCCTGTGCGATTGCAGTTTCCTTCTTGTTCAGAATGGCTTTCTTTTTGCCGTCTGCGTCCTCTACATAGTCTAAGATGCGGACATCTTTAAGGTTCAGTGTTTCCTCGATTATCTTGTAGGCGTTGATGCGCCCCGTACCGTAGGTGCTGTATGCCTTCACATTGCTGCGGTCATAGGACTTGCCCTCAATATTCCACTCGCCGGTGTAGGCAGAGAAGTGAACCTTGATGTTCCACTGTGCGTACCTTGGTGTTCCCAAGAACTCAAACATAAACTGTTCGACAATTTCGGTCGGCAGCCAAGTAGCACCGAGCCGAACGGCGATTTCGCTTGCGGTCAGGTCTTTGGGTTGCACCCGTTCCAGTGCTTCCACATTGACAGTGTAATCTTCGGGGTAAAGCTCTGCCGACTTTCGGGCGAGTACCAACTTTTCACGGACATTGCCGGAGAGGTATTCGTCTGCCATCAGGTACTTTGCCTGCGTGGAATTGCCGTACCCGTGCATCGGATTCAGGAAGATAACGCCCTTCAAGTCCGCAAAGATTTCTTCCTCGGTCTTGCCGGTCAGCTCGCACATATAATCCATATCCACACGGGCTTTTTCGCCCATAGAAACGGCAAGTGCTTCACTGGCGGTATCTGTGGAAGTGACCGGGGTGTGTGGCTTGATGGTTCGCTTGTAGAATATGTCCGCCTTGCGTTCAAGCTGACCTTCATCGCCCAAGACCTCAAGAGCCGAGAGCAGAGAAAAGGAGCTGTCCTGTGAAAATGCGGAGATGTTGGCACGGCTGTTGATAAGTCCGTACTGCTTGGAAAAGGCATCATAAAGAACATTTAATCGCTCCTGCTCCGCTTTAATTTCCGAGTCGGGGTAATCTTCCGTCTGCAATTCAATCAGCTTTCTGACCGAATCACGGATGCGGATCATACCCTTTATGCGGTTCTCTGCGGTAGCGGATACCTCCACCGGAGCCATACGGCTGTTTTCTCGGAAGTAGATTTTATCGTCCAGCACCGTATAGGAGAAGTTACGGACGGTGGGATCTGCGGGAATGGAATTGTCCTCCTCTGCAAGCTCATCCTCCACCTCATATGCGGTCAGCTCACCGTGAATATTGGAAACGGCTTCGCTGAGTTGCCCGGCAAGGTCTGCCCCCTCGTAAGGGACGCAGGTGGCTTCGGGACCGAAACGCCCCGACACCATTTTCATCTCTCCGAGTATCATTTCGGAATGCTCAACAAAGTACCTGTTCATCAGGATACCGTTTTCATCTGTGCCGAGCTGTACCCAATCCGGCTCTATATCCACAATGCGGTCACGCTTTTGCAGAATAAGAATGTCCGAAACGACTTCCGTCCCGGCATTTCCCTTAAAGGTGTTGTTCGGCAAACGGATAGCGCCAAGCAGGTCAGCTCGCTGAGCAATATACTTTCGGACAGCGGAGTTTTCCTTATCCATCGTTCCCTTGCTGGTGATGAGAGCCATCACGCCGCCCGGACGGAGCTTGTCCAAGGATTTGGCGAAGAAGTAGTCGTGAACGAGAAACTTGTGCTTGTCGTAACGCTTGTCAGGAACCTTGAAATCCCCGAAGGGTACATTCCCCACAACGGCATCAAAGAAGCTGTCGGGGAGGTTGGTTTCCTCAAAGCCCTGTGCGGCGATAGAGGACTTTTGATATAACTGCTGTGCGATACCGGCAGAAACCGTATCCAGCTCCACACCGTAGATCTTGCTTTCCTTCATTTCTTCGGGAAGCATACCGATAAAATGCCCGATGCCGCAAGACGGCTCCAAGATGTTGCCCTCACGGAATCCAAGCTGTTTCATCACCTTATACACGGCATTGATAACCGTTGGCGGCGTGTAGAAAGCGGTCAGAGTGCTTTCTCTTGCGGAAGCGTATTCCTCCGGTGTCAGGATGTTTTTCAGCATCCCGAACTCTGTCTGCCAAGAACCTGCTCTCTCGTCAAAGGCTTCGGGAATACCGCCCCAGCCAACATACTTGGAAAGAATGATCTGCTCGTCCGGTGTTGCGAAGCGGTTTTCTTCCTGACACCTTTTCAGAACGGTGATTGCCGCATAGTTGCGGTGGAAGCGTTCTTTCTTGTTGACCTCCTCGACCTCGTGAGAAGCAAGGTCAAAGGTATGACGGTCTGCCATTGGGATTTCTGGATGAATATCAAAGGTCTGCACCCGGCTTTTCTTCGGATGCTCCCAAACAGGGGTAAGAGGTGCTTCCACCTGTGCAAGTTCTTCCTCGGAGAGAGAAACAAGGTCGTCAAAGGACAGTGCTTGCAGTCCTTTTTCGGTCAGTTCTTCAAGGGACACATACTGCTCACTGCGGATGACCTTGCCGTCTGCAAGAGTTTCGATGCGGAAATCCACAAGATTGACCCTTGCCTGTATTTCGTGCCTGTCGTCCTCTGTGGTAGTGTAGGCAATACCTACATTGGTAAGGTCAGTGTAATCCGCACCGTCCTCACGCTGATACTCCTCACGGCAAAAATTATCAATGAGACGCTTCGCCTTGTCCAGAGGATTTTCCGGCAAATACGGGCTGTCGATGATCTCAAAGCCCTTGGGCGGTGGGTCAAGCTGGGTGATAAAACTGTGCGGAATGGTGTTGCCGTCCTTGTCCTTATACAGAACAATACTCATCGGCACACCGTAGTAGTTTTCCTCCTTGATGTCCTTCTCAAAGCTATACGGGCTGGTGTACTCGATGCTTTCACCGACCTTGCCGTCCGTGCCGAGATAGTCGATCCTGCCGATAGGTTTGGACTCGATGGGCGCTTCCTTCGTGGTGGAAACCACGGTGCGGGTAATGCGTTTACCGTCCTCTAAGGCGTTGACCTCTATATCGTACCCTCTGTCGGTCAGCATTGTAAGGTAGGTTTCCAAGCGGTGCTGCGGAAATCCCACCATAGGGACACGGGTGTTATGACCATTGGCACGAGTAGTCTGTGTCAGCTCAAGAGCAGTCCCGACGACCTCTGCATCATCGGCATAGGCTTCAAAGAAGTCGCCCACCTGATAGAGCAAAAGGCTACTCGGATTGTCTGCTTTGGTTTTAAGATACGCCTGATAGAACTCCGGCAAAGCAGCATCCTTTGGCTTTTCTCTTTCTGCCGCCTGTCTGATACGCTCCACAACGCTCTGCGGCAAGTCCGGTACATAGAAGGTGATCTCACCTTCGGGGGAGATATGAGCAATGTTCTGATAGTCCCCATTGACTTCTACGGCACGGTTCCAAACAGTCAGCCCGTTGCCGAGGTAGCCCATTCCGATGTCATATTCAACCGTCTGTCCTTCGGGCTGTTTTCCAGTTACCTTCAAGTGGTCGTTCATCGGGTTTTCCTGCACCTTACGGTCGAACTCGGCTCGTTCCATCTCTTTGTTGAAAAGCGGGAACTGCGTATCGTAAAGTGTCACACGCTTATCATCAAAGTGCAGGATCTCAAATTCACCGGCACCGAGATACACCTTATCACCGAGGTGGTAGGCATACTCGGCAGGCTCCGACTTGGCGGCAGTTTCTTTTTCGGGTGGTGCTACAGAGAGAATTTCTCTGTTCCTGCGTTCCTCGGCAAGCTCTGCACGGCGTTCTTCCTGCTGTTTCAGCCATTCGGGATATTGCGCCATCTCCTTGGGGTTCAGGTAGCGGTCGAGCCTGATCAGCTCGGCAATGCGCTTCTCCACCTGACTCCATTTCAGGTCGATGTGGGGCTTATCACTTCCGATGCCTTTAGAAATACGGATGCCCTTACCGTCGTGCTGCTCATCAATGCCGGTTCCGGTGATTACGGGATAAGCACCGCCCCAACCGTATTCCTCTTTCAGAAAGTCGGCATTCTCCTTCGAGGAAAGGCTCCTTTGGAACTGCTCATAGATACGCATCTTTCCCTCGGAAATGCCGCTACCACGGGTGAGCACAGCGTCTATGATCTCCTGAGAAAAAGTAAAAGCAGAGGTTTTTTGCTCCTCTGCTCCTTCCATCATTAAGCTCATCTGCCCATTAATGGACGGCAGCGGCTTCATCGTGTCCTGCAACTCCCCAAGCAGTCGCATCGCTTCAAAGTGCTGGGCAATTACGCCCCAATCATAAAAGCTCTGCGCCGTGCGGGAGAGATAACTGCCCTCCCAAAGCTGCAACACATTCTGATAGGTCTTATAGCCCACACGCCGACCGTCACTCAGAATGACCTCGGTATAGTCGTTGTTGAAAATGCTCTTGATATAAGAAATACGGGCGTCCTCATCAGCGGTAGCTTCAAAGAATGCCCGTATCTCGTCTTTGCTTGCTTTCAGGTGCGGCGTGGTGCCAAGGATCTCACGAACGGTGTCGTCGCCGCCGAAGAACGGCAGGCTCTTATCCTCGTGGCTTCGGTCGTAATAGTCTAAGCGAAGATTACCTCCGCCATCACGATCTCCTGCACTCGGCTCCGGATGCTGTTCATCTTCCGAACCCAACTCATCATATCTGTCGCTTTCAGGCTCTCCGTCACGCCCTCCGACGCCGCCATCTGCGCCGTCAGATTCTGCTCCAGCTCGGTCGCTCTGCGCTCCGTGTCGTTCAAATGCTCGTTCAGAGAGCAACTCGTCAGCAGGTTGTAATAACGCACCTTGTGATGCTCCTTCAGGAACTTCTTCCGCATCCGGGCGTACCTGCCCATCGACAGCTCCGGCTGTTCCGGCATTGTCAGATCGGGAAGCAGATAGTCGCCCTGCATCGTGTAAGTGATCTCGTTCATCGTCAGGACTCCTTTCGGTTTTGTTTTCTTTATTGTAGCCAGCGCTGCGGCTTTCCGCAATTGTGCGATTTTGACGGTCAAGGGCGAGGATGGTACGGGAGATCTCCGAAAGCCCCATCTCCGCAATATCACTGGTAGCATAGCCGAGGGCGTTCAGCGTGGCAGGGGTCGTAAAGTTCACCACATCCCGAAGATCATCGGGTTCAAAGTATTCCCCGGCATCAATGCCAAGGCGGGTCATCATCATATAAGCGATGCTGTTGCGAACCGCCGTTTTGAAAATGTGGGTGATTTCTTCTTCGGATACGCCGTCCAGGAAGCTGTCCTCCACGCTGTAAAGAAGGTCGGTGAGATAGTCGGGGATGTTATCCTCCACGGCATTTCTCGCTGCCGACTCGATGGCAACGGCGAGGGTTTCCTTATCGTCCAACTCACCAAAGGTGCTTTCCAGCGTGTCGATCACTTCCGCCTTATACTCGTCCCGCATTTGCCAAATGGGAACTCTGCGGGAAAAGCGGCTGGGATGCGTGTCGGAAATATCGAAGTAGTGGACAAGCCGCTGGCGGCGTCTGTCGGCATCCTCAAAGACGGCAATGCCGTGTGCTCCACGGTTGACCCACCGCCCGAACTTTTTATTCCAGTCGTCGATCTGAAGAACGGCGGTGGCATCCGGTCGCTGTGCGTGAACCAAAAGCTGTTCGTCAAAGCGCAGACGGTAGTTGTAGCAGGCAGAGCGCAGAAACGCTTCCCAGCTTGCGGGGGTTGCAACGACCGTTTTACAGGTTCGGTTATACAGCTCCGAGATGAAGTCGTATTTTCGTGCCATCGGCGGACACCTCCTTATCGTTCATAGTCTTTTGGCTTGATGGCTTTGCCGTTCTCATCATAGCTCTTGGGTTTGGCGGCAATGGAGTCCCACCGGATCATAGAACCGGCGAGCATCGCCTGCTCCTGTGCCTTAGTCACGCCCAGCTTTTCATTGAACTTGTCTTTGATTGCTTCGTTCTCCGCACGGTTCCCGTCGTTAAAACTTGTGGCGGTATAGCCCTTTTGCCAGCGGTCGATTTTAATGACTTCGCCGGTAGACGGGAGTATGGAATAGCACATCGGAGGCAAGGGCGGCTCCATTGGAGCGTAGGTACAGCCGCCTTGCTCCATACGCTCGGCAAACTCGCAAATGTGAAAGAGATTGCGTCCAACCTCTGTGTGATAGTTGTCAATATAGCGGCAGGGATAGCTTTCCGTTTTGCCTTCACGGTCGGTCACAATGATGCGCTCTCCGTCCGGGATACGGAACAGCTCTTTATAGTGGCTGTCAATAAAGCGAATATCCCGGTTGGCTTCTTCGATGTGCTTGTCCAGCCATTCCTTTACATAGCAGAGGCAGTAGAAGTTATAGTCGCCCCTCGTTGGATTACAGCGAAGCACGAACGCATATTTCTCGGTATCTGCTCGGAAGCCGAACTCAGTGGTATAAGCACCCTGCATTTCGCTTTCCTTGTTCTCACGCCCATAACGCACCATCTGAGAACGGCTTTGAAGCAGTCCGAACTCCTCGGAGCGCAGGGCGTTGATTACATCATCCAAGTCCCGCTTGAACTCATCGCTTTTCCATTGCGGTCGGGTATCAAACCAAGTGGTATAAAACTGATTGCCGCTTGAGCCGAAGTCCCCACGCAGATAACCGATATTGCCTGTCTGCCCTTGAAGCTGCGAGCTTTGAGCGTAGGTGTATTTGCGTTCGGGAACGGTCAGCGGTCGCAGTGTGAAATCTGTCATTATCTTGCGCCCCTTTCTTGCGGTGTTCGTTGTTTCGGGATGTCAAAGCCGTAAACGGCGGCGATCTCATCCCCAAGTCGCCGGGTCAGCCGGGCAATATCGGCTCGTGTGGCTTTGCCGTGATAGATTTTATCTCTCAAGTTCTCCATCTGTGTTTCGGAAACGCCGTCCTTAAACACTCGGTAGAGATAGTGATTTGTGCCGTCGTGATGGCTGGCATCGGCACGAAGGTCGCCGTACTTATCTACATACCATTCGGTATAGTCAGTGTCGGCGTACAGGCAATCTCGGATGTTGCCGGAGGGGATGTCCTTGTAGCCCATCACTCTGCCGTTCCATCTGCCGATGTCACCGATAACAATGATCGGCTGGGAGAGCTGGACATTCAGATTCATTCGCTCATCGGAAAGGTAGTCGTCATTGGTTTCCACCATCCACTCATAGAGCGCCTGCTCATCATTCGGGTCGCCGTCCAGTTCGTTCGCTTCAAGGAACTCCTTGTAGTCCTCTCGCCAGTCATCCACATCAAGGCTCCGGTTGCTCCAAATGATGTGGCGGTCACTCGGTCGTGTCGCTTGGCTCATCTGTTCCACCTCCCAAGTAAGAGAAAAGGCGGTTCTTTGCGACCTGCTCCTGAAGCTCGGTGATAATCGTCATATCCGGCACGGTCACATCGGGGATTTTCAGAATCGTCGGCAAGGTCAGCGCCTTCAGATCTTTTTCGGTTTTACAGCCTGCGTCAAAGAGCTTTGCCAGCACCTTCGTTTTCTGTTGCAAGCCCTGTTCGGCTACGGTTTTCTTTGCTGCCATAGAAATCTACCTCCTTAACTCATAACATAGTTGGAATAAAGGTGTTGCATCCTCTTTCGTGCTTTTCGGCATTCGGGAGAACAAGCCAATTCAGGATGTTCAGACTGGATTTTCGCTCTCGTCCTACGGACGCTTTCAAAATGGGGCAGTTCGAGTTCCTTGTAGTTCTTCATCACGACCTCAAAAGGCATTTTTCCAACCGAGTTTTCATTGCTGTAAAAGCTGTTACACACGAGAAGATACAACATCATATCGTCGCTTCGTGCGTCAACATTGGTTTTGAGAATGGAAATAACCCTATCCTCAATCTTTTTGAGATGGTTCATTGCGTACCTCCTTGTGATATTGAAAAGGGGCGGAGTTTTTGCTCCGCCCCTTGGATAATCAGCTCATTTCTTGTTTTTCGATCTAATCTGCAAGAAGATAAAGCCGCCGATGATAAAGGCTACCAGTACGATAGCCACGATGGTTTTAGGTTCCATTAGTTACGGTCCTCCTTCTTCTTTTTCTTGAAGCCGATAACGCCGCACACCGCAATGCCCACTGCGGACAGTACTGCAAAGGCATAGAGCAGCGGCAGATTTGTTGTGTCGCCGGTCTTGGGCGTATCACGCAGAACATTGTGCATCTCCACAATGGTAGTGGAGCCGATCTTGACCGTTGCCTTCTTATCAGCAGGGATGACATACATCGAAGAAGCCGTGTTGCTCACCTCGGAAATGGTGTAGTCCCCGATGCGAAGCCCGTCAATGAAAATCTCACCCCTGTCGTTGGTTTCAAGGACAATGTCATAGCCATTTGCTCCGGTAATTCGGAAAGCGAAGCCCTTGACCTTGCCGTCAGAGGAGGTTTTAACAATCTTCAGGTTGCCACGCATCGCATCATTGATGAAGCCGACGCCTGCCTTGTTTTCCACCTCGTAGGTCTTGCCGTTGGTGTCGATCATCACCTCATACACGCCGGTATCAAGGACAAAGCCCTCCGGCGCTTTGGTTTCCTTGACGAAGTAGCGACCGTAGAACAGGTCATTCATTCCGTATTCACCGATTTCCTTTTCGGTCAGTGTGCCGAGCAGCTCATCGCCATCGTCCAGCTCGCCATTGTTGTTGCTGTCCTTGTAGACCTCAAAGGTCGCTCCGGTCAGCTTATTGTCAGGATATTCGGAATCCATCTTGGTCAGATGGATGTTGCCTCGGACATACTCATTGACGATTTCGATCTCCACGACCTGACCGTCTGCGCCGATGGTCACGGGGTAGATGGTGTCATCCAGCACGAAGCCGGCGGGCTGTTCGATCTCACGGACATACCAAGTGCCGTAAGGAATGTTCTCAAAAGAAAAACTACCATCTTCAGCAGAAGTGGTAGTCATCAGAGCGTTTTCCTTTGTAAACTCGCCGTCATCCGTGCGGAACAGTCCAATCAGCGCACCGCCGAGAGCGTTACCGTCTTCATCGACCTTCTTGCCGGAAACAGAACCGTAGATCAGGTCATTTTCGATTGCCTTGCCTTCGTTAGCGGCAATCTTTACAACTGCCGTATCCTGACCGGCATACGCAAAGGTTACGGGATACTTGGTATCGGAGAACTTGTAGTGACTGTCGGTGGCAAGCTCCTGCACATAGTAGCTTCCAAAAGGAAGGTCGGTCTTAACCTTTGCCGTTCCGTCCTCATTCAGAGAGATGACCTCAACAAGACCATTTGCGGGAATGGAAGTGCCGCTGGCAGATACGATTTCCTCGGCGGCAAACAGCCCAAAGGAAATGTTCTTCATTTCACCGTTATTGCCGATGCCGAAGCGCTCATTCTGCTCGATGGACTTTACAAGGCTGATTTCCACCTTCTGACGCTCGTTCTCGAAAGAGGTCGCCGTTTCGGTAACAGCAACATTCTGACCGGCGTAGACAAGTTCGACGCAGTGGGGTTCCGGGTTGAGCACCATCCCGTGGGGTGCTGTGATCTCACGCACCTCATATTTGCCAAGGTAGAGTTCACGGCTCACGGCTGTGCCGTTTTCATCGGTTGCAACCGTGTCTACGACCTCGCCCTTCTGATTTCGGACAGTGCCGTCCGGCGTGATAATATCCTCTGCGGCGATGATCTCATAGACCGCACCGGGAAGTCCACGCTTTTCATACTGCGGCTGATAGATGGCGGGCAGTTCGTTTCCGCTTTCATCTACGCCGCCGATGACGGAAACGCCGAAGAACACCTCGCCGGTTTTTTCCACGGTGATGGTGCCTTTCTGTGCCATATTGGGCTTATCCACTTTTACTACCGTAACCCCGCTTTCTTCTGTGGAATTATCCTCCGTGACATCGAAGTACACGGGCGTTTCATCGAGGACATAGCCGTAGGGAGCCTGTATCTCGACAATAGAGTATCCCTTTCCAAAGGACAGCTTTTCCGGCGTAACAAGAGAACCTTCTGCATTGGTGTAGAACACATCAATGGTGGTGGGCGTCGGGTAAGTGAAGGTCATTGTTACGGGGTTGCCGTCCGGGTCATAAATCTTAAATCCTGCACCGGCGTAAGGAATAGTCTTGCCGGTTTCTGCGTCCTGCTTCACGATCTTGATGAAGCTGTTGAAGGGGGCATTGTTGATAAGGTAGCGATAAGTCGCCCCATTCTGAGAGATGAACACATCAAAGTCGGGCATCAGCTCGCAGCCCTCCCAGCCGGAAACCTGATGGACGGTGTAGATGCCGTAAGGCATATCCTTTGTCTGAGCAAAGCCGTTTTCATCACAGGTGAGATAATCACGCTCGGTGTCCTCGGCAACCTCGTAGCTGCCTGCGGCTTTTAGGTACACAGCAAACTCTGCTCCGCTTTCGGGTGTTTCAATCTGCGTATCACCGTTATCGGTGTGTTTAATAATGGCAATGTTACCCTTTACGACCTGCTCGGTCACATCGTTTGCCGTCTGATTATGCTCCACGGTATAAAGCTGCGGCTCTGCACCGACCTTATGAACGGTAGTATCAAGCAGATAGCCCTCGGAGGGTGTGATCTCTCGCACCGTCCAGTCGTTATCGCAGATATACTCCTTGGTAACGAACTGCCCGTTTTTATCGGTGGTGTAGGTATCCACAAGGGTTTCGCCCTTATAGATGCCGTAAACAGCACCGGCAAGAGAAGCATCGCCCTGCGCTGTGCCGGTTTCAGCGTCGCTCTTGGTAACGGTCACGGAAAACTTCTTCAAAATATTGAGGAAGCTGCGGTTCGTGACCTCGTTCCAGTTGATAGGCGCAGACTGCGCTTCGGGAATGACATAGCGAACGGCGGTGTCCACTTCCTCCACCGTATAAGGAAAAGAGCCGGAAATGAGGACATCTTCAAAGGTCGCCACGCCGTTTTCATCGGTCACGGCATACTCGTCTACGGCAATGCCGGAGAGTGAAGTGCCGTAAAGGTGGAAGGTCACGCCTTCGTTGAGATTGTCCTCCGAGGACTTCACGACCTGCAAATCTCCACGCTTGAGCTTGTTGTTGAAGTTTACGGTAGAAACCTGACCGGAAACCACCGTCACACGGCGGGACTCCTGCGGCTCATACTTGTCGTAATCCATCTCGGTCACGGTGTAAACGCCGGGCATCAGGTTGTCGATCTGAATCTCGCCCTTGGAGTTGGTCTTGACGGTCTGATTGACGCCGTTGCCGGTGACGGTAAAAGTAAGGTTGTCCACCTTTCCGTCCTCCGAGGTCTTGACGATCTTGGCAGAGCCGTAGGACACCTTCAGATTGAGGAACGCCTGCACGGGGTCACTGACCGACTGTGCGTAGGTGATAACATCCTGCTTGCTGCTTCCTTGATTGAATGTTCCGTCCGTCCAGGTGATGACACCACGACGGGACGAGCCAACCTTATTGGCAGTAATTCTTACGCTGTCAGAAGGAGCATCCGTTGCTGTGATAATGAGCTGGTTTCCGTTGACGCTGAAAGAAATGCCAGCCTCATTAGCGGAAAAGCTGTAATCGGAAAGCACTCGGTTGTGGTCTGTTAGGGTAGCGGTGTAACCGCTACCGTCCCATTCCAGTTCCACGCTCTGCGCTCTGTTCGGGTTTTTGGACATAAAGCTGGGGATGGCAGAGTGACGCTGAACGCTTGCTTCAATGCTGTCATAGTAATCGCAAAACAGGTCATACAGCGGGTGGGCGGTGCTGATAACGCCCTTAACAGCATCGTAGCTACCGGGGCTTACATAATCGAAGTCCTCGTCACGCTCACCGACAACGGTTTCCCAAATGAGAACCTGTGTTGCCATAGCTTCCGCCAGCGTTGCGGCATCAGCGGGGTTCTGTGAACGCCACGAGGTGCTGATGGGTCCCGTGTAACCGTACTGCATAATACGCCCGATGAACAGCTTCATATCATAGGGGGAAATGGTGCTGTTGATGTCTGAGGGCAGGTTGTCCCAAAAGGTTTCGTCCTTACTGGTATAAGTGTCGCCGGTATCCTGCTGCACTCCCGGCTCAATGCAGTAACAGATGTTACCGTCATACGAGTGCATTGCTCGAATGGTAGTGTACTTGGACTCACCGGAATGCCAGCCGTTCATATACCGGAGATTGGGATGCCCCCAAGTACCGCTGTAATCAATATTAGCATCGCCGCTTCTCGGAAAAGAAACAAGGTAGACCTCTGCTCTTTCTCCTGCGGCATAGGCAGTAGTTGTGCCGATTCCCACAAGGGCTGTCAGGCACATCACGAGGGAAAGCAGTCCCGCCATTCCTCGCTTGAAAAGGTTCTTTTTCATTGTGTTGATTACCTCCTTGGAAATAAAAAACGCACCGTGCAATGACGATGCGTTTCGGGTGAAATGTGTTTTGTTGTTATGCGTAGCCGATATAGATTTCATAAGAGCCGCTTCCGGTCTGCTCATACCAAATCCACACATCGGTGATTTCGTCGTCCTTGGCATATCGGTCGAGATAGCCACGAATATCCCGTTCGGTGTATTTGCATTTTACACCTGCTGCGATGGGGTTATCCCAGCAATACACGGCTCCGCTGTCAAGCGCAAGTCCGATGCTCTCAGCGTAGCTCTTGGCAAAGCTGATCCAGTAGTCAATGTCAAAGACCGGCTCAGTCAGTTCTTCTTTCGGCGGTTCCGGTGGCGTCGATTCCTCAGTTGCCGGAGGTGTGGGCTGTTCTTTTTCTGTCGGGGCAGCGGTTTCCGGTCGGCGTTCGGACTCGTCTGTTTTCTTTTCAGGTTCGCTCGGCTGTGGCAGCACTGCCGTGCTGTGGTCAGCCTGATCGGGAACCTCTGTTGTTTGGGTGTCACTTTCCGATACGCTTGCCGGGTTCTCTGCGGCACGGCTATCCGTTTGCGATTCTGTGCTTTTGGGGCGGTCAACCTCCGTTTTCTTTTCTGCCTGAGCCGTTTCTGATTCGCTGGGGACGATGTTACTGTCCGAAGAAAAAATTAGGTCAGGCGTTTCTGCAATATGCGAGGCGTTGTTGCATCCCGTAGTCAGACACAGAAACACGGCGAGTAGAATAACTACGATTTTGGATTTCATACGCTTCACTCCCTTCGATTACATTCTACCCGATGAGAACTGCTCCGACAAAGGTGCGTTTTGAAGCGCAACTTTTCATCATACCGCCAAAACGCAGTTTCCCGAATTGTGCGAACTCCGTTTGCTCTTAGATAGATTTAGCTTAGAGAGATAGAGATAAATCAGGAGATAGTTTATTTCGGATAGTCTGGTAGTTCTCAGGGGGTTGGAGTGTGAGGAAGGGGACAGTAGGAAACATACTCCGTGTGTCTATCGGCTGTCACGCTCTGCCCGCTGACGAAGAAAGCGGCTGTAATGCTCCAGTGCTTTGACCACATAATCCTCCGTTTGGCTTACGGGGATATTTTTCGGGATAAGACTTCGCACCTTGTCCCCACGCAGGACGATTTTCTCACGCTGGTTTGGCTTTTCCTCGCTCATAATGGCAGACACCACCTCCGGCGTGAGTTTTCCATCTGTAAAGAACTTCCGCATACGAATGGTCTGATCGTGGGACGGGGTGCATTGGTTCAGGTCGATTTCATCAACCACCGCCCGTTGACTGTCCTCGTCCAAATAGGAAAGCTCCACCGCAGGACGCATTTTAATTTTGCCTTCGTCCACAAGTTCAAGCAGTTCAGGCACAAGGTTTGTCAGACGGATATAGCGATGAATTTGATTTCTGCTATCGCCGGTTTCTTCTGTGATGGCTTCAGAGCTTCTATCAAACTTCGTCCCCACTGGGGACGAAGTTAAATCTGAACGCTGTCCTTGCCGCTTCATCGCTTCCAGCCGCATTTTATAGGCAAATGCCTTTTCTGAGGGAAGTATCTGCGACCGTTGGTAGTTACTCTCCACCATAAGGACGGTGGCGGCATCACGGTCAAGGTCTACGACCTCGCAACGGAGTGCTTCAAACCCGGCAAGCTCACAAGCTCGTTTTCGCCTGTGACCGGAAATCAGCTCATATCTGCCGTCCTCTTTCTGACGGACAGTAGCCGGAGTAATGACCCCACGCTCTTTGACACTCTCCACAAGCTGTATCATATCTTCATCGTCCCGCACCTTAAATGGGTGGTCGGGAAAATCGTCGATCAGCTCAAGGGGAATATCTCGGATTTTACTGAGCTTGGCATCGTCCCGAAGCTCCTGTGTAGAAAACAGGTCATCGAGCGTCGGCAGAGTGAAGTCGCTCTTTCTTCCTGCCATCGGCAGACACCTCCTTTGCGAACTCAGCATAAGCCTTTGCAACAGGACTGCTCGGCTCATACTTGTAGATGCTTACGCCCTTGGAAGCAACCTCTGCGGCTTTCACTGCCATAGGAATGGAGGAACGGTATATCTTAATAACGCTCCCAAAGTTCTTTCGCAGTGCGTCGGCAGTGCTTTTTGCGAGGTTGGTGCGGTTATCTACAATGTTCAATAGGATACCGTCGATTCGCAGGCTCGGATTGATGTACTGCCTGACCTTTCCAATGGTCTGCATCAGTTGGGTCATTCCCTTTGCCGGAAGATATTGTGCCTGCACGGGAATGATTACGCTATCTGCCGCCGCCAAAGCATTCAGAGTTACCATACCGAGCGAAGGCATACAGTCAATCAGTACATAGTCATAATTATCTTTGACCTTGCTCAGATAGCTTCTCAGAATGGTTTCACGGCTCATTGCGGTGACAAGCATCATTTCCATAGCAGACAGCTCGATGTTGGCAGGGAGCAGATCGACATTTTCCTCGTGATGCAGAATACCGCTTTGCGGGTCTGAATGATCCTCACGGATAACCCCGGAGAGCTTGTCGGTAATGGTCGTCGTAAGACTGTCATTATCTCGCCACCCAAGGCAAGTTGTGAGGTCGCCCTGCGGGTCGGCATCTACAAGGAGTACCTTCTTACCGAGTCGTGCAAGTCCAGCACCCAAGTTGACTGTTGTGGTCGTTTTGCCTGTGCCGCCTTTCTGATTGCAGATAGCAATGGTTTTACAGTTTGGCATTTCGCTTTTCCTCCTTCTTATTAGATTTGGATCGCTTGATCCACCAAAACACAGGAAGTGTGTCCTGTGCTTTGGTGGTCGCATTTAACTCGATCTCATCCCCCAAATGCGTAAAA
>OLNP01002106.1_pt1 | contig 15079 bp, 10 predicted proteins | sample 1671951 | NCBI WGS metagenome assembly OLNP01 (sample SAMEA3136629, study PRJEB25190) | human gut metagenome | biome: human gut; feature: human-associated habitat; material: faeces | place: Austria | collected 2013
TGAACGCCGTGAAGGCCAGCCGGACGGGGGAGAAGAGCAGCGTCCTGCGGACGGTGTTCCCCAAGCGCGAGTATCTGGAGCGTCGCTATCCCTATCTAAAAAAGCGCCCGTATCTGCTGCCGGTCGCGTGGGTGCAGCGCATCGCGCACTACGCCAGCGAAAAGCAGGCTGGCACGGACAACAGCGCTTCTGGCTCCATCAAGCTGGGAAAAGAGCGGATCGAGCTGATGAAGCGGTATGGAATTATGGACTGATAAAAAGACATTGCGGGGCGCTGCAGCGCTCCGCAAACAATTCTATCCTTGCAGTTTTGAAAGGAATTTGGACAGGAAACCGCTGTCACACAGCTTGTATTTTTGCACACCTAATGATAAAATAGTTCTAAACGATCCGGATTGCATTTTGCTGCAGCCGGCAAGGAGGGAGTCCTGTGAAAAAGAGCAGCACAGATACCTGCTGCCTGACTTTACCGTTAAAACTGGAAAAGTGGCAGGAGGACCGTCTTGCCAAGCGCTTTGAGATCGCGCGGCAGCTCTATAACACGCTGGTCCATGCAGAGCTGAAACGGCTTGCGCAGGTAAAGCAGACTGCCGAATATCGGGAGAATGAACGGAAAATACGGACATTGGACTGGAATGATCCCGGTGATCAAGCCAAACTGAAAGGCCTATACAAAGAGCGGCGAAAAAGTTTAAAAACGGCCGGGTTTACGGATTATTCCTTTACTACAGATATGGGAAAATATTACAAGCACTTCCGTGACAACATCGGCTCGAGCGTTGCCGTTCATGGGATCGCACCGCAGGTCTGGGCAGCCTTTGATAAGCTCCTGTTCAAAAAGGGCGGCAAGAAGGTACATTACAAAAAGCCCGGTGAGGTAAATTCTGTGCAGGGCTACTCCAGAACGGGAAAAAGCGGCGGCACGGAGATCATGTTCCGCGGGCCCTACATCGAGTGGAAGGGCCTGAAGCTGCCGCTGAAGCTATCGCCGGACAATGCTTACGAGACCGATATGCTGCAGCGCAGAGTAAAGCTTGTCCGATTGGTCCGCCGGCCCGGAAAGCGCAGAGACCGCTGGTATGCCCAGCTCGTTCTGGAGGGGAAGCCTGCGATCAAGGCCGATCCCGTTACCGGAAAAGCGGTTCACCCTATCGGCAGCGGCCCCGTCGGGCTGGACATCGGGCCGCAAACACTGGCGTATTCCGCCGCCGGGGCGGCCGGACTCGTCGAACTGGCAGATCGGGTACAGAACATCGAGCAGGAAAAGCGCTGCCTGCAGCGAAAAATGGGCCGGAGCAGAAGGGCAACCAACCCGGATAACTATGCCGAGGACGGCACGATCCGGCGCGGTGTCAAGTTAACACATAATAAGTCCAAGCGATATCGGAGGAGCCAACAGGAACTGAAATATCTGCAGCGCCGTCAGGCTGAAATACGAAAGCTCCAGCACATTCAACTGGCGAACCATTTGCTGTCCTTGGGTGATCATTTCTATGTAGAAAAAATGGAATGGTCTTCCCTGACGCACCGGGCAAAGAAGACCGTGATATCTGAAAAGACCGGAAAGCCCCGAAGCAAAAAGCGGTTTGGAAAGTCCATTGCCAACAAGGCACCCGCCATGCTGATCGAAATATTGCGGCAAAAATGCAAGTCTCTCGGGCTGCCGAATGTTGTAGAGATCAACCCGGCAGACATCAAAGCAAGCCAATATAATCATTTGACCGGTGAATATGTTAAAAAGTCTCTTTCCCGGCGTTGGAACGAAATGCAGGACGGTGAGCATCTCCAACGTGATCTCTATTCCGCCTTCCTGCTGCAGCATTATGACTCTATGTCAAAAGCTCTTGATCTCGATTCCCTTGCGCGGGACTATCCCGCCTTTGTGCAGTACCATCATCAGGAAATCGAGCGCCTGCACGCTCTCCCCAAAACACCCTCCAGTATGGGCATCCGCAGAAGCATTGCCTGACGCGAAGGCCAGGCAGATATAAAATGCCGGTGCCGTTCGCACCGGAGAAAACCGGTCGATTGTCCGTCCGGGGCTACCGTTAATGGCAGCAGAGGCTGCTTTGGTAGCAGAAGAGCTCGGGAAAATAGTCAGCGCGCAGCAGATCTTCGTGCTGCGAAAAGCTATCTACCGACTCACAGCGCATTCCACAAATCCGCACGCGGTGCTTTGTGCACATTTGCCGTTGCGATCTGCACGCGGTGCGCTGAGACAAAGACCGCAGAGCTACCGCGACGGTCAGCCGGAACCGGTTGCGATCTGCACGCGGTGCGCTGAGGCAAAGCGGCCCATGTGCATCCCTCCCTGTTTGCCGTTAGGTTGCGATCCGCACGCGGTGCGCTGAGACAAAGAACGCCGGGATCCATAATATTTTGACCTATAACGATTGCGATCCGCACAAATTGCGCTGAGACGAAGAAGCAAGCCGTTAAATACATCAGTATTGAGATGCTGATCTCCGATGCCAGGGAGGCCTATTATGAGGCCCAAAACAGCACAATCTTTCCACCCTCACGAAAGGACCCGGACGACCACGACCGGATACATTTACATTCTTACGAATCCCTCCTTCCCGCAATATGGGAAGCTCGGCTATGCCACGGATGTAAAGCAGCGGCTCGCGGAGCTGAACCGCAGCACGGCGGTCCCCTTTGCGTTCCGGGTGTACGCCACCTACGAGGTGGATTCCGCCCTCTCGGACAAGAAGCTCAACTCCATTCTGGGCAAGCTGAACCCCGATCTGCGTTCTGCCGAAGAAGGAGTAAAGCCGCATCAGACATTCTGTCATCCCTGCAAACGTCAAATTATTCTACACAAGAGGTCCCCCATACTGCCCGTAAACGAATCCGACTGGAAGCTGTTCCGCAAAAGGCTGCCGGAGTGGCAGGAGCGCTGCATGGAGCAGCTGGCCGAATCCTACGCGGCCCTGCTGGCCGGGCCCGGCAAGGCATCCGACAAGTTCTGGGAGCTGGAGAAGCGGCTTCGCAAGGACAAGAAGCGCGTCGGTGTCGTGGCCGATGTCAGCCGCTCCGAAATGTACTATAACCTGCTCTATCTGCTGGATGACAAGACCATCACGCTCGAGGACCTCGCAGGCTTCAGCCCCGACCTGCGGGAGCGGCTGGCCATGATTGCACGAGATCACTTTGTGTGAAGGCTCCCTCATATAACATAAAGACGGAGGGCTGCGGCTTTATGCTGTGGCCCTCCGACCATACCACGCAAACCATGCAAAGCGGCTGCGCTCCGAAACCGGGGCGCAGCCGTTCCTTTTCCCTATTTTGTAACGTTTTCAATGTAGCGCATGAGGATCGCCGCAACCTGTGCGCGGGTGGCGCTTCCCTGCGGCTTGAGCCAATCGCGGCCGTCGTATTCGCGGCTGCCGCCGATGATGCCCTCCGCCACAACCCAGCGCATGGCATCGCTGGCATAATCCGACACGGCGTTCGCATCCGGGAAGCCGGACAGATCAGCACGCTCCGCGGACGCAGCGCCAACCTTCTGCGCATAGCGGAACAGGATCGCCGCTGCCTGCTCTCGGGTTACGCGGCCATTCGGATCAAACTTACCGCCGCCGATGCCGTTGACCACGCCGTTCTCCGCTGCCCATGCGACAGCCTGCGTGTACCACTCGCCGCCCGGAACATCCGTAAAGGGGTTGGCAGCAGCCTGCGGCTGTCCGGCATAGCGCCAGAGGACCGTCACAAGCATCGCGCGGGTCATGCTGCTCTCCGGCTCAAAGCTGTATTCGCCTGTGCCGTTCATAAGACCATTGTCGTAAGTATACCGCACGGCCGAGGCATACCAGCTGTCCGGGCTGGCATCCGTATAGGGGGCTGTTGTCCAAACCGCTGTGGGGTAGCTTAAAGTTTGATCAAAAACTGTCGGTCCCCATCCTGAGGTTCCTTCCCGGTAATAAAACACCATGCCGGGGATCGCAGCAAAGTCACTTATTGCATTGCTGTCAGCGAAGCTGAGCCAGCCGATTTCAGGCAGATCTCCCATAAAATAGACGTGCTTGAGTGAAATACAGCCAGAAAAGGCGCGCTCACCGATTGTTTTAACGCTCTCCGGAAACACGATCTCACGCAGTGCGGCACAGTCTCTAAAAGCGGTAGAATCTATTGTTAATAAGTTCTTAGATAGTCTGACTTTGCTAAGATTCTTGCAGCCGTCAGAATAGTAAACTTCTGTTACGCTGTCCGGCATCCAGATTTCCGTCACACCGTCATGTTCATGAAATCCGTTTACAATCCGCGTTCCAGCCTGCAGGACATACTTCCCGCGGAAGCCCCCCGGGCACTCTTTAAACTCCAGGTTTCCGGATAAATTCTTTGTCGTGTATAACCCGCCATAGGAATCCGTAGAATAAAAACGATTATTCGACTCCACCTGAAACCCGCGGAAATTAGGGCTGCCTAAACTGATGCACCTTTCAATGTTCACCGTAGATTTTGGAATGGTAAGCCCGGTCAGATTGGGGCAATCCGCAAATGCTCTCTCATCGATTCTGTAAAGAGAGTCAGGCAGTGCAACATCGTGGACTAAGGAGCCTTCAAACGCTCCCTCACCGATTTCTCTCGTCATAGCACGGACTTCATAGCTTCCGGTTCTACCCGCAGGGTACCGAATAAGCTTGGTATCCCGATATAGGGCCCCTGCCTCATCGATCTTATAAAAAGTGTTATATTTACTCAGATCAAATTTTGTAATACTTATACAGCCTGCAAAAGCACTTCCGGAAATATAATTTACATTACCCGTGATTTTGATATCTTTCAGGCTTGAGCAGTTTTTGAATGCATTCTCATAAATAGCTGAGGCCGAAAACAGATTTACACTTTCGAGCCGGGTACAGTTTTCAAATGCTCCGCTTGGGATTTCAAACATACCAGCTTTCAGGGTCACCTTTCGAATATAATCGCTGTAATCGGAAAAGCGGACCTTCATCTTGTAACCTTGGACCATATCTCCATCGCCTTCAAAGGTCAAAGCGCCGGTTTCCTTGTTGATCACGGCTACACATGTATCCGTACACGAAAGACGGATCTCCTTGTCAGTTTCTGTCACCTCCGCAGCGGCGGCAGTGGGGAATGCCGGAACAAGAAGCGCACAGGCCATTACGGCACACAGCAGGAGCGCAAGCAGTCTCTTTTTCATGATCGTTCCCTCCGAAATTCAGTCAGACAGCACCGTGTCCTCACTCCGCCATCTGCCGCTTTTAGTATATAACGCGCAGCACAAAAAGTAAATAACAAATTACAGTTTATCAGGCATATTATCCAAGAATATTATACCACGGCCATCATTTTTCCGCTATCCTCTCTATTTTCTGCACCATCAAAATCGCAAAACTGGGACCGGCTTGTCAAAAAAAGTCCCTCCGGGGCTTTTTCGCCAAGCTGCTTTCAGAATTGCAAAATCAAATTTTGCAGCATGATTTTGCAATTCTGCCGCTGCGGCGGGTGATTGAACGCGAAAGGAAACCCTGACGGTTTCTTCCCTCCGAAACCTTTGGCTTGGCGGGTTTTCTGACAGACGAAACCGGGGCCGGCTCTTTCGAGCCGGCCCCGGTCGCATTTTTCCCGTCAGATTCCGTTCATTTCCTGGAACAGGTAGCAGTAGGAATAGTTCCAGCGGGTCAGATAGAACGAGCCGTTAGAGTAGCGCAGGTAGGCATTGCCGAAGCCGAGACGGTTATACCAGTACGAGACGCTCGTGCCGGACGTGCTGATGCGCAGAGAGGAATTGCCGGACTTATAGAGGTAATACGTCGTCGTGCCGCTCTGGAAGCTGAAACAGCCGTTGGAGTAATCCCAGAGCATGCTCTCGGTCACGTCGGAGGTGATCCGGCCGTTTTCGATGGTGACGGCCTGCGCGCCGATCGTCGTGCCGTCGTGCGTCATGGCATAGTAGCCGCCGCTGGCGTAGACCGTGAGAACGTAGCGGCCGCCGGACGTGAGCCTGCTCACGGAGTCATAGGTCGCGGTCTTCACCGGCTCGGAGTAGCTGTCGCCGCAGACGGAGCAGGTGTAGACGTAATTGCCGTTTTCCTCCGTGCGGACATAGCTGTGGCCCATTGCCGGGATCTCCTCGGTGTAGCTTTCGCCGCAGGCGCAGGCATAAGTGCGGACGCCGGACGTCGTGCACGTCGCCGCCGTGGTGACGGTGGCCGTGTAGGCATGGGCGTGGACCGTGACGGCATAGCGCACGCCGCCGATGACGGTGCGGGTCGCGCCCTCGGCCACGCCGGTAATCGTCACGTCATAGCCCGCAGGGACTGCGCGATAGAGCTGCCACCGCTCGTTCGCGTTCGCATTGCCGGGATAAGCGCCCGCAAACGTTGTGCTGTAGCGGTCGAGATAGGTATCGCTGAAGCGGATGGAGAAGGCGCTGCCGAGATCCGTGATCGTGAGGACCTGCGGCGCAGTGGTCAGCGTCACGCTTGCAGAGCGGGTACTCTCCGTAAGGTTCAGGTAACGGCCGTCCGCGCTCTGCACGGTGTAGCCGCCGGAGACCGCCGTGACGGTCCACAGGGCGTTCGACAGGTCGCCCGTCGTGCTGTAGGCCGCGCAGGTCAGGCCGCTCACAGTGCCCGCGCCGTCCCAGGAGCTGTAGTACGTTGAGGCCGTCGCCGTCAGCATCCGGTCACCGCTCACGAGGAGGAACGTCCCCTCGGCAAGCTCCGTCACCTGCTGATAGCCGCCGGAGAGCGCCTCGATCGTCGTCGCAGCGACGGCGGGATCGGCGGACTCCGTCACAGCGGCGTCCTCGGTGTGGAAGGTGTAGGTCTCGCCCGGCTGGAGCTTGACCTCGACCGTCGGCAGGATGGCCTCGGTGTAGGTATCGCCGCAGCGCGTGCAGGTGTAGATGCGGTCATTGCCGTCCTCGGTGCACTCATAGGAGTGGCCCAGCGCGCTGACGACATGGCCCGTGCGGCGGTCGCCGCAGTTCCTGCAGGTATAGGTCGTGTAGCCGTCTTCGGTACAGGTCGGAGCCGTCACGACGGCTTCGTAGTCATGTCCGAGCGCGGCCACCTCGTCCGCCGTGTAGGTATCGCCGCAGGTCGTGCAGGTGTATGTCGTGTAGCCCTTTTCCGTGCAGGTCGGAGCCGTCACGACGGCCTTGTAATCATGGCCGAGCGCGGCCACCTCGTCTGCCGTGTAATGGTCTCCGCAGCGCTTGCAGGTATAGGTCGTGTAGCCCTTCTCCGTGCAGGTCGGGGACGTCACAACGGCCTTGTAATCATGGCCGAGCGCAGGCGTCGTTTCGGTATAGGTGTCGCCGCAGACGGTGCAGGTATGGACGGTCTTGCCGCCCTCGGTGCAGGTTGCCTCGCTGCCGGAGACGGTGTAGGTATGGCCCGTGGCCGGGAGGGTCTCGGTGTAGCTGTTGCCGCAGCGCGTGCAGGTGTGCGTCACGGAGCCGTTTTCCGTACAGGTCGCAGGAACGGTGGTCTCCGCATAATCATGGCCGAGCGCAGCCACTTCGTTCGCCGTGTAATGGTCGCCGCAGGCGGTGCAGGTGTAGGTCGTATAGCCCTTCTCCGTGCACGTCGGAGCCGTTACGGCGGCCGTGTAGCTGTGGCCGGTGGCCGGAGTCGTTTCGGTATAAGTGTCGCCGCAGGTCTCGCAGCGGTAGGTCGTCACGCCGTCCTCGGTGCAGGTCGGGGCGGTCCGGCTGACCTCCTGATAGCTGTGGACATGGTCGGCCTCGACCTCGATGACATAGCGGGTGCCGCCGATGACGTAGTACGTCGTACCGGCAGCCACGCCGGTGAAGCGGACCTCCGTCATGGGAGCCGTGCCGGTCTGGACCGTGCCGGAAGCGGCGGCGCGGGTAAACGTCGCGCCGTCATAGCTGCCCCAGGCGATCTCGGACAGCTGCCACCAGTAGTTGCGCGCCGTCGTGAGGGCGACCTGGATGTAGCGGAAGCTCTCGACGGAGGACGGGACGGCGTAGGTCTTCGTCACAGCCGTGCTGCGGCTGCTCGTGAACGTGCCGATCGTCGTCCAGGTGCGGCCGTCAGACGAAAGCTGGACATTGGCGTTCGTGCAGTAGTCGCCGTGCGCCGGAGCACTGATCTGCACGGCGTCAAAGCGGACCTCCGCGCCGAGGTCGACACGGGCATACATGCCGGACGTCTGGCTGCTGGTGGACCAGTAGTAGGTGGAGGTGTCGCCGTCGATAAGTTTGGAGGCGACGCAGTTGTAGCCGCCGTCCGTATAGCCGGAGACGGAGGCCGAGGCGCTGGCGGAATAGGGCACCTTCGTGCCCGTGCCCTGCACCACGGTCAGCTCGCCGCGCGCGATGGCGGCATCGCCCGTGTGGGTAAAGCTCTGCTCACCGTCGAGCGTGTAGGCCTCGGTCGTCTTGCCGGTCTTGACGGAGACATATTCGCGCGGCAGCAGCTCGGAATGCTGCTCGCCGCAGCGCGTGCAGGTGTAGATCGTGTCGCCCGCATCGTCTGCCGCCGCGTAATCGTGGCCGAGGGCGGGAACGGTCTCGGTGTAGCTGTCGCCGCAGTCGGCGCAGGTATAGGTCACGCTGCCCGCCTCCGTGCAGGTCGCAGCCGTCGAGGCAGTCTGACGGTAGTCGTGGCTCTGCGCGGGAGGATCGGTGTTGATGGAGCCGTCGGCGTTGAAGCCGCCGGGCACGACGGACGTGTCCATGCCGCTTGTGTAGGCGCCGTCCATGGCGAGGCCCATGGCGCGCAGCGGCAGGCGGATCTTCCTGGCTTCCTGCGTCTGCGTCTCTGCGCCGGGATAGTCGCTCCACATGCAGAACATGCCGCCGATCACGGAGGAAGCACTCAGGCTCGTGCCGCACACCTTATAATTGCTCCAGTTGGAGGCATAGGTATAACCATTGTCGAAGCTGTCGTTCTTGCCGAGGACATAGTAGAAGTCGCCTGTAGTGTTGATGATACGGAAGCCATCCGAGGCAAGGTTGGCCGCCGTGCGGGGCGTGTAGCCGCTCCAGCCGCCGGACCAGTAGCACACGACGATGTCGCGGTCGAACGTGTAGGTCGTCGAGCCGACCGAGGCGCTCATCTTGTTGGCAAACTCGATGCCGTCATTGAAGGCGATGGGTGTCATGCCCGCCTGCTTGACCATGGCGGCAAGCTCGTTGACATATTTGATGAAGTAGCCATACTTGCCGCTGTTCTGCAGGCTGCCGAAGCCCATGGAGCCGCTCGTGTAGCGGTCGTTGGCGTATTCATCCGCGCCGAAGTTGAAGTAGCGGCAGCCCTTGCCCGCAAAGTAATCGACATACTTCTGCAGGAAGGCCTGCGAGAACCGGACGGCCGTGTCGTTCGTCACGTCGATGGTGCGGCTCGAGCCGTTGTAGCTGCAGTTCGTCCCCGTCAGAGAGGACGCGGCATACAGCACCGAGTCCATGTGGCCCGGGCTGTTCAGCAGCGGAATGATCTCGATGCCGGCTTTCTTGGCCGTGGCAAAGAACTCGTCCATCTCACTTTCCGTCCACTCGCCCGAAGATGCCGTCGTGTAGGCGTTGTTGCCCGCGCGGATAGCCGAGGCGACCGCGTTGCTGGAATACGTTTTGCCGCCCACGGTGAGCGACATGTCATCCAGCAGGAAGCGCATACCGTCATTGCCCACCGCGAGCATGACGTGCGTATAGCCGTCCGCCTTGGCCTCATAGAGGAAGGCCTTGACCCAATCTGCCGAAAAATACTTTCGGCCGCTGTCCAGCATGGCGATCTTCAGATAATCGCTGCCGGAAGCGAACGCCACCGTCGGCAGCATGCACAGCAGCATGCAGACCGTCAGCAGCAGCGCTAACAGTTTCTTTCCCGCTTTCAATGGTTTCTCCTCCTGTATCATGTCTCTGTTCGGCGATGCCGAATCCTGATTTGATCATACACGAGACATTCTCATTTGTCAACAGGCAGTTCTTTTAGCATAATTTCAAGTTAACTCACTTTATTCTGACTCATGATAGACCACATTCCTGATTATCTCATTTCTGGCTGCGTGATTTTATTCACGTCGGTACATCTCGTTACGATACGGAATGTGACGTAAAATTCCGGCGATTTGTTTCGTCCAATGAAGTTGGCGGCGGGTTTTCTGACGAATTTTTTCCACCCGCTCTGCAGAGGAATTTTTGAAAATTTTGTTGACATTTTTGCGCGATCCGTCATAATGGAAGCAGAAGCATACCGTTCTCACCGCCGTGCTCCCCTGCTGTGGTGCACCAGTGCCCTCTTCGTTTGAATGCCCCTGTACAGGGCGCTCGATGAGCGCCATTGGCAGACGCAATTGGCGCGTGGCGTTTTGATGATGGTCTGTACCTATCGGCGGTGCCTTCCCGAGATTGCCGCGTCGGCCTACGGCCTCCTCGCAATGACAAACCTGAGGGCCGTGCGCCATAAAATCAATACCGCAAATATTGCCGACCTGCATGGCGCTCAGGGAAAGCCGCAGCGGGCCTGCTTTCGGCGTTTTCCATTTCATGTCAAAGGGGGGCCACTCCGCATGAGCAGCGATATCATCCCCGCCGCGTTATCCGGATTTATCATCAAAGCAGGCTTTTCTAAAAAAGGGCGGCTATATACCCGCGAGCATCACGATATCATGCAGTGCATTCTGTTTGAACGGCCGTCAAGTCTCATATACCCGACTTATTTCATTATGCCACTCTACATACCCTGCAGCACGCGATATCTTACCTATGGTCGGCGTATCTCCGAGATCACCAACGGCCGAAACTCCAAACAGATAGACGTCGACCGTTTGATCAACGCTCTGCAGAAAGAGGTGCTTCCTTTCTTTGAACGGATCGCTGCGCCGCAGCTTCTCATGGAGTATCTGCTGACCGCTCGGGACGTACAGCGCTATTTCTTCTGTCCGCCAGTGAGGATCGCCATGCTGAAAGCATACACCGCACTGTATCTTCACGATCGCAGTCTTTTTTCCCGCATGGCGGCAGAAACCGGGCAGTTGATTCCGGCAGACCGTTGCTCTTCCGAGGCAGTTGCGCGCCGGATGCACGCGGAGCTGGAAGTACTGAAGGCGCAGGCCAGATTGTCGGATGCCGAACTTGCCGCTTTCTTTGCGTCGATCATAGAAACCACCCGGCGCGTTGTACGCACCGGGTACTGAGCCACGCCGCAGCCCGGCAGTACATCTCTATGATAGAAGGAGTCCATTATGTCCCGTCAGATATCGTTCTTCCACGCAGAGCCGGATGCCGTCCGATTCCTTCAGGAAATCGACCGACGGGGCGGCACATTCTGGATCGGAAATGCCGCCGTTCCGCCGCTTTCCATGATAGAAGCTGTGCAAGACAAAATGTCCACGCACTTGTGCAAGTTCCGTATCGTCCCGGCCGGGCTTGCAGCCGCATGCAGCGCTTCCATGCCGGAGGCAGCAATAATTGAATTCTGCAATTGCTGCAGGGGGAATGCCATGTCGCGGACATACGAGGTCGGCCGCCTGTACCTTGTTTCCGCCTGCAGCGGCGCATATGATCCGGAGAGCGCGGCACTATACGAGGCGCTCCGCAGATATCTCAAGGCGGCCTATCACTATGAGCCAAAAGCGGGAGCCTACTTTTCTCCCGCCTTTTGGGAAAAACTCCGTACCAATTATTATCATGCTGCCCGCGCAGGAAGGCCCGTCTTTCTCGGGTGCGTCGGAGACCCGGTAGAAGTCAAACGGGGCAATAGGCCATGAAGAAAAAGAAAAGAAGATCGATTTCCCTTTCCGCCCGTGCTGCGATCGCATTTTCGATGCTGTGCCTGCTTTCCTTGATCGCGTGGCGTGATGTTGCGATCTATATTGGCGTAAAATGCGGGAACACAACAATAATAACAGAAGAATGCATCAAAATTCAGGAAAGTGCAGTAGCAGACATCTATGGAAATCGGTCCTATAGGCCGCTGTATGAGCTGAAATTGAGAAACGGCACATCAGTCGCCATATATCAAGAAGAAACAACGAAATTTTTCTCGTCCGCAGAGGAACTGGAGCAATGCTTCGTGACTGGCCAGTCGATCACATTCACCTACGTCCGAAAACCAGCATTCAGAGATAACGTGTTCGCTCTAATTTCTGCGGTCTGCGGGGAAGAAGAGCTTTATCCGATTTCCGTCGGTATTGCGCCGTTTTGGCAGCGAACAAGGACGTTCATCATTGTCGATTCCATCATTTTAGGCGTTGCCTCGCTATTCCTTATCGTCCCGCCGCTTCGCGCCGCCATACGGAAGCGAAAAAGCAGGCTCAAAAAGGAACAGCGAAAGCAGGCACGAAGAGAGAAGCTGCGTTCCGGGAATGGACAATAGGCCCTTTGCAGCGGCAGGCGCAGGTTTTTTGCAGTACAAATTCGGTGGCTTAGGCCATCAGATTTGTCATTGCAAGGCCCCAAAAGGGACGCGGTGATCTCGCAACATCCGGTTGAATCGTGGGAAACTATCGACGAAATCGTAACTGCCTGCACGAGATTGCACCCCAAGGGCACTTCCTCGCGCTTCGCGCTCAGGGCGCCACGTCGCTTCGCTCCTCGCAATGACACATCAGGGTGGTGCTGTGGTGCAGCAGTGCCCTCTTCGTTTGAATGCCCCTGTACAGGGCGCTCGATGAGCGCCGCTGCAGACGCAATTGGCGCATACCATTCAGCGGAAACCTGTTCATATCGGCAGTGCCGGGCCCGGCTGTCCGCTCCCCTACAGCAGATAACCAAATCGGGAGCCGTTCCATCTCAGACGGCTCCCGATTTTATGACTTGTTTTTCATCGAAAAATGCGATAGAATGGAGAAAACGGAAAAAGGGAGATGCAGAACATGCAACACGACCCGCGCTGCGGCGCGATCCTCTGCGCGGCGGAGGAGGAGCTTGCGCCCTTCCTGCCCCATCTGGCGGAGGAGCAGCGCCTTTCACGCGCCATGCTCACGCTGCACATCGGCCGGATCGGCGGCCTGCGGATGGTGCTCGCCGCGACCGGCATGTGCAAGGTCAACGCGGCACTGGCCGTGCAGACCGTGCTCGACACCGTCTCGCCGGATTTCGTCCTCAACGCCGGGACGGCGGGCGGCATGTCCCCCGCGCTCGGCCTGTTCGAAACGGCCGTAACGACGGAATGCGCCTATCATGACGTGGCAGAGGCGATCCTGACGGAGTCGCACCCCCATCTGCCGTCCGTGTGGTTCGCCTCCGATCCCGACCTGCTCGCAGCCTGCAGGCGTGCCGCAGAAAGGGCCCCCGGCCGCGTCCACTTCGGCAGGACGGTGACGGGCGAGGCCTTCATCACGGACGAGGGCCGCGCAGAGATCAATGCGCGCTTTGCCCCGCTGACGGTCGACATGGAGACGGCCGCCATGGCGCATGTGTGTTATGTAAACCGTGTTCCCTTTGCGGCCATCCGCTCCGTGACGGACACGGCGGATCACAGCGGCATCGGGACGTTTGAGGAAAACTGCGCCCGCGCCTCAGCCGTTTCGGCCACGCTGGTGCTGGATGTCCTGCGGGAGCTGACCCGTTAGTTTTCTTTAGGCTCCGGCTTCTCGTAATGCGGTGCATGCTCCTCCTTCTGCACCTGCAGCAGGAGCTCCTCGCGGGCAAGGATGCGGTTGAGCTTATCGTGCAGTGCTTCGATCATAATCTCCGTCTTCAGATTGACCTTATAGTCATTCTCCGCACGCGCGCGGTCCTTTTCCTCCTGCCGGTTCTGGCTCATCATAATAAGCGGAGCCTGAATGGCAGCCACGCAGGACAGCACCAGATTCAGCAGAATGAACGGATAGGGGTCGAATGCCTTTGCAGCCAGCAGGACATTGAGGATCATCCACGCCAGCAGTACGCCCGTGAACGAAAAAATGAATGCCCAGCTTCCGGCAAATTTTGCGATGCTGTCCGCCGCGCGCTGACCGAGCGAGGTCAGCTTGCCGGACTCCTTCTCCGGGTTCACAGAAATGCGGCTCGAGGCCAGCAGGTTCAGGATCTCCTCGTCCGTCATATCGTGGCGGACATCCGCAAGGATCTCGCTGATGAGTTTTTTGTTTTCTTTCATAAGAACTCCTTTCCAGAGTGCGGCGCTGCCAAACGGTGCGCTGCGGCTATCGTTATTCTGAAAAAAATATTTCGAATGTGAGGGTTTTGACCATGGCAGAACAGAGTATTCAGCTCACGAAGCTCGCCTCGTGCGCGGGCTGCGGCGCAAAGGTCGGTGCGGGCGTTCTGGCGCAGCTTCTGGGCGGCCTGAAGGTCCACAGCGATCCCCGGCTGCTTGTCGGCTTTGACAAGAGCGACGACGCCTCCGTCTATCAGGTCACGGACGAGCTGGCGCTCGTGCAGACCGTGGACTTCTTCCCGCCGATCGCGGACGACCCGTATCTCTTCGGGCAGATCGCCGCGACGAACGCACTTTCGGACGTCTACGCCATGGGCGGCGAGCCGAAGCTGGCGCTGAACCTGCTGTGCATCCCGGAATCCATGCCGAAGGAAGCCGTGCACCAGCTGCTGCGCGGCGGCTACGACAAGGCCTATGAGGCGGGCGTCATCATCACGGGCGGCCACAGTATCCTCGATCCGGAACCGAAATACGGCCTGGCCGTCACGGGCTTCGTGCATCCGAAAAAGCTGCTGACCAACTCCGCTGCCCGTCCCGGCGACGTGCTGCTGCTGACGAAGCCCCTCGGCATCGGCGTGCTCACAACGGCCGCAAAGGCCGGGCTGGCCTCGCCGGAGGCCATGGCGCTGGCGCACCGCCTGATGACGACGCTGAACAAGGCCGCGCGCGACTGCATGGTGCGCTATGCCGTGCACGCCTGCACGGATGTGACGGGCTTCGGTCTGCTGGGCCACGCCTTTGAGATGGCGCAGGGCAGCGACACACATCTGACGCTCTTCCCCGGCGAGATCGACCTGATCCCCGAGGCGCTCGAATTCGCGCGCGACGGCATCCTGCCCGCCGGGATGTACCGCAACCGGCACTATGCCGAGGCGGCCGTCGATCCCGGCAGCACGGAGCTTGCCGTGCAGGACATGCTCTATGATCCGCAGACATCCGGCGGCCTGCTCATCGCCGCTGCGCCGGAGGACGCCGAT
>OLNP01002127.1_pt1 | contig 14962 bp, 16 predicted proteins | sample 1671951 | NCBI WGS metagenome assembly OLNP01 (sample SAMEA3136629, study PRJEB25190) | human gut metagenome | biome: human gut; feature: human-associated habitat; material: faeces | place: Austria | collected 2013
GCTCAATAATTCATAAAGCAATAAACAGATAGGGAACAGGCGAAAGTCTGTTCCCTTGTTTGTGTGTAAATGACAGTTTGGGCAGCAAAAGTTATTTCCACTCTTTATTCAGCGCCGACCAATGTTTTTCAAAATTCGTATTTTCGGTTGCTGCAATAAACGGTTGTTTAAGAAACGCTTCAATCGTTTTTAGCACCGTTGCAAAATCATCTGTTTTTGTGTCAATTTTTCTGCTAAACATCTCCCATTTCTTTTGCATTGCTTGATTCTCCGCAAAAAGCATCACCTTTTCAAATCTGTTGCGGTTGAAATTGTGTCCGCGAGCTTCAAAGGTTTTTGAAAGGGCTTCGGTTAATATTTTTCCGTCAAAATCAAACCTGTCCGCAAGATAAGATATATCGCAGTAATCTTTCATTCTGCTTGAAAATTCCATCAAATCGAGAATCGCGTCAATTTTTTCGGCTACGGTTGTTTCAATTGAGTATGTATTTACTATCGGCGAGTCAAAACCGTTAAGTTGTGTCGGAATTTCTCTCTTTTTATGCTTTGGAACGATAACATCTCCGATACCTATATCAATTCCGAACGGCGTTCTCGTATTTTTTATGCGCGCTACAACGGAAGCCCCTATTCCTGCATATTTTTTTGTTATTGCTATGGGTAAAACTTCTTTGAGTTCGAATGTGATAAAATTATTTTCGCTCGGAACGGCAATTATCTCTTCCAAAACTTTTCGTATCTGCTTTGGTGTGTTCGATATTTTGCGCAACAGGAAATCAACGTCAACCGTCACTCTGCTGTCAAACCCGGTTATTGAGTATATGAACAATCCGCCTTTTAGAACAAAATTTTCGGCATACCGTGATTTTTGCAATCTCCTCAAAAATTCCTCTTGACAAAAGAGCTGCAAACAAAGTTGATAACTTCTCCCGGTTTCTTTTGCCGTGTTTTTGAGCCGTGCAAGAACGGACGCTGCAACATCAGCCATTGAGAAGCACCTCCATCAGTTCGGTTACTTTTTTATGCACACGCAATTTTTTTGCGTAGTCAGAAAGATTGTTCAGGTTCTTTTTCTCATCTTTTGCGTATGCGTTAAGAGCCTTTGCAAATGTTTCGCTGTCTATTTTTTCTCGGTGTTTGAATATATCGCAAACGGTTCTTTCACGGTCGTAAATCGAGAAGCTTATACCGTTTTCCTCAGCCGTGACTTTGCCGAGTTCGTATATTCCGTCCGTTACATAATAAACTTTCAGCGGAACAGGCGAGACTTTGATTGTTTTTCTGGACGCAGAACGCGGTACGGCAACTGTTTTTACTCTTGGCATAAAGTCGCTGTAACCGTAATAAAAAAGCGCAGATTCCATACAAACAACGGATTTTGGAATGACGCTTGAAATTACTTGCTCATCACTTGATACAGGTTCGGAAGTAAGTGTATAGTACCCTCGGCTGATTCTTTTGATATATCCGTCGGCATACATTTTTTTTATAGACTGCCTTGAAACGCCGCCCTCTACAAGGTCCGCGACTTTTGCAATTCCGTTTTTGCTTTTTATAATACTCTCAACTATGATTTTTGAATTCATCGTCATTCACCTTTTGCGCCAAAAGATAACACAATGTGATATATTGTGTTTCTTTTGGTAGTATATCATATATTTTCAGACTTGTCAATAAAAAGGAGAGATTCAGATATACGAAATGCAAAGATACAAAAAACACACGTTTGTTTAAGTTCCATACAGATCCTTTATGTTTGTTTTTTCTCTTATTGTTTCCCGAAAACGTTTCTGTAATCTGACTGCTCGTCATGGACACTTGAAAAGGAAATATAGCAAAGCATTGAGTCTTTTTTCTCTGAATATTTTTAAGACCGAATATACACAGACTCTTTCAATATCACCGAGAAAACCTTTAAAATACCGTTCCAAAGGCGTTTTTTTCGGACAATATATCATGGACATATCGACATTTTGTCATGGACATCTTGACATCCCGTCATGGACATGGTAAAATGTCCGTGACAGGACATTTGAAAGGTGAAGACCGTGGAAGAACTGCTGTGCGTGCTGGGCGGATATGTTGTCGGGAGCGTCAATCCGTCGTATATTATCGCAAGGATAAAGGGCTTTGACATCAGAACAAAGGGTTCGAAGAACGCGGGCGCGTCGAACGCCGTTATAACCATGGGCAAATGGGTCGGCATTTTTTCCGCGCTTTTCGATATTTTCAAAGCGTTTGCCGTAACACGGCTTGTGGAATACCTTTTCCCCGAATGCTCTCTCGCGTTCGCGTTGAGCGGTTCCGCGTGTATTCTCGGACACATTTTCCCCGCGCTGCTCGGCTTTCGCGGCGGCAAGGGGCTTGCGTGCCTTGCAGGGGTTCTTTTAAGTTTTGATTGGCGGCTGTTCCTTGTTTTTCTCGGCGCGGAAGCGGTCATTGTGCTTGTGACGGATTATATATGCTTTGTTCCCATGACTGCCTCTGTGGCGTTTACCGCCGTCTATGCCGTTTTGACGAAAAACGCGCTCGGAACTCTTGTGTTTACCGTTACCACGCTTGCTATACTGTTCCGTCATTTTGAAAACCTGAAACGCATAAAAAGCGGAGATGAAGCGCATTTCAGCCTGCTTTGGAAGCGGCAGGAAGAAGTGAAGCGCATAGGACTTGAAGAAGAGGACAGAAAGTGGCAGGCGCGGAATAAACATAAATAAATAGTTTAAAAATACCCCAAGGGGCTGTAAAAAAACGCAAGTTTTTTTACAGCCCCTTTTTGTTTGACTTTGTTGGGTTTATCTTATTATATAAGATGAGCGTTGCCCTAACCTTTTTTCTGCAAAACCGTCAACGCTTGCCGTTTGCGCATTTACAACATGATTTTTTCAAATAAAACACACCGAGGGCGGGTTTATACCGCCCTCGGTGTGCGCTTTTTACAGGAGAGATCTGTTAGCGGACAACAGGACTTGTGCCTGTTGACTGTTGATATGTCATCCCCTTATACGCGTATACAGTAAAGCGTACCTGGTATTCATATCCTTTTATAATTGCGGAAGAATCGGTGCAGGTTCGTATCATTGTCGCCTCGTTTTCACCTGCGAACATTTGAGTGTCATTATAAACGGTCTTCCATTTTCCCGATTCATATCTTTGAATGTACATAAAAATTCTGATATCCGTAACTATGCTTTCGTCGCCGATCACGTTGACTACACCGGTCGCTTTGCCTGTTGAAAAAATTGTCAGATCAGCATCTTGATCCACAATATACTTGGCTCTTTCCATTGAGCGGGAACCCGTTAAAAATGTCATCTCATAAGCAAGACGCTGCTCGGGATCGTCAAGGTCGTATTGTGCGTCCGCTTTTGCGGAAGTCCCTATCGCGGACGCCGCAAAAATTCCTATCATTATTGCAATAACAAGTATTCCGGAAATATACTTTCTCATAAATTGCTCCTCCTAATTGTTTTTATATAAATTCCGAATCATGTCTATCACGGTTTCCGAAGAAATTTCGGAATCAAAAACATTTATCTTGTATATAAAGTTTTCATCCTTCCATATATAGATATTAACATCCTCAAAGTATGAAACTACTATATCATTGTTTACAATAATATTCTGCGCGGTATCTTCTACGGAGAACTTTTTAGGTATGGTTGCGTCATACATATTTATACGCATTGCCTTTTCTTTTGCTCCGGATTTTATGAAAATCTCATATCGAGTTTCTTCATAGCAAGATGTATAATTCCTCCAACCTTTTATCTTTAACCCCTCGGGCAATTCAAATCCAAACTCTTGCGGGAGCGTTTCCGTTAGGTTAAGCGGTATTTCTTCGTCATTTGCCGCCGCAATATTGTTGCTTTCGAATTGTATACGTTCTTTATGTTCAAGTTCGTCAAGCGCATTGTCGGCTATCTCTTTAAGGGTATCGAGCGGAATTGCCTCGTCCGCGGTCAAACGGAACTCATTGTAACCGTATACCCAAAGGAAAACGTTTTTGTTCCCAACTTTGTAATACGTTATCTCCCACGGAGTGTCCGCAAATTCGGGGTCAACGTACCTCGCGTTTTCGGGTATGTACGGTTTTGCCGAAGAAACCCGCTTCTGCTCAAAGGAGAACGTTTCATTTCCGTTTGAATATTCGAAATAATTCAAAGTATCGGTCTTTTTCTCCGAAACAAGTTCAAAGCCCTCGGGAACATAATACAATTTGAAATATGTATTGATTTTTTTGTTCTCCGCGTTTTCTTTGTCCTTGTCCGAGGAGAAATATTCCGTACGTTCGCCGCCGAACAGACCCGATATAAAACTGAAAAGAGGTTCGCGTATAGCTTTGACTGAAAGGGGAACGGCGACAATGATGATGAACGTCAGCACGGCAATCAAAACGCGCCTTGGGATGCGATAAAAGACCATGTACCATTGCGGTTTTGCAAAAAGTTTTTCCATCTTTGCCTTGTGCTCGTCCGAAAACTCTTCCTGTGCGGGAGGAATGTCGTTTAAGTCGGGAATTCTGTCAAACATTCCCTGTGCAAGTTTTTTCATCAACTCCTTTTCAGTCATCAAAAATCACCCCTTTCAAAGCCTCGGCAATGATTTTTCGAATTCGGCAGATCCTCTGACGTACCGTTTGTTCCTTTATGTTCATCAGAAGACCTATTTGTCTGCAAGTCAAACCGTGAACAAAGTGCAGCATAAACGGCGTTTTCAACTTGTAAGGCAATTTTTCAATCACTTCAATCACCTCATCCAATGTCAGTTTATCTATAACGCTGTCTGCCAACTCGTCCAAGCTTTGCCTGAATTTTTGAATTTCGTCTGTCAAAAACATTACGGATTTTTCTTTATTCTTTTTTTCAAGTTTATCCAAACAAATACCGGCTAAAGTTGCGTAGAGATAATTCTTTATTTCTTTTGAGTCAACCTCATCCCCTTTCGGAGGAGGCAAAGCCATAATTATCCGACAGAAAGTTTGACTGACGGCATCTTCCGCATCCTGAAAGTTGCCGCTTCTGCCAAGTTTACCTATTGCATAAGTCAGTAAATTTTTTGAATACTTTTTATAAAGTTCCTCAAATGCCTTTTGGTCTTCTTCGTTGTTAATTGTTTGTAAGAATATACACAGCATTTAAAGAACACTCCTTCTTTTTTCTTTGAGATTGATTATAGCACAGAAAAATGCCGTTTTCAAGAGGTTTTTCGATTTTTTTGACAGAAAATAAATTTCACAAAAAGTTCACACGGATTTCTGTCACGTTTTTGATTTTTCGACCGTATTATATTATTATAGGCATTTTTTCTGAACCGGTATTTTGTGAATTTTTTGTAAAATAAGCAAAAATTCTGTCACGTTTTGCCGTTTTTTGCCGTATAAATAAGCAAAAGAGCAAAAAACGGTTTCCGACGCTCTGTTCCGACAAAAAATCTTTCAAAAACAAATCTCTCCTTTTCTCCTTTTATGCCCCCCAAACCCACTCCGTCATGACAGGCTGTTGAAAGATTTAATGCCGCAGGCAACCGAAAACCGTTTTCGACATCGCTGTTTTTGCCGTATTCTCTCTGTCGGCAGAAGCGCTGTATTTTCTCGGTCGGCAGATGCGCGTATCGGGAAAGTGCGGTACATAATTTGCAGGACAGCCGAAAAAGGTTGCCGCCGAACAGAATATCGGATAACCGTTTTTTTCTCTTTTGTATTATATAAACGCGGCTTAATTGCTCTGCGCGAAATATCCGCGAAGATTTCGGGATACCGGAAAATGAATACGACAACCGTTACAGGGTTACCCGTATGTCTTCCGGCACGACGGATATAATTTACGAATACATGAACGGTGCTTTGTCGAAAGTTAAGACGTATGCCGAAAACGACAGCGGCACGGCTTATGAAGAGTACAATCATACCTATGACGTATTCGGAAATCAACTTTCCGTTTCTGTCGGAAATATGGCTCTTTCGACAAATACTTATGCTCCGAACAACGGAAAACTGACATCGAGCACATACGGCAATGGAACAAGTATAAATTATGTTTACGATAATCTTGACAGAATTGTATCCTTGCGATATAATAATAACGAGCAGACTGCGTTCAATTATACCTATAACCGTTTCGGCTCGGTTTCCGCTATAACGGATACCGCAAGCGGAATTGCGAAGATATATGACTACGATACCGTAGGCAGACTTATCTCCGCAAGAACGGAAAACGGAACAAACGACGTTTTCAGAACGCATTACACTTATGACGGACTTTCCCGCCTTGACACGCTGAAATACGTTTATTCTGCCTCTGCGGGAACGCGGTATACGCATGAATACAGCGCGACTTACGGAGAAGACAGCAGAGTAAATACGTTCGGACTTAACGGAATCTTCTCCATAACCCCGACCTTTGACGGGCTCGGAAGACAGTCAAGCAGAGTTCTGAAAAACGGTTCGGGCGCGCAGGTCGAAAAGGAAGATTACGCGTTCCTTGCCGGCGCAGGCGGGAACAATGCGACCACCACGCTTATAGGTTCCGCAACATACTACGGTGCGGGAATGACGGGTACGCAGTATTCGTATGAATATGATGCAAATAATAATCTGACCGCAATAAAGAAAAACGGTGCAACGCTTCATACTTATACATACGACAGCCTCGGTCAGTTGACTTCTTGGTATAATGCCGCAACGGATAAAACCGTGCGTTACGGATATTACAAAGGCGGAAACCTCAAAAACATTTATGACGGGGAAGATACTGTTTCGTTTGTCTATAACAACGGCGACGGAATAGCCGACCGCCTTATGGTATATGACGGTCAGTTGCTGTCTTATGATGATATAGGCAATCCGCTCAATTTCCGTGACGGCATTTCCATGACATGGAAAAACGGAAGACAGCTGGCTACGCTCACAAACGGGCAGACATCCGCAAGCTATGATTACAACGAAAGCGGCATAAGAAACAAAAAGACCGTCAACGGCATAACTACGACTTACCAGCTTGACGGCTCGAAGATAGTAAGCGAAAACAGAAACGGAACCGTTCAGTCATATTTCTATGACGAAAACGGCAGCGTTCTCGGCATTACTTACGGCGGCGAAAATTACTATTTCCGCAAGAACTTCCGCAACGACGTTCTTGCAATTCTGAACGCTTCGGGCGAGGTTGTTGTCGAATATTCCTACGACCCGTGGGGCAACATTCTTGCCGTCACCGGCACCCTCGCTTCCACCCTCGGCGCGGACAACCCGTTCCGTTACAGAGGTTATTACTACGATACCGAATCTTGCTTCTACTACCTCAATTCGAGATACTACGACGCAAAGGTTTGCAGGTATTTAAATGCAGATAGTGTTATAGCTGGAGTAGGTGGATCGGTGCAAGGCTATAACCTGTTTGCGTATTCTTTCAACAACCCTGTAAATATGTCCGATAGCTCGGGACAGTGGCCGCAATGGATTAAAAATGCTGCGAGTGCAGTGGTTAATGCGGTAAAGAAAGCCGCTGTTACTGTTGTCAATACAGTAAAGAAAGCCGCTACTACTGTTGTCAACGCAGCCAAATCTGTGGTATCATCGGTTACAAACATAGTGAAAGCAAGTTTGAATAGTTTGCCCTCAAAAGGAGAACCTGGTTCAAGTCAAACATTGCCAAATCCAGACGGAACCCCAAAACAGAAGCGTTGGTATGGACCGGATGGCAATCCCGAAAGAGACCGGGACTATAATCATCCCGGCAACATGCCTTTCCCACATGACCATGAGTGGAAAAACGGCGAAAGAGGGAAAGAACATCTTCCGCCGGATCCTTCTTACAAAATGAGTTGGGAACCGGTAATTGGCGCTGGTTTGGTTGTCATATGTACTGTTGGCATAATAGCTGTTGCTGCCGATGATCTCACAGGCGTAGGAGTTGCGGATGACTTTCTCTTTGGGCCACTTGGAGCAGGTGTAGGTGAAGGGCTGATCATGATCTTTGGATGACTAAAGGAGACATATATGTGGAATGACATTGCAGACGAAAATGATTTAAAAAACTTTATGAATGCTATGTATGGTTTCCATGACAGTTGCATAAAGGAGATCAAATACATTAGCGGTGCGTATGTGAATGAAAAATTAAGTATGTCGCCGGTCAATAGCCAAAGAATATTGAGCGTGATCATTCAACGGCAGTTTGAAGATCCATCCGCTATTGAAATGCAATTTGCGGGACTAAAGTATTTAAATCTATTCCCCAATGACGAAAACTACACCTGTGAGATACTTGATGCAACTATGATCATAAAAGAGGATCGCATATATTGGTGTGATTGCGGTGGGCTGTCAGAAAAGGATATAGAAAGCTACACAGGAACTACGATATGCGCATCAAAAGCTCGGTGGAGAGCAGCAGATGAATATCTTGGGGCGAAAGAAATATATGTGACGATTTAGAGTTACATCGCATAAAAAACGAATAAAGGTTTCAGGAATACTCTTGACAAGCGCCGTGGTATCACAACGGCGATGCTTGCTGGTACACAGCATACAGCTTGCAACATGTAAACATTTTGTGAACATTCAAAGTTGAGACTTGCTTTTTTGCCTTTAAGTGAGGAAACAGTTGGAGGGACTTCCCTCTCTCCAACTGTTACTCTCACGGTAAAGGAGGCAACTATGGGAAAGATCAAGCTGATTGTTCACGAGTGTTTCGCAGGCAAGCAAAATCCGGAAGATGTCTTTACGGCAGTGTTTTTGTCAAGTGCTGCCGTATTGACGGAGAGAAGATACCACGGTATAATTGCTGAAGCTGCGTCGGAAAAGGGTAGTTTATGGGATGCAATAACAGACGGTAAAACATGGGCAAAAGCTGGAGTTTCAGCTGCTTGTGGGGCTATAAACGGAGTTGTTGCGGCTTCTGGCGTCGGACTTATTGGTGCAAGTGTAACTGGAGCTGTAACAGGCTTTGCTGAATCGTATGCCCATAAAGCTATAGATAAAGGGTCTTTTGAACTTGATTCAGCGGATTGGAAAGAAATCGGGGTCTCTACGGCGATAGGAACTGTAAGTGGGTTGATAGGTGGTAGAGGTGCAATCAAGGGCGATAAATATATGGGTAGACAAGTTTCCCTGCTCAAAAGTAAGCTCTTTACCTCTGAAGCAGGAAAAGGAATGAAGTTTTATTACAAAATGACAGCTAATATGTCAAAAAGATTTATAGGAAAGACTGTTAAAGGCTTTGTTCTTGGATTTTGCTCCAATAAGGCAATGACATATGTCGTTCAGGAGTCTTTTTGAACAAATTAGAGGTGCTTTATGGTCAATTTTGTTTTATTCGCTTCATTTGCGGAATTGTTTCGTTCAGAAGGGGGAGCCCCTCTTTGGGCATCAATTTTAACTGCACTCCTCTTTTACTGCTTTGATTGGATTCTGTTTTTAGCTTGTTATGCTGTAAGAATGAGTTTGCTGTTGGAGTTCGGATATCCGAAAAGAAATTTCAAATATCGACAGCGAATGAAACATCAATATTCAGTTCTTGACAGAATATTGATGTATAAGGTTGCAAAAAATGTGCAACAGAAAAGCAAGCTTGTAACGCTTGAATTAGCATTACAATTTTTCAATATATTTTCATTAGTCATATCTACGGTTGGCTTTATCTCGGCAATCATTACCAGGCTGGCAGGGTGGGCAGGTGTACTTGTTCTTTGTTCACAGTTGCTGTCAATGATGCTTCAATCTTTGATAGATTTGTTTCCCAGTCGTATATTCAGCAGAGAAATACAAAAACAAAGCTTCTTTGCAAAAATATATGAAAAGATATATAATTCATTTATGAAACACAAAAAATGAACTTTTCCGAGGCGGGTTCGCCCGCCTCGGAAGAAAAAAGGATTGGAAACCAAAAGAATTAGGAAAAAAGGAATATATGAATAAGAAAATATATAAGAGCATAACGCTTGTGTTGCTTCTTGCGATGCTTGTTTCGATTACCGGTTGTTTCCGATATAGGGAGAAAATATATTACTCTGATAAAGAAAACTTCATTTCAGCAACGGGAACTGTTACGCACATGAAAAGCAACGATAAGGCGAAGAAATTTTTTATTGCATTTTCCGATCTTTCTGCTCGTTTCGAAGATAACAATTTCTATATAAGTTATGAAGACTTACAGTTAATCAGAGATGATATATGGAATTTGGTTCATATCGGAGATTCTATTGAGTTTGTTTCTGCTCCTAAGGTATTTGGAGACGGCTATACATTACCTATCGTTTCTCTTACTGTCAACGGAGAAGTCCTTTTGGATTTTGAGACAGGCTGGAAAAATCTTATGAAAAACTACCGATGATTTATTTGATATCCCGAGGAGAAGTTTCGGCTTCTCCTCGGGATAGAAAAACTGAAGACAGCTTGCGACGTTCACGCAGGGGCAGACTTCCGCAAGCTATGATTACAACGAAAGCGGCATAAGAAACAAAAAGACCGTCAACGGCGTGACCACGACGTTCCAGCTTGCGGGGTCGATGATAGTCAGCGAAAACCGCAACGGAAACATTATTCAGTATTATAACGAGGCGGGTTCGGTAATCGGTCTGCGTTATAACGGAAACGATTATTTCTTCCGCAGAACCGTTCAGGGCGATATAATCGCAATACTGAATACTTCCGGTGAAGTTATTGTCACTTATGAGTATGACCCGTGGGGAAATATACTCTCGACAAGCGGCTCAATGGCTGCAACGCTCGGTGCGGACAACCCGTTCCGCTATCGCGGCTACTACTACGACAACGAGTCGGGCTTCTACTACCTGCAATCGCGCTATTACGACCCTGTCACGGGCAGATTCCTCAATGCGGATGATACGGCGTATCTCGGTGTGACCGAAACCACTTCCGGATATAATCTGTTTTCGTATTGCAACAGCAACCCAGTCTATTATAAAGATTCTTTCGGCTTCGTGCCTGTTGGTGCAATTATCGGCGGAATTCTCGGATTTGGATTAGGTGTTCTCTTGATACCTCGAATCGCCGATATTTTAAAACTGAAAGGCTGGGCTCGAAAGATCTTTATTTGGGCAGGGATTGCTGTGCTTACGGGGTTGGGGGCGTATCTCGGACACTATGTAGGAGAAGCGATTTTAGCTGTTTACAAGGTCGTTGGCGGTTCAATTCGTGGAGCAAAGGGTAACGGCTTTGTTATCGAACTGGGAAAGTTGACGCTTCGCATTATGACGAGTGGCGGCTGTCGAACAAACTATATGAGAATATCCCACATGACAAAAGGGGCTTTAACGATTTTAGGAACATTTTCTAACAGCAGGCTTTTAACTCATATACCGATTACCTTCGAAAATATAATAAGAATTGTTCAACTTATGATCAAATTCAAATAATGGAGAAAAATGATGAAAAACGCGGTTGATGCTTTTAATGAGATATACTGCTCGGTAATAAAAAATATTGATATCAATATATTACAAAAAACCATATCGTTTGATTTAACGCTTGTAGATGGAGGAAAGACAACCGATCACAAATTAAAGTTTGAGAATTGTACCGCATTTTTGTGGGTTGAAAAAATGGCGGAATCGAATGAATTCAACGATAATTATGATATTTCAAAATGGGATTATTATGAGTTGACCTCAATCGATGTTTACAACACGAACCTGACATCCGATGACAGGTGGCTCAAACAATTTCCGTTGGAATATAATGTTGCGATAGAGATTTGGTCGTCCGCTCTTTTAATTAAAACCGGCAAGGTTATCTTGGACGGGCAGCAATACTTGTTGGCGTAACGGCTTTTTTCAATTAAAGTTCAACACCGCTTTTCGCGGATAAAATGCTTTTAATATCCCGTCCCGCCGAAACGGCGGGACGGGGAACAGCGAACGGAAGTATTCCGACTGGAAGCCGCAAGTGTTAAAGATGTTCGGAGTGAAAATATGATGACGGATTTTAAGGCATTATATCTTCTGCATTGTGCAAATTTAAGTGATTGCACTACTAAAGAAGATGTTAAACGGCATAATGCTGCAATGAAGCAACTTGGCAAATTGTTTTATCATATTCAAGGCGAACAAGACAAATCATTTCTTTTGGAATTATTATCGAATGAAAATGATCGTACCAAAGCACTTGTAGCAGCTCACTGCTTAGGATATGGTGTATATGTTTCAGAGGCAAAAAAAGTTTTGTCATCATTGGCAAAAAGTAAAGCTAACCCTATTTTTGCCTTTGAAGCGCAAGCAACATTAGATGTTTGGAAACAGCAGGGCTATTTAAAGTCTTAATTATAATATATCGGCAAGCATCGCCTTTTGGGGACAAAAGGCAGGCTGCTGGGATAATCCTAAGCCCTTAAAGGTTTCATGAATATTCCTGACAGGTCTGTGTTTGGGTGATTAAAGGCGATGCTTGCCGGTACATAACAGTGCTATTCCCCTTATTTCTTCTATGACGCGTCGGGAAGTCCCGTCGGAATGAACTACCTCGGAAACAATTATTTTTACAAGAAGAATCTTCAAGGCGATATAATTGAGATCTGGGGTACGGAAGACGGTTCGTCTTCGCATTACTTCTGCTTGCTTGTCGAATATACCTATGACGCGTGGGGCAACATTCTCCAAATGAATGGCACGACCGACGGTTGGTTCAAGGTGGGCACCGCAAACCCGTTCCGCTATCGCGGTTACTACTACGACAACGAATCGGGCTTCTACTATCTGCAATCAAGATACTATGATCCGACGGTTGGTAGGTTTGTTAATGCGGATGATCCTGTAATTGCCGAGATTTCATACCAAACAACATTTCATAATATTTTCACATATTGTGAGAACGAGCCTGCTTTTAATGCTGATTACCAAGGATTCTTCGTTATCAGAAGATGGATGGTTTCTGCAATAGTTGACATTCTGCTTAGTTTTCTTCCGGGCATTGGTTCTTTGTTTGCACCTGTAAAAAGTATTGCAAAGGCATACGGTAAGGCGGCACTTAAAGCCAAGCTTGCAGGTTCTTTAGGGTCTTTTGTAAAATTTGTTGCCGGAAGTGCTTCTAAACTTCTTAATGGATTCAAAAATGGATTGAGTAAGTTATGGGGTGTAGGAAGGTGGATTGCAAAAAAGATTCCCGTTGGGGAATTAACTTCCATGTTAGCAGGTTTTACATCTTCAGTAGTGATTAACAAATTTCTTAACATTATTGTCCCCAACATTGATATTGTTCTCTCGCTCGGAGGTCTTCTGGCGGGCGTGTTGGATTACATTTTTGATAAATCCTTGAATAATTCTATATGGGTGGTTTAAATGATCGATCTGTGTATATCCGGGATTTTAGACGAAGATTTAGGCGGAGACGCTGTAATATTTTCAATCGGTGGCGAATCAAAAAACGTTGATCTCTTCTCCGGTCAGGTTCATTTTTTGCTTGAGGAAAATAAAACATACCGTCTTCGTTTTGAACAGAGAGCCCAACGATCTGTTCCGCAGTTTGTTGAAAATATATTGGATGTTTTGTTCCTGCCTGTCAGGGGGATTTTGAATGTTATAACATTCAATGTCGATCCGGATTGGTGGAAAGACGTCTCTGCCTTTAAGATTTCAGGATATGTTGATATCAATTTCAACGCAAATGCAGAAATATCGTTTGAATTGAAGGCGGGGTATTTCGATAAGAACACCAACACGTTCTGCCCGCCCGCAATATCATTTTCTCCCGATATTTCAACCGAGCGATCATGCATACCCGATGTTAAGGAAATAACAAAGGCACATCATAATCATCTGTTAAATATCGCTTCGGGAAGTGTTATTCTGTTTGCCCTGCTATTTTACCTGCTGTATGTCGGAGTAAAAAATGAAATAAACGTTGCCTGTGTAATCGTTTCGATTCTCATAATTTCATTCGTTATTCTGACGGTATGGCTGATATTGCACAGCTTTAGAAAAAGAAAAGCTTTGATAATTGCTTTAAACAGTCAGCAGAGCAAATAAAGCGATTAAACCCGTCGATTGCCCATAAACATACATTTTTGCAAAATGCCTTTACAAGAGTCCGAAAACAGACCAAAATAAATATCCACCCGCGTAGCGGGTGGATATTTATTTGCGACAGAGTTTTACGCAAATGAGGAATAAATTTGTCAAATGCGGAAACGGAGTTGACAAGCGCGGCGGGGAGTGGTAACATATATTGGAATGTGTTCGGCGGGTTGCCGCCGAGGGAAGATATTCGGCGAAAATGCTTTTGCGTTTGCCGAAAAATGGGGGTATATGAATTATATGAAAAAGGTTCTTGCTACGATTATCGCACTTGTTATGGTTTTTTCCGTATCCGTTGCGGGATTTGCCGCCGAAGTGAATATTGAGGACTCGAAGGTTGATCCCGTCAATCTGAAAGGTGCGTATTGCGGCGATGCTGACGGCAATAAAAGCGTTGATATAACGGACGCGATGCTTGTTTTTTATCATGTGGCGAAAAAAGCGGAGTTACCGGGCGACAGACTGCCTTATGTTGAGGTCACGGGCGATACATCCGTTGATATTTCGGACGCGATGGCGATATTTTATTATGTTGCCAAAAGGTCCGATACGCTTGTTATAGAAAATCGCGATGTTTCGCTTGAAATTTTTGAGACGATAAATTCCGAGCGTGCGGCGAACGGTTTGGCGCCGCTTTCATGGGATGAAAATCTTTATGCGGCAAGCATGATAAGAGCACATGAGTATGCAAGATATCAGGCTGACGGTGACGGCGCGGGCCCGCACAAAAGACCCGACGGGAGAGATTGCTTTACTGCAATTTTTGAGAACTCGGACTATAACGCATACAGTTTCCAATACTGGGGCGAGAACTGCGCGGGCGCATCGTGGAAAGCGAGCGGGGCATATTTTGTTTCGGAGATTTGGATGAATTCGCCGGGACATAGGGCTAATATTTTGACAGAGTCCTATACCGCAATGGCGGTGGCGGTATGCG
>OLNP01002135.1_pt1 | contig 14915 bp, 10 predicted proteins | sample 1671951 | NCBI WGS metagenome assembly OLNP01 (sample SAMEA3136629, study PRJEB25190) | human gut metagenome | biome: human gut; feature: human-associated habitat; material: faeces | place: Austria | collected 2013
TCATGCAGAATATCCTGCTTGGAAATATGTTGGTCGTAGATATGTACAATAAGGCACAGAAACTTCACATCGAGCAGGCGGAGCGCGTGGTCTTTGTGATCGATTTAGAAGATAAAAAGGATTCCACCGCAGTGGAGCTTGTGAAAAATCTCTTTGCAACCAAGATGCGCGATTATGTGACCGAAGTGGACGAGCAGAGCATCGTCCTGATTAAGGACGTGCGCGACATTAAGAGTGAAGATGAATTACAGAAATTGGCCGATATGATCGTGGACAATATGCATACCGAGGCAATGGTGCGCGTGAGGGTCGGTTACGGTAATCAGGTGAATAATCTGCCGGATATTGCAAAATCCTATCAGGAGGCAAAGATGGCGCTTGAGGTTGGAAAGATTTTCTATGCAGAAAAAGAGACGATCGCATATCGTTATCTTGGTATCGGGCGTCTGATCTACCAGCTTCCGATGAGTCTCTGTGAGATGTTTATTCATGAGGTGTTTGGGGATGAGATCCCGGATATTTTTAATGAAGAGACAACGACGACGATTCAGAAGTTTTTTGAAAACAATCTGAACATTTCAGAGACAGCCAGACAGCTTTATGTGCACAGAAATACTTTAGTGTACCGTCTGGAGCGATTAGAGAAAATCATTGGACTTGATATCCGTAAATTTGACGATGCGATGACGTTTAAACTTGCACTGATGGTTATTTCTCATATGCGGTATGCGAGACGTCAGGATACGGATCAGAGATAGCAATTCAGTATAAAAGTAATAGATTTAGCAGGAAAGGGAAGAAAGAAATGGCAAAAACAGGCGGCTATGACGAGAGCAGTATTTCCGTTCTCGAAGGGCTTGAGGCGGTAAGAAAAAGACCGGGAATGTATATCGGAAGTGTTTCGCGCAAAGGATTGAATCACCTGATCTACGAGATTGTGGACAATGCAGTGGATGAACATCTTGCGGGAGCCTGTGATACGATCCGTGTAACATTAGAAGCGGATGGATCCTGTACCGTGGAGGATAACGGACGAGGCGTTCCGGTCGGCATGCATGCAAAGGGAGTTTCAGCTGCGCGTATTGTTTATACGACGCTGCATGCAGGAGGAAAGTTTGATGATTCCGCTTATAAGACCAGTGGAGGACTGCATGGAGTAGGTTCGTCTGTTGTAAACGCATTATCGACACATATGGATGTATGGATCAGCAGGGATGGTTACATTCATCACGATGGTTATGAGCGTGGTATTCCGGTGGTGGAACTGGAAAACGGGCTTCTTCCGACCATTGGAAAAACGAAAAAAACCGGTACGAAGGTCAATTTTCTTCCGGATCCTGAGATTTTTGAAAAGACCAGATTCAAAGAGGACGAAGTAAAAAGCCGTATGCATGAGACGGCATACTTGAACCCGGCACTGACGATTATTTATGAGGATAAACGTGGACCGGAAGTGGAACATATTGTATATCATGAGGAAGAGGGTATCATTGGTTTTGTCAAGGATCTGAACAAAAAGAACGAGGTGCTTCACGATGTGGTGTATTTTAAGGGCGAGCAGGACGGAATCACGGTTGAGGCAGCATTCCAGTATACCAATGAGTTCCATGAGAATATTTTAGGATTCTGCAACAATATTTTTAATGCGGAGGGTGGTACGCATATCACGGGATTTAAGACGGTGTTTACCACAGTCATCAATTCCTATGCGAGAGAACTTGGCATTTTAAAGGAAAAGGATTCTAATTTTACGGGAGCGGATGTCCGTAATGGTATGACGGCGATCGTTTCCATCAAACACCCGGATCCACGTTTTGAGGGACAGACCAAGACGAAACTGGACAATCAGGATGCATCGCGTGTCACGGCAAAAGTGACCGGGGATGAGATACAGCTTTATTTTGACAAAAATTTAGAGGTATTAAAGACCGTGATCTCCTGCGCGGAGAAAGCGGCAAAGATCCGCAAGACCGAGGAGCGTGCGAAGACGAATCTTCTGACAAAACAGAAATTCTCTTTTGATTCCAACGGAAAGCTTGCCAACTGTGAGAGCAGGGACGCGTCGATCTGTGAGATATTTATCGTCGAGGGAGATTCCGCGGGAGGTTCTGCAAAGACGGCGCGTGACCGTAATTTTCAGGCAATCCTGCCGATCCGTGGTAAGATTTTAAATGTTGAGAAAGCAAGTATTGACAAGGTGCTTGCAAATGCAGAGATCAAGACGATGATCAATGCATTTGGATGTGGTTTTTCCGAAGGATACGGCAATGATTTTGACATCACGAAACTGCGCTATGACAAGATCATCATCATGGCAGATGCCGACGTCGATGGAGCACATATTTCCACACTGCTTCTGACACTGTTTTATCGTTTCATGCCGGAATTGATCTATGAGGGACATGTCTATGTGGCGATGCCGCCGTTATACAAAGCCATCCCGTCTAAGGGCGAGGAAGAGTACCTTTACGACGATGCGGCATTGGAACGTTACCGCAGGAACCATAAGAGCAATTTTACTCTGCAGCGTTACAAAGGTCTCGGTGAGATGGATGCGGAACAGCTCTGGGAGACGACCTTGAACCCGGAAACGAGGATCTTAAAACGCATCGAGATCGAAGATGGACGTATGGCGTCCGATATCACGGAACTTTTGATGGGAAATGATGTGCCGCCGCGCAAGATGTTTATTTATGAACATGCAAAAGACGCAGCACTTGATATCTGATAGAGATGTGGGTGTTACTGGAACGACTGGCAGGGAGCAGACAGTAACATGTGGGCGGGAAGTGAGCAGTGCCAGCTGACTTGTGATGCCCTGAAAAATGGACAGAAATGGAGTATGATATGAATCAGGAAGAACAGATTATCCGCACCGAGTATTCGGAACTGATGCAGAAATCTTATATTGATTATGCCATGAGCGTTATCATCGCGCGTGCACTTCCGGACGTGAGGGACGGTTTAAAACCGGTGCAGCGAAGAACGCTTTATGATATGTATGAACTTGGCATCCGCTATGACAAGCCGTACCGTAAGTGTGCGCGTATTGTCGGTGATACGATGGGTAAATATCATCCGCACGGTGACAGTTCTATCTATGATGCGCTCGTCGTGATGGCGCAGGATTTCAAAAAAGGACTGCCGCTTGTGGATGGACACGGTAATTTTGGTTCCATCGAGGGAGATGGCGCCGCAGCAATGCGTTATACTGAGGCGCGTTTACAGAAGATTACACAGGAAGCCTATTTGGCGGACTTAGATAAAGATGTCGTAAACTTTGTCCCGAACTTTGATGAGACGGAAAAAGAGCCGGAGGTGCTCCCTGTCAAAGTTCCAAATCTGCTTTTAAACGGTGCAGAGGGAATCGCCGTCGGTATGACGACCAGTATCCCGCCGCACAATTTTGGCGAGGTCATTGACGGTGTGATCGCATATATGAAAGACCCGGACATCAATACCGAGCAGATGATGCAGTATATTCCGGGACCTGATTTTCCGACTGGTGGTATCGTTGCAAATAAGGATGAACTGTTAGCCGTTTATTCAACCGGTATGGGAAAAATCAAGATCCGCGGTAAAGTTGAAGTTGAAAAGGGAAAAGGCGGAAAAGACCGTCTTGTGATCACAGAGATCCCGTACACCATGATCGGTGCCAATATCGGAAAATTCTTAAACGATATCTACAGCCTTGTTGAGGCAAAGAAAACTTCCGATATCGTGGATATCACAAACCAGTCCTCAAAAGAGGGAATACGCATCGTTCTGGAGCTGAAAAAGGGTGCAGATGTCGAAAATTTAAAAAATCTTCTCTACAAGAAAACAAAACTGGAAGATACCTTTGGCGTTAACATGTTAGCGGTAGCGGACGGAAAACCGGAAACTATGGGAATCGTGCCGATCATCCGCCATCATGTGAATTTCCAGTATGAGCTTGCAACACGCAAATATCAGACACTTCTTGCAAAAGAGCGCGACAAAAAGGAAATTCAGGAAGGTCTGATCAAGGCAACGGATGTCATTGACCTGATCATTGAGATCCTGCGCGGAAGTAAAAATGTGAAGGATGCGAGAGCCTGCTTAACCGACGGTATCACAGATAACATCAATTTTAAATCGGAACAGTCAAAACGAGACGCTGCAAAACTTCGTTTTACGGAGAGACAGACCACGGCGATTCTTGAGATGCGTCTGCAGAAATTAATCGGACTCGAACTCGAAGCACTCTTAAAAGATCATGATGAGACCTTGAAAAATATCGCAAAATATGAGGATATTTTGGGAAGCCGCGCGGCTATGGCGAAAGTCATCATCAAAGAATTGGAGAGTTTTAAGAAAGAGTACGCAAAACCGAGGAAAACGGTGATCGATAATTTAGAGGAAGCGGTCGTTGAGGAGAAGAAGATTGAGGAGATGGATGTTGTATTCTTAATGGATCGTTTTGGATACGCAAAAACCGTGGATGTCGCAACGTATGAGAGAAATAAGGAGGCGGCAAACACAGAAAACCGCTATATCCTGACCTGCAAAAATACGGACAAGATCTGCATTTTTACCAATAAGGGACAGATGCATCTGTTAAAGGTGTTAGATCTTCCTTACGGTAAATTCCGAGACAAGGGAACGCCGATCGATAACCTGAGTAATTATAACAGCAGCGAGGAAAATTTTGTCTATATCACGAACCTTGCGGCAATCAGCCGTTCCCAGGTGTTGTTTGGAACAAAATCTGCTATGCTTAAAGTCGTGGATGGAAGTGAGTTTGACGTTGCAAAACGAACCACGGCTGCGACAAAATTAAATGAGGGCGATGAGCTGATCTTTGTACAGGCACTTGCACTTGAGGAGACGCTCGTGATGCAGTCCGAAAAAGACTTTTTTCTACGGATCGACATTTCCAGTATCCCGGAAAAGAAAAAGGGAGCAGTTGGTGTGCGCGGCATGAAATTAGGTGCCGGGGACGCGCTTGCGGCGATCTATCTTCTGAATGCGGAAGATGTAGTAAATATTGAAGTAAAAGGCAAAGAAGTGGCATTAAACCGTCTGCGCACCGCGGGACGTGATACGAAGGGAACCAAACGATGAAACAGACAAAGGGCTTCCAGATCTGGCAGATTATTTATCCGGTCGGGCTTTACTATGTGGTATCAAGTCTCTGTTATTTTGCATTGGAGATACTTCTCGGCAGTGCAGATGAGACTTACATGCTGCGCCAGCTTGTGGGTGATGCAGTTACGATTCCGGTCATATTAAAATTTTATATGGCAGATCAAAACATCCGGGATACTGTTTACGGAAAAAAGAAGTTTCGCTTTAGCAGTGAGCAGGCAATCAATATTGCCGTGACTGTTGTGTCCGTAGCGGCACTTGGAATTGCAGTCAACAATATCATTGCGATGACATCATTAATTCAGGCATCAGAAGGGTTCCAGACTGCAAATCAGGCATTTTTTGCAGGCGCAGCAGTCTATGAGTTCCTTGGATCCTGTTTTCTGATCCCAATCGCGGAAGAATTATTATTCAGGGGCGTGGTTTATCAGAGACTAAAATTGATGTTGGGTGTCGCCCCTGCAATTATTTGTTCCGCATTGATCTTTGGACTGGTGCATGCGAACCTGGTGCAGTTTCTGTATGCGGCGGTTTTGGGATGTCTGCTTGCATTTTTGTATGAAAAAACAGGATTTTTCTATGTGCCGGTACTGGGACACATCGCAGCAAACACTGTGTCGGTCGTACGTGAGGAAACGGGATGGCTGTCCTTTGGCTATACGACGGATGCGAAAGGAATTGGATTTACGGCAGTGATGCTTGTGGTGGCTGGCGCTGTGATATGGGGGTTCTGGAAGTGGAAGAAGAATGAGGAATTTGACGAGAGAGCCTGAAGCTGCATGAACTATAGTTTATGAAACAAAAAGAATGATAGACAGCATATGTAAGCAGAGAGACGGAAATGCGTATAAATTGCGGATTTTCCGGCTTTTATCAATACGGAAAAATGAATTTTTTATGAGCGATAAGGAGTGGGTAAAAAGATATCTTTGCAGTGCACTAAGACGAAAATAGAGATGGGGTAAATGTATGATAAGAAAAATGGAAGAAAAGGATATATCTGATGTTTTGCAGATATGGCTTGAGACAAACATTAAGGCACATAGTTTTATAGACAAGGAATATTGGACCGGCAATTATGAAATGGTGAAACAGATTCTGCCGGAAGCAGAAGTATACGTATATGAAGACGAGAAGAATGGTCGGATCGCAGGTTTTATCGGGATAAACGACCAATACATAGAAGGACTGTTTGTGAAAGAAACTGTACAGTCGAATGGAATTGGAAAACGGCTGCTAGATCACGCAAAGAGAGGGAAAACAGAACTGCATTTAGGCGTATATCAAAAGAATGTGCGTGCGGTGCGTTTTTATCTGAGAGAAAATTTTCTGATCCAGGCGGAAGAAATTGATGAAGATACAGGTGAAAAAGAGTATATTATGAGGTGGGGAAAATGAAACATAAATTAATGATGACTATGATTGTTTCTGCACTTTTTTGTGGCTGCTTCACCGGATGCGGCAAAGTAGCAGAGACAGAAAAATATATCGTGGAACAAAAAACGGAGAATATGAGAGTCATCCGCGGTTTATCAGCCGAAACTTTCACCTGTCACATGCAGGCAATGGAACAATATGTCTTTCAAAAAAAGATGGTCTGGACTATCTGCTTATAAGCATGACCTACGAAATGCAGGGAACTGCCCAATATGACTTCGCAGCCTTTTATGTGGATGATGAAAAGGGAATCGTGATAGAAGACACCTATGGCGTTGAATTTGCAGTTGACAAGGATGAACACCAGGACTGGAACGAATGTATACACAGGGAAGATGTCGTCCCGCTTTTAAAGGAAAAAATGACGCCATACCTGGATGATTCCACGCTTCTTCTGTCACTTGACATTGATAATGGTGCTTTGTATAGTTGTGATGGGAAAACACTGGAGGGAAATGACTTCTTTGACCAAATATGGGAAAGAAACTATTAGTCCATGACAATGGAATTGAAACACATTGTAACAGATGAGCGAAAGAAATCAGGGAAAGAACAATGAATATGACAATGGTGATCTACACACTGTTTGTGCTTGTGGAGATGATCCTGCATCTGATCCGGCATTTCCGGTATCAGAAGGCAGAGGGAGAAACTTTGATGCACGCACAGAAAATGGACATCCGTCTGACACTGCTTATGGATCTGCTGCAGTTGCCGTTAAGTCTTATTTTCACAAGGTTTCTGAATCTGTTTTCGGCAGTGATTCTGGTATTTGGGGAGGCATACCCAAATCAACTTGCCGGAAGCTATGCAGGCGATCGCAGACACGGTACATAAGAGTGTGGGATTTACCAAAAACTGTTTTGACCTCTTCAACATCTGTATCACGATCACAGTCGGACTGGTCTGTCAGGGACATCTGATCGGAATCGGGCTTGGAACGGTGGTGGCAGTGATCGGAGTCGGACGTGTAATCGCAATTTTTAACCATGGGTTTAAGAAAAAAATGGATGATCTGGCAGGCATGGAAGCATAGATCTGCAGGTAAAAGAGCGGAAAGACACAGATACAATTTAAACACAATTTAATAGAAATAATAAAAATGCGAAGATGCAGAAAAATTAATGAAATTTTTTTGCATCTTTTTTCTATTGAATTGTTTGTATGGATATTATTTTGAGAGAAAATAAATAAAAAAGACAGATAATATACATGTATTATATATAATTATCATATTATCAGATAATATGAAGAAAAAACAGGTAGACAAACGGATATGAAAGTTGTATATTAATACATAACAAATCCGACAAAAGACAACTGTTTTTCAGGCAAAGACAGATGAGTGGATGGAGAAAGGAAGTTGAAGATGAAAGAGCAGAAATTAGACCGTTTTTCTGTAGCGGGCAGCTGTAAGACAGAAACCGGAATGTATGATCCGAGATTTGAACATGATAACTGCGGTATCGGTGCTGTTGTCAATATCAAAGGTATCAAGACACATGCAACGGTAGAGAATGCATTAAAGATCGTAGAAAACTTGAAACACAGAGCAGGTAAAGATGCAGAGGGCAAGACAGGTGACGGTGTTGGTATTCTGCTTCAGGTATCACACAAGTTTTTCTCCAAAGTGACAAAACCACTTGGCATCGAGCTTGGAGATGAGAGAGATTACGGTGTCGGCATGTTTTTCTTCCCGCAGGATGAATTAAAACGCAACCAGGCGAAGAAAATGTTTGAGGTCATCGTGAACAAGGAAGGAATGGAGTTCTTAGGATGGAGAGAAGTTCCAACCGATCCGACCAAACTCGGACAGAAAGCAGTTGACTGTATGCCGTATATTATGCAGGGCTTTGTCAAACGTCCGGCAGAAGTGGCAAAGGGACTTGATTTTGACCGCAAACTGTATGTGGCAAGACGTGTTTTTGAACAGTCCAACGATGATACTTATGTGGTTTCTTTATCCAGCAGAACCATCGTATACAAAGGTATGTTCTTAGTAGAGCAGCTTCGCTTATTCTTTGCTGACTTACAGGATAAAGATTACGAATCAGCGATCGCAACCGTGCACTCCCGTTTCTCCACGAACACGAATCCAAGCTGGGAGAGAGCGCATCCGAACCGTTTTATCGTACATAACGGTGAGATCAACACCATCAAGGGTAATGCGGACAAGATGCTTGCCCGCGAGGAGACGATGGAGTCTGAGCACTTAAAAGGAGAACTGCAGAAGGTACTTCCGGTTATCAATTCCGAGGGTTCCGACTCCGCAATGCTTGATAATACCTTGGAATTTCTGGTTATGAGCGGCATGGAACTTCCACTTGCAGTTATGATCATGATCCCGGAGCCATGGGCAAACAACCGCATCATGTCACAGAAGAAAAAAGATTTCTATCAGTATTATGCGACGATGATGGAGCCGTGGGACGGACCTGCATCTATTCTGTTCTCCGATGGTGATATGATGGGAGCAGTGCTTGACCGCAACGGTCTGCGTCCTTCCCGTTATTACATTACAGATGATGATTATCTGATCCTCTCATCCGAGGTTGGTGTACTTGATATCGATCCGACAAAGATTCTCGTAAAAGAGCGCCTGCGTCCTGGTAAAATGCTTTTAGTTGATACCGTTGCAGGCCGTGTGATCGACGATGATGAGTTGAAAGAAACTTATGCAAACAAGCAGCCATATGGTGAATGGCTTGACCGCAACCTCTTAAAACTGGAAGATTTAAAGATTCCGAACGAGCGTGTGCCGGAATATACCAAGGAAGAACGCCAGAGAATGCAAAAAGCATTCGGTTATACTTTCGAGTCCCTGCGTGAAGCAATCCTTCCGATGGCAAAGAACGGCGGCGAGGGCACCTCTGCCATGGGTATTGATACACCGCTTGCTGCACTTGCAAGTGACCATCAGCCATTATTCAACTATTTCAAACAGCTGTTTGCACAGGTAACAAACCCGCCGATCGACTCGATCCGTGAGAAAGTTGTAACATCCACAACAGTTTATATCGGTGAGGACGGTAACCTCTTAGAGGAAAAGGCAGAGAACTGTCAGGTATTAAAGGTTAATAACCCGATCCTGACAAACACAGACCTGATGAAGATCAAAGCCATGAAGGTGCCGGGATTTAAGGTAGAAGTGATTCCAATCATTTATTATAAAAACACAAGCCTTGAAAAGGCAATCGACCGTCTGTTTGTGGAAGCCGACCGTGCATACAGAGATGGCGCAAACATCCTGATCCTTTCTGACCGTGGAATCGATGAGAACCATGTTCCGATTCCTTCACTGCTTGCTGTCTCAGCCTTACAGCAGCATCTGGTAAGAACGAAAAAGAGAACATCGGTTGCGATGATCTTAGAGTCCGGCGAACCGAGAGAGGTACATCATTTTGCAACACTGCTCGGCTATGGTGCGTGCGCGATCAACCCATATCTGGTACAGGATACGGTAAAACAGCTTGTGGACGAGCATATGCTTGACAAAGATTACTATGCAGCCGTACAGGATTACAACAATGCAATCTTAAACGGTATCGTAAAGATCGCATCCAAGATGGGTATTTCCACGATCCAGTCTTACGAGGGTTCTAAGATCTTCGAGGCGATCGGTATTGATAAAAATGTCATTGACAAATATTTTACCAACACGGTCAGCCGTATTGGTGGTATCACATTAAAGGATATTGAAAATGATGTCAATGAGCTTCATTCTGCAGCCTACGATCCGCTTGGACTTGAATCCGATCTGACTTTAGAGAGCCGCGGACGCCATAAGATGAGAAGCGGAGCAGACCCGCATCTTTACAATCCTGCAACGATCCATCTGTTACAGGAGGCAACCAGACGAGGTGACTATGAGCTGTTCAAACAGTACACGGATCTGGTTAATAAGGAAGAAAGAGAGATCACACTGCGTGGACTGATGGATTTCAATTACCCGAAAAAAGGTGTACCGCTTGAGGAAGTAGAGAGTGTTGACTCCATTGTACAGAGATTTAAAACAGGTGCGATGTCCTATGGTTCCATTTCACAGGAGGCACATGAGACGCTCGCAATCGCAATGAATCGCCTGCATGGAAAATCCAACTCCGGTGAAGGTGGTGAGGATGCAGAGCGTATCGCAAGTAAAAACAGCAGTGTCAACCGCTGTTCTGCGATCAAACAGGTTGCATCCGGACGTTTCGGTGTCACCAGCCAGTATTTAGTCAGTGCACAGGAGATCCAGATCAAGATGGCACAGGGGGCAAAACCTGGTGAAGGCGGACATCTTCCGGGCAAAAAAGTTTATCCGTGGATCGCAAAGACCAGACTTTCCACTCCGGGCGTGGCTCTGATCTCTCCGCCGCCACATCACGATATTTATTCCATCGAGGATCTTGAGCAGCTGATCTTCGACTTAAAGAACTCGAACCGTGATGCGAGAATCACAGTAAAACTGGTATCTGAGGCAGGTGTTGGTACCGTTGCAGCCGGTGTTGCAAAAGCAGGTGCACAGGTTGTACTGATCTCCGGTTATGACGGCGGTACCGGTGCAGCTCCGGCAAGCTCTATCCACAATGCAGGTCTTCCTTGGGAGCTTGGACTTTCCGAGACACACCAGACTCTGATCATGAACGGACTTAGAAATAAAGTCCGCATTGAGACAGATGGTAAGTTAATGAGTGGCCGTGACGTTGCAATCGCAGCACTGCTCGGCGCAGAAGAATATGGTTTTGCAACCGCTCCGCTTGTAACGTTAGGCTGTGTCATGATGCGTGTATGTAACTTAGATACCTGTCCGGCAGGTATTGCAACACAGAACCCGGAACTGCGCAAACGTTTTGCAGGAAAACCGGAGTATGTTGAGAACTTCATGCGTTTTATCGCGGCAGAGCTGAGAGAGTACATGGCAAAACTTGGCTGTAAGACGATCGATGAGATGGTCGGCAGAAGCGATCTGTTAAAGGTTCGTGATGATTTAAGCGGCAGGGAGAAAGAGATCGATCTTTCCAAAATCTTAAACAACCCGTTTGCAGACCAGAAAAAGAAAGTCATCTTTGATCCGAAACAGGTTTATGATTTCGAGTTGGAAAAATCAAAAGATATCACGGTGCTCTTAAAACAGTTAGGACCGGCACTTGAAAAACAGCAGCGCAGAAGCATTGACGTGGAAGTGACCAACACCGATCGTTCCTTCGGTACGATCTTCGGTTCCGAGATCACCAAGAAATACGGCGGCGAGGGACTCCCGGAAGATACCTTTATCGTAAAATGCAGCGGTGCAGGTGGACAGAGTTTTGGTGCGTTCATTCCAAAAGGACTGACCTTAGAGCTTGTAGGTGATTCCAACGACTACTTTGGCAAGGGACTTTCCGGTGGTAAATTAGTGGTTTATGCCCCGGCAGGTGTAAAATACAAAAAAGACGAGAATATCATCATTGGTAACGTAGCCCTTTATGGTGCAACGAGCGGAAAGGCATTCATCAGCGGTGTGGCAGGCGAGCGTTTCTGCGTGCGTAACTCAGGCGCTTCCGCAGTCGTAGAAGGTGTCGGCGACCATGGCTGTGAGTATATGACAGGCGGACGTGTCGTAGTTTTAGGTAAAACCGGCAAAAACTTTGCGGCTGGTATGAGCGGCGGTATCGCTTATGTGTTAGATGAGGATAACGACCTTTACACCCGCATGAACAAAGAGATGGTATTTTCTGAGGAAGTGTCCAATAAATACGATGTTATGGAATTAAAAGACATGATCAAAGAGCATGTGGCATTTACCAATTCCGAAAAAGGTAAGGAAATTCTGGATAACTTCAGTGAGTATCTGCCGAAATTTAAGAAAGTAATCCCGTATGATTACAACCGTATGCTGATGGCTATCGTTCAGATGGAGGAGAAAGGTCTCTCATCCGAACAGGCACAGATCGAAGCATTCTATGCGAATACGAGAGGTTGATCGTCAGTAGGGAATACGAAAAGAAAATGGAGGAAATATCATGGGAAAACCAACCGGATTTATGGATTATAAAAGAGAGACATCGGTGAGTGAAGCACCATTGGAGCGTATCAGAAATTTTAACGAATTCCACACACCACTGTCAAAGGAAGAACAGCAGATACAGGGCGCGCGCTGCATGAACTGTGGCGTTCCCTTCTGTCAGGCGGGAATGAACATCATGGGAATGACGAGCGGATGCCCGTTACATAACCTTGTCCCGGAGTGGAACGATCTTGTATACACAGGGAACTGGGAGCAGGCATACAACCGTCTGAAAAAGACGAACAACTTCCCGGAGTTCACATCAAGGGTATGTCCTGCACTATGCGAAGCAGCATGTACTTGCGGACACTGGGGGGATGCCGTTACCTGTAAGGAAAACGAACATGGCATTATCGAGAACGCTTATGAGCAGGGCTATGCGAAAGCAAAGCCACCGAGAGTCCGCACAGGAAAGAAAGTCGCAGTCATCGGTTCCGGTCCTGCCGGACTTGCAGTGGCAGACCAGCTGAATAAGCGCGGACACCTTGTAACCGTATACGAGCGCGATGACAGGGTAGGCGGACTTCTGATGTACGGAATCCCGAATATGAAACTGGAAAAATGGGTGATCGACCGCAAGGTTTCCATTATGAAGGAGGAAGGCATTACATTTGTCACAAATACGAATGTCGGCAAAGATGTCAAAGCTGCAAAATTGTTAAAAGAATATGACAGGGTCGTTCTGGCATGTGGAGCCAAAAATCCAAGAGATATCAAGGCAGAGGGAAGAGATGCAAAGGGCATCTACTTTGCTGTCGATTTCCTGACTTCCGTAACGAAGAGTCTTCTGGATTCCAATTTTGAGGATCATGCCTACATCGATGCCAAGGGCAAACACGTTGTTGTCATCGGAGGCGGCGACACCGGTAATGACTGTGTCGGAACTTCCATCCGTCTCGGTGCCAAATCTGTGACACAGCTTGAGATGATGCCGAAAGCACCGGATCAGCGTGCCGAGAACAATCCGTGGCCGGAGTGGCCGAAGATCTGCAAGACGGATTACGGCCAGGAAGAGGCAATCGCCGTATTCGGCCATGATCCGCGGATTTACCAGACAACCGTAACGGAATTTATCAAAAACAAAAAAGGTGAAGTCTGCCAGATCAAGACCGTAAAACTGACACCGAAAAAAGATGAGAAATCCGGCCGCATGATGATGGTTCCGGTTGAGGGAACCGAAGAGATTCTCCCGGCAGATCTCGTTCTTATTGCAGCAGGCTTTTTAGGATCCCAGAAATATGTGACCGATGCATTTAAAGTGGAAGTCAACCAGCGCACCAACGTGAAGACAGATGACGGAAAATACCAGACAACAAAAGAAAATGTCTTCACCGCAGGCGATATGCACCGCGGCCAGTCCCTGGTCGTATGGGCGATCCGTGAGGGACGCGAGGCAGCAAAGGCAGTCGATGAATCCCTGATGGGATACACGAATCTCTAAGTTTTTCTTGACAAAACACGCGAAAAACTGCTATAATATGCCCAAAACAAGGGTGTTTTTACGCAAGGTGACTTTCTGCCCTACCGCGTGAAAGCACCCTTTTCGTTTAGAATCGTCTTTGATAAAGGAGAGAATCGATATGGCAAAGTATACGAAGGAAGCGATCCTTCAGATGGCGGAGGAAGAAGATGTTGAATTTATCCGCCTGCAGTTTACCGATATGTTTGGAACGATGAAAAATATGGCCATCACCGCCGGACAGCTGGAAAAAGCCCTGAATAATCAGTGCGTTTTCGATGGCTCTTCGTTCGAAGGATTTGTCACCATCGAGGAAGCAGACATGTTTCTGCACCCGGATCTCGACACCTTTGCAATACTTCCGTGGCGTCCGCAGCAAGGAAAGGTTGCAAGATTGATCTGTGATGTGTATGATAGAGAGGGGAATCTTTATGCAAAGAGTTCCCGGACCATCCTTCAGAAGGTAATTTCCGAAGCGAAAGCGATGGGCTATGAGTTTGAAATCTCACCGGAGTGTGAATTTTTCCTGTTCCACACCGATGAGGACGGCGGTGCAACGAGTGTAACGCACGACAAAGGCGGTTATCTGGATCTGGGACCGCTGGACCTGGGAGAAAACGCGCGGCGCGATATGGTGCTGACCCTCGAAGAAATGGGAATCGACGTGGAGTCTTCCTTCCACGAGGTAGCGGCAGGCCAGCACGAACTGGATTTCTGTCCGGCTGCAGCACTTCGGACGGCAGATCAGCTGATGACTGCCAAATTTGCTATCCGTACGATTGCAAAACGTCATGGCCTTCACGCAACCTTTATGCCAAAACCAAAAACCGGAGTTCACGGATCGGGTCTTCATCTTTCCTTCTCCCTGTTTCAGGAGGGAAA
>OLNP01002148.1_pt1 | contig 14857 bp, 18 predicted proteins | sample 1671951 | NCBI WGS metagenome assembly OLNP01 (sample SAMEA3136629, study PRJEB25190) | human gut metagenome | biome: human gut; feature: human-associated habitat; material: faeces | place: Austria | collected 2013
TTTGTTCTTCCCGACTGTTTATTTCTTTTTCATATCCGTTCACCTGATGCATCACTCCCATTTAACTGCCAATACCATTTATCTCCTAATTTATAAGATATGATTCCCATATCTTTTTTTGCCTGTTCCACAGTACGCTTTCCAATTCCATTTGCACGCATTTTATCAAATATGTCTGCACATGCCATATCTGTTCCATTCAATAACAATCGCAGATAATCCTTTGCTTTGTCCAATTTACTTTCTGTTTTAGTTTTATGAGCCAAAAGATCTTCTACCTCATATTCTTCCTGCCCTATCCACCGAAATCCAGAATCTGGATTTAGTTCAAAAACATATGCCTTTCCCTCTGGTGCCAGATTGTTTTTAATCTGAAGCATTACACGATAATATGGAATACTTCTATCCCTTCCAACCAATAAAACACTTCTTGCTACTGCAGCTATATCTATACTTCCAAGTCCTCTGTATATGCCTTTGGCACGATTGCTTTTATTCATATGTCCAATCAATACAACTGCACATCCTGTTCGTTCTGCAACCTTTGCGAGATTTTCAAGAACAGAACGTGCTGAACTTGAACGCTGTATTTTACTATCTATCCCCAAATATGCTTGAAGTGGGTCAACAACTAATAATTTTGCCTTTATCCCCTCAATCGCTTGTGCCAGTCTTGCATCATTTAGTAAAATTGGTTCTTCATCAGACTGTTCCAGAAATGCAATTCGACTACAATCTGCCCCCGCCGCTTCTAATCGTGGCTTAATTGTATCTTCAATCCCATCTTCTGCTGCCTGATAAATTACATTTCCTGGTATTTTATCCCCACTTCCATCCGGCATAGCTTTTCCATTTGTAATAAGTGCTGCAAGCTGCATCATCATTGTAGATTTTCCCTCTCCAGGATCACCTTGCAATATTGTTATCTTTCCATAAGGAATATATGGATACCATAACCAATCAACTGCCTTTGATGACACCGCATTGTAATATGTAATTCTATAATCATCTTGTTCCTTTTCACTTTGAGCCATCTATAACCCTTCCAGCTTCTTATTTTTCTCCGTCATATCTGCAACCAATTCTGTAATTGTCTGTATTTCTTTCGGTGTAAGACCAGATACATCAACTGTTCTTTTACTTTCACACCCAAGCAGATAGTCGGTACTCACTCTGTAAATAGTAGCTAATCTGACCAAAATTTCATAAGAAGGTTGTCTGACATCATTTTCATAGGAACACATTGTATTTTTATTTACTCCAACCAGACTTGCTACCTGATCCTGCCGCAAGCGATTGTTTTGTCTTAATTGCCTTAATCTATTTCCTAATGATTCCATCATGTGCATCTTACCTTTCTATGCACTATGAAAATTTGTGATGTTACAGTATTTTAGTATATTCTATCAATTTATAGTTCTCGTTTGGGGAACTGCGGTTCCTCTTTCGAGAACCAGCCAAATTTCTAGGACATAATGCTCTATACTATTCTTAACCCATAAATACTGATTTCTCTTTTGTTTATCCTCTCAATTATATAGTATCTAGTGAATTTATTCACTATATTTTTGCATTTTCCCCTACTTATAATTAAACAATCAGGAAATACTTTAGAAGGGCGGGAACAATGTGATTGATTATAGTCCATTATGGGTAACAATGGAAAAACGGAATATATCTCAATATTATCTCGTCAACAATGGCATCGACTACCGAACTATGCAGCAACTCCGAAATAACCAGAATATCACCGCATCTACTATCGAAAAACTTTGTCGAATCTTATCTTGTACCCCAAATGACATTTTAACTTTTACAGATGATGATACACATGATAAATAACTGTCGGAACAGATGAATCCGGCAGTTTTATTTTGCAACATTGCGGTCTTGCGGTGTTGCGGTCTTGATGAAAAATACCTGAAAATAGCAAAAATGCAGGGATTTTCATGTCCCTGCACTCTTATCATATTCCTATCCAGCTTCCTCTCGTTATTCCAATTTATCAGTTGCTTCTTTCCATGCTTCAATAGATCTATAATATTTCATTAGTTTTAACTTAAAATTGCCTATTACCCACTCTTCTCCTTTATCTGAATTTAAAAGGAATAAAAGTTCTTGTATATCTATCGCTAAATCATAGCTTTGTTTTGAATAATCTTTCAGATCACTATCTGTTAATGGAAACCACACTTCAACAACAGTTCTATAAACATCTTTCAACTTAGAATATGCGTCCCTCGCCTTTTTCCTCAAATCTTCATAAGATAATTCTTTATTTACATAAAAATTAGAATAAGCATAAATAACAGATTCTGTTTCAACAATTAATTTTTTTAAATTTGTTTTCCAAAATTCTTTAATCAAATCATCTGGTAAAATATATTTTTCTCTATCTTTTCGTTGTCTTTCATAATCTGTATTTTTTCTATATGCCATATTTCCAATCTGAACTCTTGAAATTCCTAATTGCTTGCACCAATACAAATTATCGTCCTTTTCCCAATAAACCTGGTAAGCAAAATTTTTAACATCGCTTACATCAAGATAATCTTTAGCAATCCATATTTGAACTACATCCACTAATTGTTCCTGGGTTATCCACTGTTTTTGTGTTTCAGGTCGTATCTTTATTGCTTTCAATTTATTTATTACATTTTGCGAAAAAGCAACTATATTTTCATCATCTATATCGACCTTTGCCACCACTTCAGCTCTATATACTTTCTGATAATGTTCAATTTCTTTTGGTTTTTTAACTTGCCATTGAAAATCCAAAGCATCGAAATTGTCAAACACGAACCCTCTTTTTTTTCTTTCACTTATTTTCGGTGGATATTTCAATGGAAACACAACAGTCCCTATCATATTGGAACGTAATACAGGTACTTGTTGCATAGATTCATTTTTTGTATTCCATGCTCTGGCATATGCATCTAAAGTAATTTTTAAATCACTTAGATATAAGCCTTCCGGTTGATATGACTTTTTATAACCAACTGCATCACAAAAAAACTGTGTGAAAGCACTTATTTCATTATCATAGTATGGATGAGACTCTTGATCTTTTCTACATGAAAATACTGCTGTTATTCCTGATTGGTATATATCCTTAATAGCTTTATCTGTATCAAATTTTTGCTTTTCTGAACCATAATCACTATCTGCGTGACAGCAATCTATGATTACCAATTTACTTTTCGCCTTTGATTTTTTCAAATGTTCAATAATAACATCAAAATAAACGCAGGTCATATCATTTCCGTCAAATGTATTTGTTGCATATAAATAATTATCTCCTCTCTCATCTATTCCCCCATGTCCGGAATAATAGACAACTGCTATGTCTTCTTCCGTACAGTTTTCACTAAATCTCACTAATTCTCTGATGTATTCTGAATTTTCAATACGACCATCCTTGGCTAACACTACTATCGAATCATCTGAACACACAAGATTTTCCATAAATACTTCTTTCATTTTTTTTGCATCATTTATGCAATATGGTAACTGTTGATTTGCTCTATACTCACTAACCCCACAAAATAAACCTCTTATCATCGTATTCCCCCATTTCCTTTTTCTCTAAAAGTATTTTACCATACTATTCTATGGCAAAAAAGCAAAAATACCGCCAAACATTCTTTTCCCATGCTCAGCGGTATCCCTTCTAAAATCCATTCTCAAACATTGACAATCCTGCCATCATCATCCCCTCATCCATATCCAGTCCATCCTCTTTTTCTTCTTGCTGTATTTCCTCCGAATCCACCTCAATATTCACGCTCTCTCTTATCTGCTGCAGGAACCCTTTATCCTGCAATAACTGTTGCTTTAATTCCTCCACACTGATATTTGCATTATTATAGGAAGAAACAGCTCCGTTTTCTTTATGTAACCAAGCATATATCAGTTCTGTAATCAGTGCTGTCTTGCATCTTTTCTGAGATTTTAAGTATTCTCCGATTTCTTTCTGCCGTTCATTATCTTCATTGAATATCAATACTACTCGTATCTGTCCCATTGACGCACCTCCTACCTTTTCTGGAGACGCATAGCTGTCAATTTTTCATATCCAATAGCATTGGCCCGAACATCTTCAATAAACTCTATGTACTTGAAATCCTTCGATTTTTCAATCTGTAGTTTCAGTAACAGGCTTCCTCCACCAAGGAACACTGCCGGATTGGTTCGGAAATCTGGTACATATGCATGAAGTTTATTTATGATTCTCTGCATCCAGTCCTCTGCCATTTTCTGAATCTCCCGGATCACTTCTTCATCCAGAATTGTTGCTTCCTGCATCAATACCTGCTCTACATCAGAGGATTCCAGATGAATACCAAAGTTCTGCTGAATCACATTGGCAATCTCTGATCGAAGAATTGCCATACCAGAGCGATCACTGACTCTGACAGATAAATCTGGTTGTCCTTTTCGGATCACCAATAAATCGACAGTTCCATCTCCAATATCAATACAGTTTACTGTCCGATACTGTTTAAACAGACTTGCCTTATAGCACATAACCGCTGCAAAATTTTGAGGACTTACAAAGGTATCTTTCAAATAACAGCTGACTGATTTTCCGTTGAATTTAAAAGAAATTCCATGTTTAGCATGTTCCATAAAGTATTTCTTAAATCCCGGAGCCTGTTGGCTAAAGTCTGCTGGCGGCAATCCAACACCAAGTACAATATCTTTTCCGGTTAATGTGATCCCCCTGCTCTTTGCTTCCAATGCCAGTGCAAATAATGTAAGGATAAAATAATCCTCATCCACCGTCTTATCTGCTTTAAATGGCATCCGGGTTTCTGACAATGTATAAAATGTTCCCTGATATTCAAGAATGTCCTCATTCATAAATCTTCCCGGTTCAGAAGTATATCTAACCAATCCACATGGGAAATCTACATTGCTTCCCTTCATATTTCCGTTTCCATGATCAATTCCTAAAATAATCTCTGCCATATCAGTTCATCCTTTCTTTCACAAGTCTATACCTAAGTGTCACTTAACTTTAACTGACAGATTTTATGGAGCATTTTATCCTTTATCTTGTGACAGTTAAGTATACCTTATCTTATACTTTTGTATCTTGTCATCATTATATATGACACATTTGTATCTGTCAATATTTTTTTAGAAACTTTTGTGTCACTTTATTAAAGAATGTGTTATACTCTTGCTATGGAGGATTTTATTTATGAATACAGGAGAAAAAATTAAATATTTTCGTCTGGCTCACGGCATAACTCAGGAACAGCTTGCACAAGATGCAGAAATAAGCCATAGTACACTTCGTAAATATGAAGCCAATGAACGCAACCCCAAATATGAGCAGCTCTTAAAAATTGCTGACGCTTTAGGTATTAGTGTAAATATATTTACTGATTTTGATATTCGCACTATGTCCGATTTTCTATCACTGATCTTCAAAATGAATGAACAGCTTGACCTACAATTTAATTCAGAAAAAAACGCGCAGGGAAATATTATTCCAGATACACTCAATATTTCATTCCAGAATCCCTTGATTAATGAAAAGCTCTCTGCCTATGTCACATTCTTAGAGCAAATGGCTAATACAGAAGAAGCTGAATATAATCAAGCACTTACGGAATTAGAGAATCAGTTACTTGACGATAATACAGATATTCACAAAACACCTGTATCATCTTCTGATACTTTTCACAATCCTTCTTTCACAAATCCAACTTATCAAAACTTGTTGAATTTGTTGTCTGATTGCTCACCACAGGAGTTGGAATGGATTTTTAAATCTGCCCAACTCACCAAAGATTGTATGCGTAATAAAAATAATTCTTAGGAGGACACTATTATGAACCTTACAGAAAAAGATTTTATTGACAAGATGATTGAAATTGCCAATGATGGACATGAGTACATGGATCAACTTCAATGCGTATACTTCACTTGGAATGAATTTTTTAATCCTCAACATGATAAAAAAAGAGCGTTTGAAGTTGCTTCTCAGATCTTCTCTGCCTCATCCCCTGACAAAGCACCTTTAAGAGAAAATGATGAGTTCTGGAGTGAACTTCTTTGCGTTTTATAATTCTCAGGAAAAAAGACAGATGTGATACTCGCAGCACATCTGTCTTTTCATCTTTAACTATTTGTTTTCTTCAATTTTTCAGCCAGTTCAAATCTAAACTCTAGCTCAAGCATCTTCTTTCCATCCCGTTCACTATTTCCTATATACACCCAGTCCGCATCTCTAAGTAAACTCTGCATGGTTTCCTTATCTTCCAATGCCGATTCACCATCATTCAGCAACCAGATACATGCTGTCTGCATTTTAATAAGTCCTGACATATTGGGGAATGTCTGAACTTTAATATTGCATCCGGAAATCTTTGAAAACTGTATTGCCTGTTCTGAAAGATACACAAATCTCTGATATTTTAAGGGATTGACAATCTGATATTCCTCTTTCTGTTTTCTCTCTGCCCTTTCCATAATTGCTCTTGCTTCCTGTGATGATTTTTGACGTTCCCACTCCCGTTCTTCAGAAGATAATGCCTTATCTCGCTCTTCCATTTCCATTTTCATTTCGTTATACATCTTCTCATGCTCATCATAATAAAACATTTCAATATTCACTTATGTAACTCCTCCCATGTACACCTTTCGACCGCTTTTGACAGTATTCGTTTTATTTCCTTTTATTTTACTATTTCTCTTATTAAGATTATAACCCTTATGGTGAATATTTCCACCATATTTTTTATTTTATTCGACAACTATAATTAAAATCAGTGGTATTTTATGCCAAAACTAAAGAAAGGCGGGGGATACCGTGATTGATTATAGTCCATTATGGAAAACCATGAAAAAACGCAGCATCTCTCAATATGCCCTCATTAATCAAGGCATCGACAAACATACTCTTGACCAGCTCCGTAAAAATCAAAATGTTACGGTCCTGACTATTGAAAAACTCTGCGATATTCTTGACTGCACACCCAATGATGTATTTTCGTTTAAGAAAGAAGCCGATTAATAATACCGTCATAGTATAATAACTTTTTCTATGACGGTATTTCTGCATCATCCAGAAATGACAAAACCGCAAGTCCCATGGCCTGCGGTTTTATTTTCCTTATACAATCTGCAATTTGTATTTCCAGTTCAAATATTCTTCCTCTGAAATAAGTCCCTTTGCTCTTTTTCCCCGTATTACTCCCCAAGTAAACAAAAAGTCATTGAGCTTTTTATTATGCAAGTTGATTGTAACATCTCCGGTCTGTGAATTTCTCTCCAACTTCATTTCTGGGAAATAATCTTCTAATGCAAGAAGCCTGTACATCATATCTTCTTCCTTATAGCCTGTCGGGATTGAAATATTTCTCGGATCTACTTGAAGCACTGCTGCCATTTTATTCAGCATTGCTTCCCTTGGTATCCTGTTTCCGGTTTCATACTGTGCCATCCTTGGACTTGCACTTTCTTCTCCGATGCCAATCGCAATCCCCAGTTCTTTCTGCGTCATTCCCCGTATGTTCCGAATTCTTTTAATATTTTCTCCTGTACTCATATCCTGCTTTTCCCCTTTCGTATCACTCTACTTACTGAAAATGCAATCACATACCAGACTGCCCGTATCCCAATTCCAATCGCAACGATAAAACCAAATGCAGCTCCTGTCACAGCACATAAAGCTACCATTCCAATCGTTCCAGATAAATCCCATCTTGCCGGAATGATAATGAACATATATGGTATTCCAATCGGAACACCATATACCAGCATAAATCGAAACCAGTCAATAGAACCATCGACCATAAATATGTACTGTCCAAGCCAGGTAATTACCCCGATCAACAATATCGGAAAAATCCCTTTTGTAATAAAATTTTTGATTGTCATTACGCTATACCCTCTTTCTTTTTCTCAATCCTGTTTGCCATATCAACAAGCAGATCATCAAATACAAACTTTACCTCTATCTTTTCAGAATCGTAAATTGTGATTTCCTCTACAAATGTCTCTGCTATACTTCTGGTCATTCTCTTCAAAATATTTACTTCTTCTGCATTTTTCTCTACCGTTTTTACATCTTTCATTAAATCATCTTCTGCTGTAGTAACTGCCTGTATCTGTTCATATTTTGTCTGAACTTTTTCTATTTTTTCATTTAATTCCTTTTTGTTTCTTAAATAAGATTCCCGATCTACCACACCTTCCGCATATGCTTCGTACTGTCTTATTCGCTCCGCTTTCAGTTTTTCCAGTTCCCGTTCCATGTCTCTTTGCATAGTCGGCAAATTCATTTTATTTTTCTCTTCACTTTCTTCCAGTATCCTTGCCATATTCTGAAATATTCCTAACTGTTTCCGCAAAGCTGCAAGAACAATACTTTCTATTCTTGATGCCGGATACCTTGTTTTATCACAGGTAGACATCTTTCCTGCCGCTGCTGTATGGGCACAATATACAACTGGTACTGTTCCATAGTTATACATCATCTTTAACCCACAATTCCCACAGCGTATTTTTCCTTTCAATGAAAATCCTGCATCCCTGGCAAATCCCTTTTGTTTCTGATCAGTGATAACCAGCTGTGCCAATTCAAATTCTTCATGCGTTACAATGCCTTTATGATGATTCTCAGTAATAAATTGCTGATGTTTTTTCGTTCTCCTCGTTTCCGAACCACCCACTCGAATACGGGATGTCTTTCCCTGCACCAATGCACCTGTGTACGCATAATTTCTAAGCACCATCCATACAATTCTTGTATCCCAAAGCCACTCTTCGTCTGTCACCTTTCGATTCCATGCTATCTCTTCATTTCTCTGGATTCTGAATTTTCCCGGTGTTGGTAATCCCCGTTCATTCAGCTCATTGGCAATCATCGCTGTATTATAATCTTTTAATGCCAGCTCAAAGATCAGACGTACAATCTTCGCCGCTTCCTCATCAATTTCCCACTGCTTATTTTCTGCTTTTTTATATCCAAATGGAATCCGTCCCCCTGTCGATACTCCCTGTTTCCATTTTGTCTGTATACAGCTTTTATATTTCTTTGAGAGATCTCTGCTATATAATGTATTGACCAGATTACTAATGCTCATTTCCAGTCCCATTGTTTTTCCTACATAATTATTACTGTCGTACTGGGAATTAATTGCAATTACCCGAACTCCCATAATAGGGAATATCTGCTCCAGATAATCACCCACTCCAATATAATCTCTTCCAAGCCTGGATAAATCCTTTACAAGCAGTACATCAACTTTTCCCTTTTTAGCATCTTCTATCATATCCTGAAATGCGGGCCGGTTAAAATTCGTTCCACTATAACCATCATCAATATACTCCCTGACTTCTCCATCCAGTTCATCCATAGATTCTACAAAACTCTGCAAAAGAAGTCTCTGGTTCTCTATACTGTTACTTTCATCCTTATTGTTCTTCCCAAGATCTCCGTCCGACAATGATAATCTCAAATAAAATGCTATATTCATCTCTTCATCACTCCATAATTTCCATTACCTTCTGAAACACATCTGAGCATTTCATCCTTACTTCAATCATTCCTTTTGAACTCACATAAATTTTATCTACCAGCTCATCAATCAATTTCTGGTTAAAGGAACGATCATCCAGATATTGTTCCAGATTCTTTTCAATTTCCAGAAAATCGTCTATACTCTTTTCCACCATACGTTTCTTTGCCTGTGCCTGATCAATACCATCTTCCAGCTTTTCTTTTTCCTGCACATAATGTTCTTTTAATGTAAGATATTCCTGTTCATCGAGCAGACCAGTAGCAAAATTTTCATATAATGTCGCACTTGTTTCTTCTGCTTTTGCAAGACGATACTGCATATTCTGGATTTTCACCCTCAAAGAAACTAACTCACCTTTGTCATAGGTTCCTTCTCTCATTTTTTCCAGAAGCACTTTTTTATCACACATAACTTTTATCATGTTATGAATCTGATCCATGACTGTAATCTTCAGTAAATCCTCATGAGCTTTCTGGCGGCAGTATCCAGGTTTTCCATCATACTCTTTACAATAATAAAATCCTTTTCTGATACCCTGTGACTGACCAAAATTCGTGTAACGCATATATGTCATTGTCGTTCCACATTCCATACACTTTACTTTTTGCGGGAAGCTATCCTCTACGCCTGCCCATCTGCTTCTTCCACGTTCCACACTTTCTTTCATAAAATCACTTCGTTTCTTCCAGCGTTCCTGCACCTCTTCAAAATCCGGCTCAGCTACAATCGGCTCATGCGTATTTTCATGGATAATCCATTCACTGGGATCTGTATGATGTTCCGGCATATTCCGGTACTTAGCTGTTTTTCTTTTTCCATATACCGTAGACCCAATATAGGCTTTATTTAATAAGATTGTTTTTACTCTGTCTCCTGTCCAACGGTCTGTTTCCGGAATCTCTACTTCCATTTCGTGCGTTGCTTTATAAGCAAACGGTGTCATAATATCTAACATTTTTAAACGCTTTACAATAACCCCGAAAATGATACCGAGATGATACAGAATTACCGCCGATACCTCTTCCCATCTGATACCATCGAAAAATCGCCTGCACAATCGGAGCTGTTTCCGCATTTACTTTCAATTGATTTTCTTCTTTATCAACAGTATAACCATAAATACTTCTTGCGATTTTCATATCTCCACGTCTGCTATGCATTTCAAAGGCCAAGACTCTCTTTTTAGATGCGTCCTTTGCATACATTTCATTAATCATGTTTTTTATCGGCACGACCATACTGTTTCTATCTTCTTCTCTGCTGCTGTCAAAATCATCATTGATAGAAATAAGCCGTACATTCAGACAAGGGAAAATGGTTTCAATATAATATCCGGTTTCAATAAAATTTCTTCCAAATCGTGATAAATCCTTTACAATAATACACTGTATTTTTCCTGTACGGACATCATCCATCAGACGGATAAACTCTGGTCTGTCAAAATCCGTTCCAGTGTAGCCATCATCTACATAAGTGTCTACCAGACTATATTCTTCATTTTCCCGGATATATTGATGCAGCAATTCTATCTGGTTCTGAATACTTTCATCATTTTTTTCCTTATCAACGGAAAGTCTGGCATATGCTGCGGTCGCAAGCTGTCTCTTTGTGATAATCGGCGTTGAAATATGTAATTCTTCTTTTTTCTCCTGCACAATATTTGCTCTTCTACTCTTTCGTGCCATCTGTTAAACCTCCTCAAACCATTCCTGCGGTAATCGTTCTTTCCAATCTTCATATTTAAATCGCACTTCTATTTTTTCGTATCTGATACATTCCACACGTTCTATCCATGCCCTCACATGCTTTCTCGTAATCTCTTCCGGCACTGTCATTTCTGAAAAAGTTTTTATCCAAAGATTATCTTTGCTGAAGCACTTCTCAATCTCCTGAATTTGTTCCAAATATCTCTGGAGCTGCTCATCACATTCCTCAAACTCCTCTATATTAATTTCTCTCTGCATTGCGTACTCATCTTCTGAAATATCCCCCATTTTCATACTGTTATATAGAGGAAGATTTCTTTTTTCAATCGAAAGCATCTTCTGAAATATCAATTTTGCCGCTGCTTTTATTTTCAAAATATGACGTTCTTTTTCGTATTCCCATTCATAGCTTCCGATCATTCCTGCGATTTTATCTGCCTGCCTCTTTTCATTCTTGATTATTTCATATACTTTTTCGTAGACCTCTTCATAAGGAATGTGCCCTCTCTCATAAACAATTTCTTTCGGCTTTGGATAGCTCAAACGGAAAATACGGATTTTTAATCTTTGGTGTGGATACAACTTCAATGCAATTCCAGACTCTTTATCAAAAATATACTTTGAGAATGGATTAAGTGGAGCCTTTCCTCGGACATGATTGCTATATTTTCTTACAGATAATTTTGCTTGTGCTTTTTCAAAAATTTCTTTATCTATAAGAACAGGACAGGAGAACAATTTCTTCTCTCCATCAATCGTCCTCTCCCATTCTCCTATATACTGGCGATTGTAAATAATCCGTTTTACCTGTTCCCTCTTCCATGGAGCATTTTCATCCTTGATTGGTCTGCCCCAAAGTTTATTTACATAATTTCCTGAACTCTCAATACCTTCTGCTGTCAGTATCTTTGCCGTTTCGCTACAACTATGTCCCTCACAGATTAACTCAAATACTCTCCTGACATGCTCGGCCACCTCTGGATCAATTTCCAGTTCCATTTTTCCTTCCTTATATCTGAATCCGTACTTAGGGTAAATTTTCGTTTCATTATGTTTTCGTATCTGGTCTGTAGTAAATTTATTTCTATAAGCTGTTGCCTTTTCATCCAGATACTTATAAATTTCCTCTTTACTAGCATCATAAGAACAAAAATCATCTTCCACTACCGCAAAATGTATTCCTGCCGGCACAAACATACTTTTCAGCATTTCCGCTGCTACATTAGAATTTCTTCCACATCGAAACATGGAATCCATCACCACACAATCAAATTCTCTTGCAATGGCATCCATCTTCATCTGCAAATATGCTGTTTCCTCAAACGCATCCTTTCGACGGTCTGAATATTTCTTTCCAAGTGTCCAGCCTCTTTTCTTTATGTAGTCCTGTATTCTCTGATTCTGCTGACTGATAATATCTTTTGGAATTTCTCCACTCTCCATACAGGAAACTGTCCGGGTATAACTTACGCATCTCATAATTCTCCAACCTTTCTCCGCACCAGATCACTGTTCGCATACGCATATTTGACAAATTCTGAAATTTCATCTTCATAATTAAAATGAATTTCTATTCTATCTGCACTGTACACAACAATCCGGTCAATCAGCATCACTACCGTTTTTCTGTCTAATGATTGTATGTTTCTGTGTTGCTTGAACTCTGTCACCCATTGCTGTGTCCGCATTTCATTGGACAGCATCCTTTTCTTTTTCTCTTCCAGTCCTTTCAGAGATTCTTTTGCTGTAACTATCTTTTTAGAAAAGGTCTGCTTAATTTCCCGATACTCTTCTCTGGAAATAATCTTGTCCACCATATCCTGATACAGATTTGCTTTCAGTTCTTCATATTTCTGAATTTCTTTGTAGAGAGCCTTCATCTGTGTATCCAATATTTTCACACCAAACTGCTGCTGTGGCAGATTCTCTATCTGTTCAATAATCGCATCCGCTTTTATGATTAATGCTACCTGACTTCGGATTGATTCCAGAACTGCTTTTCGCAATTTTATATCACTGATATTATGAGAACTGCATCCCTCTTTTCGTTTGTATGTAGAACAATGATAATAGAAATATTTTTTTCCTTTCTTCGTTGCAGTCCGGCGAACCATGTTCTGTCCGCAGTCTCCACATCGAAGCAAACCAGAAAACACATAAATGCTTTCCTCTTCTGGCGATGTCCTGGTATCCAGCTCCATCAGCTTCTGCACACATTCAAATATTTCTCTTGAAACTATCGGCTCATGTGTGCCTTCTACTCTGATCCAATTCTCCGGCTCTATCTTCTGCCTGACATTGACCTTATAATTAATCTTTCTGGTTTTTCCCTGCACCATTGTTCCGGTATACAGTTCATTCTTTAAAATTCTTAAAACGGAAGATACATCCCATTTTGGCTTTTTCCCTGCCATAAAACCTGAACTATAATTAAATCCACACGCTCTTTTATATTCTGCTGGTATCAACACTCCCATTTCATTCAATCGTGCTGCAATATTCTTTGCACTATATCCATCAATCTTCATATTGAAAATCATCCGCACAATCTCTGCAGCATATTCATCAATTACCAGATGATTCTTATCTTCCGGATCTTTGAAATACCCATACCCTGCATAATTTCCGATGAACTGACCTTTTTTTCTTTTTATATCTAACTGACTTCGGATTTTAATTGAGATGTCCCTGCAATACGCATCATTTACTAAATTTTTGAAAGGGACTATGATTTGATCTGAATCGTTCGTCGTGTCAGCACTGTCATAGTGGTCATTCACTGCTATAAACCGAATACCCAGGACTGGAAAAATCTTTTCAAGATACCTTCCTGTTTCTATATAGTTTCGTCCTAATCGGGATAAGTCCTTAACGATAATACAGTTGATCTTATGATTTCTCGCATCCTCCATCATCTTCTGAAAATCTGGACGCTCAAAATTTGTACCACTGAATCCATCGTCAACATATTCTTTGACCAGTGTAATGTCACTATGTTGCTTTGCGAAGTCACGAATCAAACTTCTTTGATTGCGGATACTGTCACTCTCCATCTTGTCTCCATCATCTTTGGAAAGTCTCAGGTATACCGCTGCTAAAAATGAATTTTGACTTTTTAAATACATAAAGCCATCAACCTCCTAATTTACTCGCTTTGTAGCTGTAAACCAAGAAATTCATGGCTCTTTAGATGCTTCTTTTATTTTTGACCCACATCCATGTTAACATAACTTCTGGCTTCTTGCCACACCTTTTTTCAAATTTCTAAAACTTTTTTTCTGCTGAAATACATCTGCTCAAACATTCCTCCAACGTATCTTTCCCGGCGAAACTGATCTTTACAATCATTCCATTTGAGATATGGCAGTATGGATTTCTCACCTGATGGATATAATCCGCAATCCTTTCTTCCAGAGGAAGTTCTGTATGTATCTCCACATCATCCAAGTCTACTAATGTGTTTTTATCTACGGTACGAATGTCCACTGCTGCCATCTCCTGCAATTCTTCCAGTGTAGGCATTTCTATATTTTCCATCTGACTACCTCCTGTAATTACTCTTTTTCTACTAATCACAGGTGGCAGAGGGCAAAATGTCAGATGCATTTTCAC
>OLNP01002152.1_pt1 | contig 14836 bp, 14 predicted proteins | sample 1671951 | NCBI WGS metagenome assembly OLNP01 (sample SAMEA3136629, study PRJEB25190) | human gut metagenome | biome: human gut; feature: human-associated habitat; material: faeces | place: Austria | collected 2013
GGCAGCGTATTGATGAGTTCCTCTGCTTTAGAAAAATCGTTTCTGTTTAGGTTATACGCTATTAACATACTAATAGACGTTTCTTTTATTTCTGTATTCTGACTGTGTGATAGCTGTTCATAAAATGCCTCAAACACTTCTTGGTACGGTTCTGATTCGGATACATTATAAAGAATTAGCGCTCCGGTTAAGTACATAACCACAGAATATATTAAGTTCTCGCAGGTTGGAAAATCATGGATTTTATTGATTGCCATTTGAAAGGCAGTTTCATAACCCTTTTCCTGAATGATTTTATCCAGTCCATCTACAAAATTAACGATTTCTACATCACTTAAATCGTCTTGAAAAGATAGAAGTGTATTCAGGTCTGTTTTCAATAATCGTGCTAATGCCGGAAGAAGCGTTATATCGGGGTAACTACTTCCTTTTTCCCACTTATTTACAGCGGAAGTTGATACACCTAAAAATTCAGCAACTTGTTCTTGCGTCAATGATAATGCTTTGCGTTTTTCTCGGATGATTTGATTTATTTTCATATCAATCCTCTCCATTCGTCGCTTTCTATGATTTCATAATATCATAGTTCGTTTTACAAAACAAGAGAGAGGTGGTTAAGTTTTAAGTTTAGAAAATAAACCAATGGTTGATTGGAGAGATACCACTCTACTTCTTCTGCAAAATAAAAAGACGGATGGTTGCTCCATCCGCCTTTTCTTTTGCCGGGGAATTACTCGATGACGTCGAATCCCAAATCCTCGATGGCTTCTGCCAATGTGTCGCGGTCCAGCCCGTCGCCCTCCACAACGACTGAGCCGTCTGCTGCACAGGCTTTGACTGCGGTGACACCGGGCAGGGAGGAGAGCTTCTCCACGACCCTTACCTCACATTTTGCACAAGCCATGCCTTCGGTGATAAATTTGATTTCCATAATGATGACCTCCTGTTGATAGAAAAAATGGGTTTATTTATTTGGATTGTAGCGGGTCAGGCGAAGCGAGTTGGAAACGACCGACACCGAGGAGAATGCCATTGCCGCACCGCCGAACACCGGAGAGAATGCCGGACCGCCGAACAGCACCAGCAAGCCGGCGGCAATCGGAATTCCAATCAGATTGTAGATAAACGCCCAGAAAAGATTCTGGCGGATGATCTGCATGGTCTTGCGGGACAGCTTGAGCGAATCGACCACCGCGTGCAGGTCCTCCCGCATCAGGATGATGCCCGAGGATTCGGCTGCCACATCGGTGCCGGAGGAGAGGGCGATGCCTACGTTGGCGCCTGCCAGCGCGGGAGCGTCATTGATGCCGTCGCCGACCATCGCAACGATTTTGCCGTTGTTTTTAAATTCCTCCACCGCACTGTGCTTATCCTGCGGCAGCACCTGCGCACGCACCGAGGAGATGCCTGCCTGACGGGCAATCAGATTGGCAGCGCCTGCGTTGTCGCCGGTGATCATCACCGTTTCAATGCCCATCTGGTTGAGCTGGGCAATCGCTTCCTTGGCATCCGGTCGGATGGTGTCCGAAAGGGCAATCATCCCCAGATATTGTTCGTTTACCGCCAGATAGATGGCAGTACAGCCGTCGGGTATGGTGGTGTTGGCAGAAGAGGGGATGGCAATTTTCTCCATCTCCATCAGAGCCATCGTTCCTGCCACGATTCGTTTGTCTGCGCAGCTGGCGATGACGCCGCGACCGGGCACCGTCTGGGAGGATTCCGGCGGCTGCACCATCAGCTGTTGCTCCTCTGCTTTAGCAAGCACCGCTGCTGCGATGGGATGCTCCGAGCCGTATTCTGCGGTGGCACAGGCGGAGAGCAGCTGCTGCTCGCTGACGCCGTCGGCGGGCAGAATGGCAGCGGTCTGCAATTTGCCGTAGGTGATGGTTCCGGTCTTATCAAAGATGACGGTGTTGACCGAGGCAGCCGTTTCAATGACGTCGCCGCCACGGTAGAGGATGCCCAAATTAGCGCCTCTGCCGGTACCGGCAATGACCGCAATCGGGGTGGCAAGTCCCAACGCACAAGGGCAGGCGACCACCAGCACCGCAACAAAGTTGTTGAGCACAAAGGGCAGATCCCGTCCTGCCAGTGCCCACAGAATGGAGGTAATCACCGCAATGGAAACCACTGTCGGGACGAAGATGCCGGAAATTTTGTCCGCCAGACGGGCTGCGGGAGCCTTGCGCTCCTGCGCTTCGGTCACCAGACGCAGCACCTGCGAGATGGCAGTATTGCCGCCGACACCGGTCGATGCGCAGCATCCCATCTTTGCAGATGGTGCCGCCCGAAACATGGGAGCCGACCTCCTTGTACACCGGCAGGCTTTCGCCGGTCAGCATCGACTCATCCACCGAGGCTTCTCCCGACAGGACGGTGCCGTCCACCGGGATACGGGAGCCGGGTTTGACGATGACAATGTTTTTCAGTCGCACATTTTTGGCAGGGATCTCCACCTCTTGCCCGTCCTTGAGGATGACAGCGGTGTTCGGAATCATCGAAACCAGCGAATTGATTGCCTGCTTGGCGGAGTTTTTGCTGTTCTCCTCCAGATACTTTCCAAGCAGCACCAGTGCGACCACCACCGCTGCCGATTCAAAATAGAGGTTGTGTGCGCCGTGAGCATTTCCCTGGGTGATGGTGAAGGTGTTGTACAGGCTGTACAGGAAGGCGGTGGTGGTTCCGATCATCACCAGCGAGTCCATATTGGGATGCAGCTTGATGAGGTTTTTGGTTCCGTTGATGAAAAAGTTTCGTCCGCAGATGAGTACCGGGATGGTGAACACCAGCTGGATGAGGGCGAAGTTGAGCGGATTGATTCGGTCGTCGATGATGGCAGGCAGCGGCAGACGCACCGGCAGCATATGGGACATCCCGATGTACAACACCAACGCGCCGCAAATCAGCGCGATAATCAGCCGCCGTTTGCTGATGGTGTGGGTGAGTGCAACGCTGATTTCCTCCGGGTCGGCAAGGCTGCCGGAAAAGCCGGTTTTGTTGACGATTTCCACCAGCATCTGCTCGCTGACCGAAGGGTCACACAGGACAGTGGCACTGTTAGTGGCAAGGTTGACATTGACCTGGAGCACCCCGTCGGCGCGCCGCAGCGCACGCTCCACCGAGGCGGAGCAGGCAGCACAGGTCATTCCCTTGATGTCGATTTTGACGTGTTTGGTCTGAGGAGCATTGGTTGCCAAAAGCAATCATCCTTTCTATATCATAGACTTCCTGCCGGCAGATATTGTACTCGGGCAGGGAAGGAAGAGGCAATGCAATCTTCGTTTTTATTATACACTAAAATGGGATATTTTCAAGAGAAAATCGTTGCATATCGCTTATAGAAACAGTTGATTTGGGCGACGGTTTGCCTGGAATTGGGAAAGAAATGCCGAGATGTTTTCTCGAACCGGTGAAGGCAGATCCTTTGCTTTTGTTGGACAAATTCCGGCACAGCGCATACACAGGATACAGAGCGTCGGATTGATGTGGGAAGGGTCGGCAGGGTCGATTGCTCCAACAGGGCATCGTGCAGCGCACAGTCCGCACTGAACACAGTTTTCGTTGGTGGCAGGGATAACAGGAGTTGGTTCCGGCTCCCGATAGGGTCGATTGCCGGGGACACAAGGAGAATTACAGCAGTCGCAGGAGACTAGCTTCTCTGCAACCTTTTGGGCAAATTCAGCCAGCTGCGCGCCATCCTGTTCATCTGGACGGTGAGCAGCAAGAGAAGACATCATGGAATGCTGTGCAACGGCAGCAATGGCAGCCACCGGGCGGAAGTTTTGCTCAATCAAAAGGTCCTGCAGTTCCAAAAGTGCGTCCTCAAAATCACGGTTGCCGTATACTGTCATAGCGACCGTTTTTGCGCCGCCTCCGTTTATTGCTTTGAGTTTTTCTCGTGCATAAGCAGGAAGCCGTCCGGTAAAAACAGGAAGTGCGACAACAACGAAATCATCAGAAGAAAATCCGGTGACTGGTTGCTCCAAACTGTGTTCTTCCACATGACTGGAAAATGAATGGGCAAATAAAGAAGCTGCTTTCCGAGTGCCACCGGTAGGACTGAAAAAGAGAGTGTGAACAGATAAATCCATAATAATTCCTCCTAGATAAAATAAACCGTGTATCTACACGATAGTGGGTCAGAAAGGCACCTTCCTTTACAGGGAGATGATTTCCTCCGTCGTAATCGCATCCGCCGCCTGCGCGTCAACACCGGTTTCTGCACTTCCGCTGGCCAGCAGTCCCTTGGGCATATTCATGCCGTTACCATTGAGAAATGCATTTTCTTCGGCAGAAGCAAACTGTTCGGCAAACGCTTCGGACAAAAATGTACTCATATCCACGCCAGCGTCCTTCACAAGCTCAGAACTCACCTGAATCATCATGCCGAGTCGATGCGCATTGAGAGCACGACTGCCAAACGTAGCTTCGGCCATCTGCATGGGTTCATTTTCAGTGAGCCACTGCGCTTCCGTTACGGAAGTCAGCACCGGAATCCTATGGTCGCTTCCCTCGGTATGAATAACGGTCGCCAGCCTACGAATAACGTTGTTTTCCGTCAGGGCATGAACGATTTTCTTTTCCATGGAATCCGGCACAAGATATCCGCCGGTACCATTCTTGCCAACGGCAAGGCACTCGATAATGGCGTTTCCACGCATCTTACCGATAACACCGCTGTTAAACTGCCTCTCGTAATAGGCGCTGCCGATGGATTCCAGTTCGGCGGAGTGGTTCATAGTAGCGTTCTTCTGATAGTTCCTCATAAATACCTCGTCTTTCTGCCCATTTCGGGCGCTCTGATTGTGATGGGGCCTATCCCCTTATTTGAATTCGCGAATTATTACGCGAAGGGGCGGCCCCGCTATGTGTCCTGTTCGGACTAGAGATTCGCTCCGCCCCTAGGAGCAGAGCAGCAGAAACTGCGCTGGGGCGGTTGTGGCAGTAAAATACATTACTTCTCTATTTGCTCTATAGGGGGTAATATATCCCGCTGCCACATGTGCCCCAACGTCAGCTGGCTCCGACAAGCGGCTCAGCGTAGTCCCGCAGTCGGTAGCCTAGGAGTACCGTCGTTTTCTCTTCACGAGGTGAAGGACGACGGCGGTCGACTTGCCCGTATCCGGCAAGGAGCGAGCGGAAGTTACGCACGTTTTCAGCGTGGAAGCCGTTTTCCTCGCACCACCGCGAGTAAGCCCCATACAGGCGACTTGTACGGCACATTGCGCCAGACTCTTCAAGAAGGCATTCTTCCATGAACAAAGCCATCTTGTCACTGTTGTGTGCGTAATCCTTGGTTGCTTGCCTGACGATTTCGGGTTCGTCGAATCCCTCTATATCCAACAACTGGAGCCCTTCTATGCACCAGTTGAGGATGCCGCTTAGATTCTCCGGCAGGGCGAAAAGCTCTTTGAGCCGTTTGTCCTGCTCGTATTCCTCAAAATGCCGCTCAAACGGTATGGTTTTGATACGGCCCGAGGAAAACAGCGTCAGATCCGTGATCTGCGGGAGATAATTGGTATTGATGAACATCTTGAACTGAGGACGATATTCAAAGCTGTTCTCATGGAGAAAGCGCGCCGTGACGGTATCATTACCGGTCAGCGATTTGACCAGCGCAGCCGACAGCGTCAGCTTCTTATCCGGCTCGGAGATGTTCACAAACCGTGCGCCATTGAGCCGCGCCACATCCTCGCTCGGCGCGTTGCTGTTCTGCTGAAATCGCGTACCGATGGTTTCTGGACGTGCCGTCTTCCCGTAGTCGCCCATCAGGCGGAGAAATGTCTCCATGGCGGTGCCTTTGCCGTTGCGCGTGGTCGCGCCGTAGAGAATGAACAGGCATTCAAAGCGCGTATTGCCGGTGAGGGCATAGCCGAAAGCCTTTTGCAGGTATCGCTTTTTCTGATCCGCCGGAGAAGGGCGGCTTTCTTTCTGCTGCGCCTCCACATCCGCCAACGTTACCTGTTCCGGCTTTACCGAACCCGTCACCATAATCTCAGTCATGAACTGTTCCCAGCGCGGGCAGCGAGCCTCCCTGTCATAATTCACGCCACTCTTCATGGTCAGCAGATCCCCGGGCCGATGCTCTCGGAATTCGCCTGTGCGCAGATTCAGCGTGCCATTGAGACAGTTGAACAGGTAATGATCCTGGTCAAAATCCTCCATGCTCAGGCAATATACGCTGGCCGCATCTTTGAGGATGGTTTCTCGCACGCCGCGATTGTGCCAGCGGGATGCGCGCTTGATGCACACATCCTGCAGAGCGGTATCCTTGATCTCGGCAGTCAGGAGGAAGAGCAGCGTAGCCAGTTCCTTACATTTCTCCATGGCTTTCAGGTTGCCCACATCCGCCCGCCAGACGCTGCCGTCATAGATGAACCAGCATTTGCGCTCGCTGACGAAACGGGCAGTATCTTTATGGAAATCAGCAAACAGGAAACCATTGCCGATATCGCTGTTGGAATAACGCTCATTTTGCCACGGCTGCATCGCTCGCAGTCGGCCAAGCGCCGCTGCGCGTTCGGAGGACAGGCCCATTGCAATACTCTTTGCGAAATCGTCTTCCTCCAGCAGCTGCGACAGCATATCCAGCTCAGTTCTCTCCATGTATTTCCTCCTTCATTTGCGAAAGTAATTCCGGCAGCGACAGGCTGTCCAATATGGCGATGCGTTCCTGCGCCATGCATTTCTGCTGAAAGGCCGCTTCCCACTCGGGATCCTCTAGCGCGTCGGATATGTCCATTCCTGCATTGCTACAGCGTGCTTCGATCCGATCCATCTGGGCTTCGGCAGTTCGTTCAGTGCATAGGAGCCGCTGTACCTGTTCTTCCCGCCAATCTGTTAGCTTCTTGGCGAGAACCTGTGCCGTCAAAGCTGGAGGCTTATACGGCGGAGGCGCTTGCTTCTTATGCCTACGCTGATCGTATGATAGGCCGAAATCCGAGCAAATCCGCTTGGCTGCATCCAAAGGCGAAATGCTCAATACTTGTTGATACAGGCGGATTACGTCGCCATGTTCCTGACATCCGAAGCAGTAAAAACCTCCGCTATCCGGATACAGGCACATGGACGGCGTATTTTCGGCATGGAAAAGGCAGCGGGTAAAGCGCCTGCTGCCTGATCTCTTCAATTGTAAGCCGAGCCGTTCTGCGGCCTGTATGCAATCCACCTGTCGGGCAGCCTCAAAAACAGTCACTGTAGGCCTCCGGGTGGGGATAGTTCTGCTTGATATACTGGTATGCAGCCAGTCTCAAATCCATTTCAGAACGGTTACTGAGAATCCTGCGGTTCATATCATCCCACGATGCTCCATGGACGCGACGATGATACAGCGCGCGCATGAGCTCCGGATCTTCGGAGGACCGGATGTGCTCAAAAGCCTGATCCTTCAGTTTTCTGAATTCACCCTCGGCGCGCATATACGCGGCTTTTAGGTTCGCCGTCTGGTGGAGTTCGCTCTTGCCAGATTCAGCGATGCTCGTAAGCTCGCGCTTGCATCTTTCGGCCGTCTGGCCAGCCTCCCTTAGTTTTGTCAGCATATCCAAGTACTTCATACAATTCTCCCTTCTGCGTGCATTAACCAGCACGTCGCGTCGTAATTCGTGCAGCGTTCCTGTGTGCTGCAGTATCCTTTCTCGCCTCGCGCTCCATATTCTTGAAGGCAAGGTACGGTGTCGGATCATAGTAACCGGCATCGTTGCGGATGCTCATGGGTTCCTCGGGCAGGAAGCCTTTCTTCTTGTTTGCTCTCGTTTCGCTTCTTGGCTTTCTCATGTGATTTACTCCTTCTGTTTTGTATTCGAGAGTCGCTTTGACCATCCAGAAAACTTGTCTTACGACGCGTACGTCAGATGACCTCGGCTTATTCAGTTTTCTGGCCAGCGACGTTTTCGCTTGACCGTGATTACATTCTACGGTAAAATATCACCAATAGATACTTTCTAACGGTAAAAGCATTGGTAATACGTTGGGGGCATATATCCATGAAAAAGAGGAGTCTCAGAAGCACTGTTCTTGATTTTGATATTGGCGGCATGGGCGAAGCAAGGCTCAAAGGTGTCCGTTTTGCAGATTATCGGATTTGCGAAACAGATGACGATTTTCAGCTGATTCCGGATTTCTTGCATCCTGACCAGATTACGGCAATTGAGCCTTACTACAAGGTGACAGGTCAGGAATTATTGCTGCGAATCCTGAATCTGTATAAATCATTGGATACCGAGAATCTTGAAAATGCTGCAGCTACCATACGGGAATGGAGTCTCAAAAATATACATCCTTACACAACGCCAGAGTTTTTTGCCTGCGGTGATCTATCGTGGGAGGAGCATTGGATCAACCTGTGGGGTTCTGGTATAGGTTCTTTCTCGGTACGTGATTTTATCTATGAATGCAAGAAATTCCATGAAACAGCCAGCGCAGTGCTAACGTTAACTCTGATCCAGACAGGACGAGAAAAAGAGGCCGATGCTTTTTATCACACATATTTCTATGACGGAGGTTTTGACCTGTACAAGGAATATATGTACAATGAGCATTATTCAAAAGAATTTCTGGCCGCCGACAACTATGCCATGATTCCTCCTGTCAGCATGAAGATCGAATTTGACGCCGAGCGGATGCAACCTATTTTCGCCGCAGAGGTTTATTCTATCTTCGATGTGCTTTATTACACGCTAACGCGCATGGTGGCAGCGAATGCCCCGGCACTTGATGAAAACTGGCGTAGACAGTGCGTTGCGCTATGCGAGGCTTGTGGCAATCTGTTCATCAAAGAGGGAAACCGGCAAAAATACTGTAAATCCCCACTTTGCCAAGCAGAAAGGAATAATAGAAAAGCGCAGGCATATTACCTGCGCAAGCAAAAACGCACCCTAATCTAAAGCTTTCTCATTCAGACTCGGAAAAATATAAAATAACGTGATAAGTGTTGACAAATGTTGAGACGTAATGTAGTCTTATCATGGAGGCGTTGATATGAACACTACAAATACATCAGAATTCATCACAACTGCGAAGGCTGCGCAGTATTTGGGTATTAGTACAGCAACGTTATATCGAATGATTGACAAAGGGATTTTTTCGCCAATAAAAACTCCTGGCGGGCAACGACGTTTCAATATACATGAATTAGATGCATATTTAGAGAATAGCAAAAACATCATAGCTCCGCAAAACCCTAGTGCAGCAAAGGACTCAGCTGATGATTTTACGCAGCTTACTATGTTTGGTGATACAGAAAACACACCTCTTCCCGAACCCAAACCTAGGAAAGCTCCGAAAAAAGAATCTTCCAGCGAAGATGAACCAGAGAAAGAACAAATTGTTGATCCTAGAAATACGTTAAACGAATTAACTGGATCGGAATGGCTTCCAGAGACTAAGAGTTTCTTTTTTCAAAAAGGACTAGGGTCTAAGCATCCACATGCTCAAATTGAAAAGCAGCATCCTGCGCCATACTCTTTCCAAGACATCAGCCGCTTAATTCTGTTCTTTACTAAGTCTGGTATGAGTGTACTAGACCCATTTGGTGGTGTTGGTTCTACCGCAAAAGCCTGCGCTTTGCATGGTAGAATCTGCACGAGTATTGAGCTTTCGGAACGATGGCATAACCTTTCTATAGAGCGTTTGGAATATGAAGTTGGTATTGGATCATCTGAGTCGCATCAGTTTATTAATGATGACTGCAGAGACGTTCTAGCTCAAATGGAGGATGATGTATTTGATTTTATGGTTACCAGCCCTCCGTATTGGGCTATTCTAAATAAAAAGGCTGATCATAAAGTCCGCGAAGGTCGGGTATCACAGAATCTAGCAACTAACTATTCTGATGATGATCGAGATCTTGGGAATATAGAAAAATATGAAGATTTTTTAGATATTATTGTAAATGATGTCTTTTTGCAGTGCGGTCGAGTTTTGAAGCCTAAGAAATACATGTGTATTGTCGTTTCTGACTTTCGAAACAAATCCGAATTTGTGAGCTTCCATAGTGACTTAATACAAAAGCTCAACAAGACAGAGGTTGGTGGAGGATACAGACTGGAACTTCAAGGGGTAAAAGTATTGGCCCAGAACCACAAAACACTCTTACCTTACGGATATCCTTTTGCCTATGTTGAAAACATTCATCATCAGTTTATTCTAATTTTTAGAAAAGAGAAGTTGAAAGGCAAAAAAGAAAAGAAGGCGAAATAAGTGGCCGAATTCAATAGAATATATAATGGTGATTGCCACGTACTCATGCAGGAGTTTATACAAGAAGGGGTACGCTTTGATTTAGTATTAACAGATCCCCCGTATAATCTAAACAAAGATTTTGGCAACGACAGCGATTGCCTATCCATGGAGGATTTTATCTCCATAACAAAGCACCGTATCTCATTATGTCGTGATTTATTGACTCCTCAGGGTGCGATTATATGGTTTGGAATTCACAGGAACATTGGGTATGTCCAAACGGCTATGTATGAAGCTGGTCTGTATTATCGTCGTTTAAATATTTGGCACTATGATAATGGATTCAGTAGAGTAAAGAATGTCCCCGCTACCCAATACGAGCCATTCCTCTGGTTTTCGCGATCAGATAAGAAGTGGACATATAATGCTGACGACGTACGTGTCCCCTATAAGAGTACAGAAAGGATTAAGAATCCTGTGTATTATAAGGGAAAAAACGGCGAGCGGAAAGAGTGGCACCCCAATCCTAAGGGGGCTTTAAGAGGGGATATTTGGAGCTTCCCGACGCTCGCAGGCAAGCTATATCAAAGCGAGCGTACAGAGCATCCGTCTCAAAAACCTGAATCGCTAATCACTGAACTGATTAAAGCGTTTTGTCCTAAAGATGCTGATGGATTCTATAATGGGACTATACTAGACCCATTTCATGGTTCTGGAACCTTGGGAGTTTGCTGTGAAAAACTTAATCGTCAAGGACATAGAATCAAATGGATTGGAATTGAGATCGAAAGTAAATGGTGTGATATTGCTTCTGAACGATTAGAAAAACTTTGATTTTCCCTCCATGTTCATTGCATTGAGTATGGAGGCGTTATCGTCCTTATTTAGGAGGTGTACTAATGCTCCGTTTTCCCAACCCTGGTTCAGATATTGATTCTTTTATCAGAATCTTTAAAACTCTACATACCTTTCTTAGCGACAGGCAGCCATTCGGATTGGATGATATGAGCAAAACACTTACAGCCTCCAATCTCGCTGCATCCTCGGGCTATGTTGGCGAAGAAGCGCTTCGCTTGTCTACACGTTCTGATCGTTCGAGGGATCCTCTGTTTAACCAATCAAAAATGTATGCTGAGCTGTTTCGTTCTTTGGGATGGATTTGCTCGATTAAAGGACAGGCACTGTCTTTCGTCTTTACCTTTTTGGGTGATCATGTTGCTGTCGCAGATGTAGACAGTAAAATAGTGTTTGAGGAAAGCCTTATTGGCGCAGTATTTCCAAACAGAATTTTGGAGGTATTAAGCCATGAGATATCTCGGCCATATCAGGCATTACTGTTCACCGCGTATGCACTTGATGGGTTTATCACTCGTGATGAAATGATTATTGGACCCTTGAGTTCAGATGACAATAATCCAAAGTCGGCTTCTCAGATAATCTCTTCCATACAAGCAGTTCGTGGTAATAGAAGAAAACTTCAAACCGCGCTAAATAAAGTCGCTACATCTGCCGGAATTCAGGTGAATACGCTTCATAACTATACTAGATTTCCGATGGCAGCATTACAATACTCTGGGTGGTTTACAAAAGGAAACACTCCGAATCTTTATCCCGGCGGTAGAAATGTCGTTTTGACTCTTACTGATTATGGTCGTAAAAGAGCAGAGCAACTAAAGCAATCCATTGATTGGCGATTGAATGATTTTGATCGTTTACCCGCAAATAAAAAAGATGCCTGTATAAAATATGGTTTCTATTCTATGCTGAACAGAGCGCAATATGATGTCTCTCCATTAGAAGAAGATTTAAACCATTCGGCAGAACTATTGGGAATTTCCACCGAAAGTACATTTGTTTTTTCTCCCTATCAGACGGTACATTATACTGAAGCTGATAAGGCACTCGGCATCCAGCGAACAGATGTACGCAATACAGGTTCGCACTCAATTATGCCCGTCGCCGACAATCCGTCTGCTATCTTGCAGGGAACGGTTGTTCACCTGACCCAGCATAAAACGAAGGAGAGTTCGACTGATTCTTACAGCTCTGATATCGGCGTTCAAATCCATGAACTTCTGCAGTCGGGTCTTAGCCAAGAAGATGCAGCACAACATTTGTTTTCTGATATGCGATATGCCACACAGGAAACATATTATCCGTTTATTGCTTCGTTGTTTTCGCTGTTTAGCCTTGACTGCCATGCTTCGCGCGCAGGTATTAACTATGAACGATGGGATGCTATCATAGTAGATGATGAATACTCAATCCCTATCGAAATTAAATCTCCAACCGAAGAGGAGTATTTGTCAATAAAGGCTGTTCGTCAGGCTTTGGAAAACAAAGTAGTATTGTTGTCCCGAAAAGCATATCAAACTGATAGTTATAGTTCGACCATGGCTATTGGTTATCGCCCTCCGAATGATCGTGCAGAAGTGGCACGATTAATCCAAGATATTTTTGATACATATGGAGTCAGAATCGCAATTCTAGATTTGTTGTCACTACTGAAAATGAGCATTAGCGTAGTGGCTGGAACAGCAGAGATTTCGCTAGATACTTTGAGAGAATTGGAGGGAATCGTAGATGTCAAAAATTCTTAATCAACGGGAATCGGAAGTGACACGTTACTTACCACGCCCTCCTATCACTAGTATCATCCATCGTCCTGCCAAACCCTCCGAATGGATCAATATCGCTGATCCGGTTTGTTTATCTAGTTGCATTGCTTGTACAAATCCGCGTTGTATGAAATATGACGAAAGTGAACTAACAGCAACAGACAAACGCTTGGATGCATTCCCAATTGATCTGACAAGCAATGTTTGTGTGACTGGTGCAATCCAATGGAAAAAAGGAGATCCTCATCCCACAGTTCTGGAAAGCAATTGCATCAATTGTGGTATTTGTGCCGCCCGATGCCCAGTTGGCGCTATTGCAATACATTCTGGTTCTGCAAGGGTGTACTTTGATACGAATAATTTGGTTAAAGCGACAACCGCCGAACAATCTGATGTTCTTTCGAAATTCTCCCGTGTGTACCATGCTGGATATATGCATGCTCCTTCACCTGAGAATATTGAGGCTGTCTATAAGAAAATCGAATCACTACATACCGATGCCAGGTTTCCTAATATCATAACCCGTAATCTGCTATTGGCACTTGGCGAAAAAGCAATGATCCGTCGTCGCGGTGATGTATATCTGCGTATCGATTCTTTGGCTGAATTCAATGATAGAATCGCTATTTTCGAAATAGAATTCCATAGCGATTCACTAGAATCTCCGAGGGCAATCTTAGACGACATTGCGGTATTAAGTTCGCGCTACGGAATACCCAAAGAACAAATACGTCCATTTATTGTGTCGTATGAATTTCCCAATATTCGTACTGAATATTGGCGGGTCATAAAGGACATACAAAAGGTATTAAATGTATCTATAGAGTCAATATCTTTGGGTGCATTGTTGATAATGGTTTGGTTGTATCTCGGATCAATACAACCTCATTGTTTTTATGCAGATGTGGATAACGCCAGCATAACAAAAACAATGGAAATAGCAATGGATGCTTCGTTAGAAAAGATCAAATACACTCGAGCTATTTTGAATCCAATTAAGTAATTCGTCATAAATTCCGACACCAAATAAACAGCATAGGCGGCAGCATCGAAATAATGCTTATTTCCGATAAGGTAAGATAAGTTGCGCAAAATGAAAGGAGGAAAAAAGAGACATAGTTTGCGAACTCTGGTAGAATGAAGTTGCGACACAACATTCTGAAAGGAGACTGCAAACCATGTCTGAGAAGATTGTACAACTGAACGAGGAAGTTATCAAGGGTCAGATTAAGGAATTGGTCCGCGGCAGTGTGGAAGAAACGCTGAATGAGCTGCTGGAGCAGGAGGCAGAGAAACTCACGCAGGCAGCCCGGTATGAGCGAAATGAGGCTCGCCAGGGCTACCGCAGCGGCCACTATGACCGGAATCTTACCACTACCTCCGGAGATGTCACGCTCCATGTTCCCCGACTCAAGGGCGTCTCATTTGAGACTGCTATCATTGAGCGATATCGCCGCCGGGAAAGCAGCGTGGAAGAGGCGCTGATCGAGATGTACCTGGCTGGTGTTTCGGTGCGCCGGGTGGAGGATATTACCGAAGCTCTGTGGGGCAGCAAGGTGTCTCCCGCAACGATCAGTGAGCTGAACAAGAAAGCTTACGTCCACATCGAAGATTGGCGGAACCGTCCTTTGCAGGGCGGCAGATATCCGTATGTCTATGTAGACGGTATCTACCTGCGGCGCAACTGGGGCGGAGAGTACGAAAATGTAGCCATTTTGGTAGCCATTGCAGTGAATGAGGATGGGTACCGTGAGGTTTTAGGTGCTGCCGAAGGCATGAAAGAGGACAAGGCAAGCTGGGTGAGTTTCTTCCAATGGCTCAAAGGTCGCGGATTGGATGGCGTGAAGCTCATTGTTGGAGACAAGTGTCTGGGCATGCTGGAAGCAGTGAGTGAAGTATTGCCTGATGCCAAATACCAGCGCTGTACGGTTCACTTTTACCGGAATGTGTTTTCTGTTGTTCCTCGCTCCAAGGTAAAGCTGGTAGCCAAGATGCTCAAGGCCATCCATGCACAGGAAAACAAGAAGGCTGCCAGGGAA
>OLNP01002157.1_pt1 | contig 14815 bp, 12 predicted proteins | sample 1671951 | NCBI WGS metagenome assembly OLNP01 (sample SAMEA3136629, study PRJEB25190) | human gut metagenome | biome: human gut; feature: human-associated habitat; material: faeces | place: Austria | collected 2013
CGACAGCAGCAAGGTCTGGAATCTCCGCCGGCGTTCCGCCTTTTTCCGCCACGGCGAGGTACTCAGCATTGCCGGTTCCGCCCCGAATGGGGGAGGGACACAGCAACTGCACTTCCAGTTCCAGCTGGTGCAGCAGCGCCAGCGTATTCACCAGCACATTCTGATGGACACGCGGCGAGGTGACCAGACCGTTTTTCCCGATGTTCTCCCGCCCCGCCTCAAACTGAGGCTTGATCAGACATACCATTCTGGCATCATCCTGAAGCAGTTCCCTTGCCGGTCCCAGCACCTTCTTCAGTGAAATAAAGGAAACATCCACTGATGCAAAGTCTATCTTCTCCGGTATCTGTTCAGATGTCACATAACGAATATTCGTTTTCTCCATACAGATAACCCTCGGATCCTGACGAAGCTTCCATGCCAGCTGTCCCCGACCCACATCAATAGAATATACATGATCTGCACCATTTTGCAGCATGCAGTCCGTAAAACCGCCCGTAGATGCGCCGATGTCCATGCAAACCTTGTTTTCCAGGGAAATAGGAAACTGCTCCATCGCCTTTTCCAGCTTCAGCCCGCCCCGGCTGACGTAAGGAAGCGCTGCCCCGCGCACTTCAATCTTCGCCGTAAGCGGCAGCATGGTGCCGGGTTTATCAGATTTTTGATTGTCCACATAGACGTTGCCCGCCATAATCATCGCGCGCGCCTTTTCACGGCTCTGCGCAAGCCCCTGCTCAAAGAGCAGGCAATCCAGCCTTTTTTTCTCCGCCACTTTTTTACTCCTAATATCTCTATTTGTATCTCTGTTTTCAGGGTATATAGTATGATTTTTGATTCTATTTCCAATTCTGTAGGGTATCCGTCACCGTGCGGTATATCCCGTCGGCGTCCAATCCCAAATCATGCAAGGATTCCTGCATGGTCGCGTGCCGCACAAACCCTTGGATGGCGCGCAGTACATAGGCGCCGTGGAATCCAGCTTCATGTAGGAGATGTTCGAAATGCTCACCCACGCCGCCCTGCTCGATGCCCTCTTCAAAGAAAAAGACATGCTTGGCGCCCTTGGCGGCCTCGACCGCCCCGGCTGATACCGGCTTGATACGGTTGAGCTTGACAATATGCACAGAAATCCCCTGCTTTTTCCAACGGGAAAACGCCTCGCATGCGAACGAAAACAGACGGCCATACGTCACCAGCACGGTACCGGCGCCTTCGTCCCCATAGAGGTCAAACGCCTTCCCACTCGGTTGATAATCGTACGGGCGGAAAAGCTGCCCTCCCCGCGGGTAACGGACCGCAGCCACCCCTTCGCAATCGTACAGCGCCGTTTGAAGGTCTTTCCGCAGCTCGTCGTAATACGCGGGCGAAAACACCGTGCAATTGGGGATGGTATTCAAAAAGGCCGCGTCAAAAATGCCCTGATGTGTCTCGCCATCCTCCCCCACCACGCCAGCGCGGTCGATGGCAAAGGTGACCTTTACATTTTGCAGCGCCGCGTCGTGGATGATCTGATCATAGCCGCGCTGAAGGAACGTCGAATAAATCGCACACACCGGCCGCATTCCACCGGCCGCCAGCCCGCCCGCAAACGTCACAGCGTGTTCCTCCGCAATGCCCGTATCGAAAAAGCGGTCTGGGAACCGTTTGGCAAACTCGGTCAGGCCCGTCCCCATCTGCATCGCTGCCGTAATCGCACAGATGCTCCGGTCATTTGCAGCTGCCTCGCAGAGGTACTGCCCAAACTGGCTGGAAAAGTCCTCGCTGTTGGAGAGCTTCTTGCCTGTGTTCACATCAAACTTGGAAATCCCGTGAAATACGCCGGGGTTCTCCTCCGCAAAGGAATACCCCTTGCCCTTTGCCGTAATAACATGCAGCAAAATGGGGTGCTCAATATGCTTGGCATTTTCCAAGACCTCCAATAGCTGCGGAAGGTTATGACCGTCAAAGGGACCGTAGTAGACAAAACCCATATCTTCGAACAGGGTATTGTTGTACAGCAGATGTTTGACCGCCGTCTTTGCGCCGGAAATAGCGCGATGCAAGGAGGGGCCTACCCCCGGCAGCTTATCGAGCGCGGATTCCAGATTCCCCTTAGCGCGCAGATACCCCGGTTTGGTGCGAATCTGCGCCAAGTAGCGCGCCATCGCCCCCACGCTGCGGGAGATCGACATCTTATTGTCGTTTAAGATCACAATAAAATTCTTTGGGAAACGCCCTGCATTGTTCAATCCTTCATAGGCCATGCCGCCCGTCAAAGAACCATCCCCGATGACCGCGATCACATGCCCCGGCTCGTGACGGACCTTCTTCGCAACCGCCATCCCGTAAGCAGCAGAAATGGCGGTGCTGGCATGCCCTGCATTGAACGGGTCATACGGGCTTTCCGCCCGGTTGGGATACCCGCAGAGGCCGCCGCGCGTGCGGATGGTGTCGATCTGCTCCCGCCGGCCTGTGAGGATCTTATGGGTGTAGGCCTGATGGCCCACATCCCAGACAATCTTGTCCTGCGGCGCATGGAACACCCGGTGCAGGGCAACGGTCAATTCCACCACGCCCAGGTTGGAGGCCAAATGGCCGCCGTTGTGGGCGACCGTTTGAATAATCTTCTCCCGGATCTCCGAGCAGAGCATCTCCAACTCCTTCTCCGAGAGATTCTGCAAATCGTCCGGTTGATTGATCTGATTGATAAGGTTCTCCATCCGAAAGCCCCCAGTATTGCACTGTGGGCCGTTTTACATCGAAAGCCCGTTTTGCAGCCGGGCCGCCGTCAGGGTGTTGCGAAGGAGCATGGCGATCGTCATGGGCCCCACGCCGCCCGGAACCGGCGTGATATATCCAGCGATCTTCTCCACCTCGGCAAAGTCCACATCGCCGCAGAGCTTGCCGTTCTCGTCGCGGTCCATTCCCACATCGATCACAACCGCGCCGGGCTTGACCATGTCTGCCGTGACAAATTTCGGTTTGCCCACCGCAGCCACCAGGATATCCGCACGCTTGCAGATTTCCTTGAGGTTTTTCGTCTTGCTGTGGCAGATCGTCACAGTCCCGTTGTTATGTAGCAGGAGCATGGCCATCGGTTTGCCGACAATGTTGCTCCGGCCGATCACAACGCATTCCTTGCCCTGGATCTCAATATCCTGCGAACGGAGCAGCTCGATGATGCCCGCCGGCGTGCAGGGCAGAAAATGGAAGTTGCCGATCATGATGCGGCCCACGTTGGAAGGATGGAATGCGTCCACATCCTTTTCTGGCACGATCGCCTCCACCACGGCTTCTTCGTCCAAGCCGTTCGGCAGCGGGGACTGCACCAAAATGCCGTTGATGTCCTTCTTATTGTTCAACGTTTCAATGAGTTCCATCAGCTCTTCCTGCGTGGTCGTGGCAGGCAGGGCATACTCCTCGGAATAGATGCCCGTCTGTGCACAGGCCTTTTTCTTATTGTTTACATAGGTGCGGGATGCCGGATCGTCGCCGACGATGACCACCGCCAGGCCGGGCGTCACGCCCTGCTGCTTGAGCTGCTCGACTTCCTCTGCCACCTGTGCGCGTACACTTGCGGAAACTGCCTTCCCATCAATCAACTTTGCCATTTCCAATTCCTCCTATACCAATTTTAATCTTCCTGATGTCCATTGTCTGGATCGTCCGATCCTTCTTCCCGGGAACCCTCCGCCGGTTCATCCGGCACGGGAGTTTCCGAACGCTCTTCCTGTACAGCTGCTACCGGCTCTTTTTCTTCCGGCTCCGTCGGGTTCTCATCCTCCGGGCTGGCCGGTTCTGTTTCTCCCTGCGGTTCCTGTAAGGATTCTATCTGTGTCAAAGCATCTGCGTCTGCTTCTTCTCCCGCAGATTCCAACTCCACAGATTCCCCATCCACAGCTGTCTCCACGGAATCCCCCTCCGTTTCCACCAATTCCTCCGGCACCGATTCCTTGAGGGCATTCATCGCCATGACCTTGGCGGAACCACATCCGGAAAGGCTCGTGCGGTTTCGGAATACAATCAGCAGGACAACGCCGGCCAAAACCGTGGCAGCTGCCACCAGCTGGGAGACGCGCAGATCGAAGAATGGGGTCAGTAGGCTGTCCGTGCGCAATCCTTCGATGAAGAACCGGCCGAAGCCATACCAGACCAAATAGAGAAGAAAGACCTGTCCATCGTATCTTCTGAATTTCCTGCAGAAGATATGTAGCAGGACAAATCCCAGCAAACACCATACCGACTCATAGAAGAAACAGGGATGTACCGGGCCGTTCACCACCGCCTGGGTTCCCTCGCTGACCATTCCCCAGGGCAGATCGGTCTGGCTGCCGAACGCCTCCTGATTGACAAAATTTCCCCAGCGGCCGATGCCCTGTCCAATCAAAAAGCCCAATACTGCAACATCCAATACCGCCGGAACCCTTAACTTGCAAATCTTCGCGGTGATCACACCGCCCAGCAATCCACCGATGATGCCTCCATAGATGGCAAGCCCACCCTCGCGGATATTAAAAATCTGCATGGGATCGCGGATATAGAGATCGCCGGGATAGAACAATACATAGTACAGCCGTGCCCCGATGATGCCTGTGACCATGCCGACCAACACGCAGTTGACCAACTTATCGCTGTTGATATTCATCTTTTTACAGCTGAACATGGCATAGAGGAACGCCAACATAAATCCGACGGCGATGATGATGCCGTACCATGCGATTGGAGTATCCCCGATGTAGAAAGCGGTGGGGTCCACATGGAATTCCCAGCCGAGTTTTGGAAATTGTACCGTATACATTTCAAGCCCACCTTCCCCGCGCGCGGTAAAAAATCAGGAAAGCCGCCAAGCTCCGCGCGGGAAGCCTGGCGGTTTATTTTATTCTGCCTTGATAAACGGGTTACTCGACCGGATACACAACCGACAAGGCCGAGTAAGCCGGGTCAAGCTGCTCTTCCAAACGTTTCTGAACAGATTCCAGTGTTGCATTCGCCAGGTCGTCGATATAGGTATAAAGCTCCCGGCCGGCAAAGGCGAAGGACGCCATCGAATTGGCAATATTGTCCACACTGTTCAGCGCGGCGATGTTCCGGCCATAGAGCGCTTTCTTCGCGCGCTGGAACGCTTCCTGATCGATCCCTTCCCGGCGCAGGCGGTCTGCCTCTGCGCGAATCTCCTCCGCAACGCGGTCCGGGTCCTTGGACTCCCCGGAGAAGATGATCGAGGCGTAGCCCGGCCCTTCAAAATACTCGTATCCAAACGAGGATTCGTTGACCAATCCCGCATCCAACAGGCGGCGGAACAGCGGTGACGCGTCGGAGGCCATCAGCTCCAACAAAATTTCGGTCTCCGCGAGTTCCTTGGTCGTACGCCGGCTTACGGCTTTCTCCTTGAAGCCGAGCTCAAACAGCGGCGTCACAACCGACAGCTTCTGTTCCACACGCGGCTTGACAACCTCGCGCGGCTCCTCCTCAAAGATGCGCTCGATCTCCACCGGCGCAGAGGGCTTGAGCATCCGGTCGCAGAGATCCAGCACTTTGTTCAACTCCACGTTGCCGGCAACGCAGAGCACCATATTATTCAAATTGTAGAAGGTATGATAGCAGCGGTAGAGCAGCTCCGGCGTGATCTGGGCAATGCTCTCCACCGTACCCGCGATATCCACCTTGACCGGGTGCTTGTGATACAGCGCCTCCAACAGGTTGAACATCACACGCCACTGCGGGTCGTCGTCGTACATGCGGATCTCCTGGCCGATGATGCCCTGTTCCTTTTGCACCGTCTGCTCGGTGAAATAGGGGGACTGCACAAAGTCCAGCAGAATCTCCAGCGACTCGTAAACATTCTCCGTGCAGGAGAAGAGATAGCAGGTCACATCAAACGAGGTATATGCATTGGCGTTCGCACCGGTCTTGGCGTACCGTGCAAACGCATCCCCGTCCTCGCTCTCAAAGAGCTTGTGCTCCAAATAGTGGGCGATGCCCGCCGGTACCGTGCAGGCTTCCGACTCGTCGGAGCGCTTGAAGGTGGTGTCCACCGAACCGTAGCGGGTTCCAAAAACCGCATAGGTGGAATTGTTCTGCTCCTTTGGATAGACAAAAATACGAAGGCCGGAGGGGTGCTTTACCTCATAGTACCGGTCCCCCACACGGTCGCTCTTTACTTCTCGAATCACATTCATTGCGCATCCTCCCCATTTCCCACCAAGCAGTATACGGTGTCCAAAGTCACCCGGTTGGCCGCGTCGATGATTTCCTGCCGCGTAACGGCGTTGATCTGTGCGGCAGCTTCCTCCGGCTGCTGCGAATGGCTGGCAAAGGTCTGGGAAAGATACCAGTTTTCCAGTCCGCCCAAGGAGTCCGAAAGCGTCCGGTAGCTGTTGCAAAGGCTCATCTTTGCCGCTTCCACTTCGCTCTCGTCAAAATTCCCCTGCTTTACCTCATCGAGCTGGCGCAGGATCTCTTCCTTCGCGCGCTCCATATTCTTTACTTCCACGCCGCTTTGCACCAGCATAATCCCCTTCATGCTGTTGTAGGACGCGCTGCAATAATAGCACAGGCTCAGTTTTTCACGCACATTTAGGAACAGCTTCGAATTCGGCGTACCGCCAAACAGGGCCGCCATCAGGCGCGTGGCCGGGACCTCTTCGTCGGGGGTTGCGGTGCCGGTCCGGAAGCCCATCACCAGCTTGCCCTGCGCTACATCCATTTTTTCGGTCACCGTGTTGACCTTTTCTGCCGAGCGCACCACCTTTGTCGTGCAGTCGGCCGTCTTACGGCTGCCAAGCGTTTCAAACGCAGCGCGGAACCCTTCGTAAACCGGCGCGGGGTCGCAGTCGCCCAGCACCATCAATTCGATCTTTGCGGTATCCAGAAGGCGCTTCCACGCCGCGGTCAGAGCGGGGCGCTCCACCCGAGCGATGTCCTCCTTGCCGCCGTAGCGGTTGACGCCATACGGTTCATCCGCACACATGATCGCTTCACAGCGCTGGCGTGCATAGGTGCGCTTATCGCTGTATTCCGAATCGATCAGTTCCATCGTCTGGCGCTTTTCCTGCTCAAAGCCGTCCTCCGGGAAAAGGCCGTCCACCAGGGGCGGGTCAAAGAGAATGCTGCACAGCAGCTTTGCCAGTTCCCCAGAAATGGCCTCACCCTCCAGCGCATAGCGGTCCGCAATGCCGGAAGCGGAAAGGGAAAGCACCTGCAAATCGCCGAGCTTCTGGACATCTGCATTGAGGGATGCGCCGTAGAGCTCGGCAAGCCGCTGCCCCAGCTTCGTAAAGTCGGGATATTCCCGGCTGGCCCGGCTGAGCAAAAACGGCAAAAGCGCATTTTCTGCCGCGGTCTGACGGCTCATCGGCACGATCAGATGGGCTGAAATGCGCATCGTTTTGAATTTCGTATCGCGAATACTTCTAAAATTGACACCGTCACAGATCGCACGCTGTTCAATTCCGATCATTCCATCATCTCCAAATTAAAATCAGTATGCAAACAGAAACCGGAAGCCGCATCGCGGGACAAAGCGCCGCAAACATTCCCACGGCGAAACGGCTGCTGCATGGTTTCAATATCGAACGCCCAGGAAACTTGGGACTGGCTGGCCAATAAACGCCTGCCTTCCGTTAGGGCGTGAAGTTATTATAGCACACCCTGCCTGCTAAGAAAAGGAAAAATCTATGAACATGCAAAAAACGCGGCTATTTATACACCGTCCGCGCGTCTGCCCCCTCCTTGCCATTCCTTGGACAGGATGGTATAATTTACGCAAAGAACTGCGGGGTGTTGTGGGGCGAAAAAAGCAGCATCCCGTATTTTTTCGGGCATTTTGCCCGAATTAAGAATGAGGGAAATGGAAGGGATATGTTTGTATACGAAAAAACAACTGCGGCTGGCGGAATTGGGCCTTCTGATTGTCACGATCATTTGGGGGAGCGGCTTTGTCGTTGTCAAAAGCGCGACTGGCAGCCTGGAACCTGCCGCTATTGTCGCGCTTCGCTTCGCAATCGCAACGATTCTGATGTGCATTGTCTTTTTCCCCCGGCTCAAGCGGATTGATAAGAGCTGTATCAAAGCAGGGGCGCTCGCCGGATTTTTGTATTTTCTCGCCTTTTATCTACAAACACTGGGAGCAAAATACACTACAGCGGGGAAAAATGCCTTTTTGACGGCAATCTATGTCGTTTTAGTCCCGTTTCTATATTGGATCATCCAAAAACAGCGCCCGGATCTCTACAATGTCTCGGCAGCCTTTCTTTGCATCATCGGCATTGGGCTTCTCTCCCTAAATGCGGATTTTTCCATCAATCAAGGGGACGCCTTTTCCCTTTTGGGCGGGGTAGGATTTACGGCACAGATCGTCGCCACCGCTATTTTAACCCAAAAGCAGGACCCTATTCTGCTTTCTGTCACGCAGTTTGGCTTCGCCACCATCTTTGCGGCGGTCACCTCGCTGCTGACCGAACCTATACCGACGCATCTTGCACCCGATACACTTACCTATATTCTCTATCTCGGCGTATTTAGCACCATGATCGCCCTGCTCTTGCAGACGGTTTGCCAAAAATACGTCCCCGCTTCAAACGCGTCGCTGATTATGTCGCTGGAGTCCGTATTCGGCTGCATCTGCGGAATCCTCTTTCTGCACGAAGAGCTCTCCGGGCGTATTCTCGCGGGCTTTGCCTTGATTTTTGGGGCGATGCTGCTTTCGGAGGTCAAGCCCGCATTTCTGCGCTCCGGTTTCCGGCGGCTGTCCGCCCCTCCAATCCATAGCAAAAAGAAAGAAGGCTCGGAACCATGATGGATCTCTCGCAAAATCCGCTCTGCCGTCCGTTTGACTTCGCGGGGAATCCCCGCCACGGCATCCTGTTGGTCCACGGCTTTACCGCCACCCCAGGCACCATGCTGCCGTTGGGGAAGGCGCTGGCCCAGCGCGGCTACCGGGTCAAGGGGATCTTATTGCCCGGCCACGGGACAACGGTGGACGACATGGAACACCGCCGGTGGCCTGAATGGATTGGCGCCGTCCAGGATGGGTTCGACCAGCTGTCGCAGGAATGCGAGCGCGTCAGTGTGGTTGGCCTTTCGATGGGAGGAACGCTTGCGCTTCTGCTGGCACAGACGCGCCCTGTCTATCGCGCGGTACCGATTTGCGCTGCGTTGCGCGTGCGCAACCGCGCCAGCCGTTTTGCGAGTCTGATCTGGCCGGTGATGCGGTATCATACGGATTCCCACCATCCCTCCTATGGGGAATTCCTGGCGGAATACAACGCTTGCTACGACCGCACTCCCGTCCGAAGCGTTGCGGAGCTCAACGCATTGATCGCACACACCCTTCACGGATTAAAAACCGTCCGGTGCCCGCTTCTGGTGATCCGCGCAGGGAAGGACGAGACGGTGGCCCCGGAAAGCGCTGAAATCATCATGAACCGTGCAGCCTCTTCCAAGAAGTGGCTGCTGACGCTGCCGGACAGCCCTCATGTGTGTACGCTCGGGCCGGAACGTGAACGGCTGTTTCGGGAAATTGCCCGCTTTTTGGACGCACGGTAAAAGCCGTTATAAAACGATTAAAGCCCCCGGAATTTTATCCGGGGGCTTTGCTTATTCCAAATTTATACCTGTGCCAGTGCCTGCTTGATGTCGTCGAGAATATCCTCTGGATTTTCAATGCCCACGGACATACGGATCATATCCGCACTGATGCCCCCTTCTACCAGCTGCTCATCGGTCAACTGGCGGTGGGTGGTACTGGCCGGATGGAGCACGCAGGTGCGCAGATCGGCCACATGGACCACAATGGAGGCGAGCTTCAAGCTCTCCATGAACTTGGCGGCTGCTTCTCTGCCGCCCTTGATGCCAAAGGAAATGACGCCGCAGGTGCCGTTCGGCATGTACTTCTGCGCCAGATCATAGTATTTGCTGCTCTTGAGGCCCGGATAATTGACCCAAGCGATGCGGTCGTCCTGCTCAAGGAACGAAGCGACCTTCAGCGCATTGGAGCAATGGCGCTCCATGCGCAGGGCGAGGGTTTCAAGGCCAAGGTTCAGCAGGAATGCGTTCTGCGGGCTGGCCTGCGCGCCCAAGTCGCGCATCAGGTGCGCGCGCGCCTTCGCAATATAGGCCGCATTGCCGAATTGCTTGCAATAGACAACGCCGTGATAGGACTCGTCCGGCTCCGTGAACTCCGGGAATTTGCCATTGTTCCAGTCAAATTTGCCGCTGTCCACAATCGCGCCGCCGACCTGGACCGCATGGCCGTCCATGTATTTGGTCGTGGAATGGATGACGATGTCCGCGCCGAATTCAAACGGGCGGCAATTGATCGGGGTGGCAAAGGTGTTGTCCACAATCAGCGGCACGCCATGGGCATGCGCCACTTTTGCGAACAGCTCCAGATCGGTCACAATCAAGGCCGGATTGGAGAGCGTCTCTGCAAAGACACAGCGCGTATTCGGCTGGAAGGCTGCATTCAGCTCTTCTTCGGTGCTTTCCGGGGAAACAAAGGTAAAATCGATCCCCATCTCATGCATGGTCTTATAGAACAGGTTGAAGGTACCGCCATAGATGGCGCTGGAGCAGACGACATGCCCACCTGCGCGGCAGATATTCAAAACAGAAATCAGAGACGCCGCCTGTCCGGAGGAAGTCAGCAGCGCGCCAACGCCGCCCTCGAGCGCCGCGATCTTCTTTTCCACTGCATCGAGCGTCGGATTTGCAAGGCGGGTATAAAAGAACCCATCCTGCTCCAAGTCGAACAGCTTGCCAAGCGTCTCCGCATGGTCATATTTATACGTTGTGCTTTGTACAATTGGCACCACGCGCGGCTCCCCATCCCCGGGCGTATAACCCGCATGGATGCAATTGGTATCGATATGATACTGACTCATTTCACCATTCCTCTTTTCACATCTAAAATTTATACAGACCGCCGTCTTTGGAACCAGGCGCCGGCCAGCCGTAGAAACTTTACCGGCGCCGGTTTCAAAAACATGGTTTCAAACACAGTTTATCAGGGATACAGCAGGGATTTCACCCATCCCGCGGCTATATCCGTCACGGTGACTACGGCCCAGATCAACAAAATAAAAAGCACCACTGAAATCGCGCGCACAATAAACCATTTGCGCGGGCTCATTTCAGCAGCTTCATCCGATTCCCCGTCTGTCTCTTCCCGGCCGGTTACGCCGATACTATGCATGAGGTCGACAGCCTCCTGTATACGGTTATACGGGACATACACATTTTTGTTGCACTTTCCCCCGTCCCCCGCATAGGCAGACGCAACTCCCTCCGTACCACAGACACGCTCTTCGTGCGGAATCTTGCTGTCATCCAATGCTGCGCCGATTCTACGGCACTTTTCCTCCGTAGCGGTCAACAACATCACCGGATCGCCCTCCTGGGGTTCCCGCAACTTGTTGCTATTACAGGCGGGACAGCGATATCCTTCTTTGATCAACACCTGACACCTGGGACAATACCGCATCGTTTCACTTCCTCTCTTTTCCTGTACCATCATAGCACACGAACGGGCGCTATGGCAATCTTTTTATCCGCTCTAACCCAAAATTGGTTGGAGCTGCCGCCCCTCTAAGGCCGCCAGTGCCGCCGGAAGCAGCTTTTCAAAATCTGCCACCAGTGAGTACGGTTTTTTCTCCGGATCGTCCTGTGCAAAGGGAACAAAATAGACGTTCTTCGTGTTGAGAAGCTTTCCGATGTTCTGTGCGGAAGCCGCCAACGCGTCGTTTGTAGCGAGCGCCAATAGCACCGGACGGCCAATGCGCAAATTCGATTTGACCGCCATTGTGACCGGCGTATCCGTAATGCCGTTTGCGAGCTTCGCCAGCGTATTTCCTGTACACGGGGCTACAATCATCAGGTCCACCATTTTTTTGGGACCGATCGGTTCCGCCCCTACGATGGTCTGGATCACGTCCCGGCCGGAAATCTCCCGCAGCTCCTGTAAAAAATCGGATGCTTTTCCGAATCGTGTGTCCGTCTTTGCCGCGTTATAGGACATGACCGGTAACAGCTGGTATCCCTGCTCTGCCAAAGCGCGCATTTGTTTTAGGGATTTGGAAAATGTACAGAACGAGCCGCACAGTGCATAGCCAAACGTCAAATCGTTCAAAGTCCTCACTCCTCCATGATGTTGTAGATGGTGTTTTTGATGATCTCCCCAGCCGCCTTTGGTGCAACCCGCCCGGGCAGGGACAACGCCTTGATAACACGGATGCCAAGTTTTTCCGCCGCTTCGTAATCGACTCCGCCGGGCGCGCTGGCCAAATCAATCAAGATCGTCCCTTCCCGCGCTTTGGAGAGCATCCGCCTATTAAAGACAAGCGCAGGGATTGTATTAAAGATCAAATCGTATTGGTCCCGGTCGCAAATATCGTCCGTCTTGACCGCCTGGTAACCGAACAGCTCGACCCACGCGAGGTCGCTCGTTCTGCGGGCGCTCACGGTGACCTTTGCACCAATGCCGCGCAGCATCCAGGCCAATACCTTCCCGATGCGGCCATACCCGGCCACGAGGCAGTTGCTTCCATTGATCGTTCCCGCATATTCCCGCATGGCGATTTCTAGCGCGCCTTCCGCGGTAGGAACCGTATTTTTGACCGCAAAGTCCTCACGGGTGTAATAATCGTAGGTATCGATGCCGTCCCACAATTCACTGGTGAGGAACAGCTTTCCCATCATGCCGCCGAAGACCGTCTTGTTTCGCATGTACTCTGCAAAGGTATCGTCCAGCGGGGTCTTTTTTTCACTGTAGTGGGTGTTTAAGTATTTTCCATCCGCCGTCACAGGCAAAGGCAGGATAATGTTTTCACATTTGGCAGCGATCTCGTCCAATTCAGCCTTGATAACGCCTTTCTGAAAATTTATGGTGTCAAAACCGAACGCATATACGGTATATCCATCCGAGGCGATGGACTCAGCCAAAGCGATTTGCCGCCGGTCGCCGCCGACTACGCCAAAACTGTTATAATCAATCATATTTCAAACCTCCTGCATGGACTAAACCAGCCCTCCTGTTGCCCTTTCCAGGGAAATATGGCTGTAACCTATAGTATGGGGATTTTTTCACTGTGTGATTATCCTGAATAAAATCCCTTCCAAAGCCCCGGCGAATTTTTTCCGATCAATTTTTCAAGAAACGGTTTATTCTTTTGGGATTTTGCAATATAATAAATTAGTTAAGTCTGCCAACGGTAGACCGCACTGCTTTTATCAAGCACTACCTCTTTCAACATCTGCTAAGGAGATCATATAGAATGGACAGCAACGATATTTTGTCAAAGGTTAAAAAAGTTCACTTTGTGGGGATCGGAGGTTCCGGCATGTGCCCTCTCGCGGAGATTTTACACCACAAGGGCTATCAGCTCACCGGCTCCGACACCAGCGAATCCGACACCCTACAGCGCATCCGCTCCTATGGAATCCCCGTTTCAATGGGCCATCGCGCGGAAAACATCGGCGATGCAGAGCTGGTGGTCTACACCGCTGCCGTCAAGCAAGATAACCCGGAGCTTGTGGCCGCGCGCGAAAAGGGCGTCCCGACGGTCGAGCGCTCCGTCATGCTCGGCATGGTGACCCGCCGGTATCCAAACTCCGTGGCGGTCTCCGGCACGCACGGCAAGACGACTACGACAGCGCTTATCACGCAGATTCTCGTCAACGCCGGCATCGACCCGTCCGCAGTAATCGGCGGAAAGCTCCCCTTTATCGGCGGAAACGGCCGTGTCGGCCGTTCGGAGACCATCGTCTGCGAGGCCTGCGAATATGTGGACACTTTCCTGCATTTGGAACCGGCGCTGTCCGTTATTTTGAACATCGACGCCGACCATCTCGACTACTTCAAGACGTTGGAGAATATCATCCGCTCCTTCCACCAGTTCGCCCTTCAGACTTCCCGCCTGCTGATTATCAACGGCGACGACGCCAACACCCGCAAGGCCGTTGAAGGAATTCCTTCGGAAAAACTTCTGACCTTTGGCTTTGACGAGGGAAACCGGTATCGTGCGGTGGATATTGCCGACACTAAGCGCGCTTGTGAGCGCTTCACCGTGTTGAAAGACGGCGCCCCGCTCTGCGAGGTCAGCTTGCGCATTCCAGGGAAACACAACATCTACAACGCGCTCGCTGCGGTTGCCGTCGCGGACTACATGGGGGTGGACGCACAGACCATCGCAGAAAGCCTCCACCAGTTTACCGGCGTGCACCGCCGCTTTGAGATCCTCGGCACCTTCAACGGCGTGACCGTGGCCGATGACTTTGCCCATCACCCCACCGAGCTGACCGCTACCTTGAACGCTGCCATGCATATGGGCTTCCGTGAGGTCTGGGCGGTCTTTCAGCCGCACACCTTCTCGCGCACCTATATGCTGTTGAACGATTTTGCCAAGGCGCTGTCCATCCCGGACCACGCGGTTCTCTCCGAGATCCTTCCCGTACGGGAGGTCAACACCTACAACATCTACGCCAAAGATCTGGCGGAAAAGATCCCGGGCTGTGTGTGGTTCCCAACGTTTGAGGAGATACGCGACTATGTGATGGCAAAGGCGCAGGAGGGCGACTTGATCTTGACCCTCGGCGGCGGCGACGTATACAAATGTGCGAATATGATCGTAGAAACATATCAAGCACAGAACAAGTGAGTTTGTATTGATTTTGTAAAAACAATATAACGGCTCTTTCGTATTTTAAAATGAGAAAAGCCCATAACCTCTTTTAAATCCTATCGTTTCCTGTTCGTTAAAAAATTTAGGCGGGTGGTTCCCCAATAATGAACTGCACCCCATTTGTTAGACAGTATGATATACTGAATAACAAGTGGGGT
>OLNP01002161.1_pt1 | contig 14807 bp, 10 predicted proteins | sample 1671951 | NCBI WGS metagenome assembly OLNP01 (sample SAMEA3136629, study PRJEB25190) | human gut metagenome | biome: human gut; feature: human-associated habitat; material: faeces | place: Austria | collected 2013
CCGGCGTGCGCTACGAATCAGTAGGCCGGGGGTTCGAGTCCCTTCCATCGCACCAAATAATGAAAATCCGAACCTTTTCTCAATAGGAGAAGGGTTCGGATTTTTTGTTTCTTCGGAAAGCAAAATGCCGCGGTTGCGCAGCAACAAAAGCCCCAGTGGGGCTTTTGAGCGACCGAACGGTCTTGCGTTAGCAAGATGGAGGGGCCTCCGCCCCGACAAGTGACCATAAAAGAAAATACCGCCCATGCAGCGCAGCGATGATTTTGTCGGGTGAAGTAAGCGGCAAAATGAATCGGGTGTGTTGCGGGACGGTAAGTTCTTTCGTGGACTTTTCCTCACGGAAGTGGTGGGTCTCACGGTGATAACCAACCACTTTCTGTGGTTATGTTCAAAATGAACACGACCACATTTTGTGGATGGCTTCAAACCAATCCACAAGAGCAGTGGGATTTACAAGAAAAATACTACTGGATGTGAAATTCGTCAAGAGGGTTTTGGAAAACCCCTATTCTCACACTCATCCACCCTATCATGTGGGAAACCACGGGCATGATCTTGTGATCATGCGTTCTCCCAAAATGCTGACCCCAAATGAATACGATGTGTTTTTCAGCTTTCTGGAAAACATGGTGATGAAAAACGCATACTGACAGTAAAACCGCTCCGAGCGTTCTGCCCGGAGCGGTTTTGCGTCAGCAGTATTTATGCAGAATGGTCATAGACGGAGGGAGAAGTCATGCGTCCTTGCACAGCTTGGTCAATTCTTCGATGGCGGCATCCTCGTCCGGGCCATCGGCGGCGATGGTCACGGTCTCGCCGCACTTCACGGCCAGACCCATTACGGCAAAGATCTTCTTCATGTCGGCGACTTTGCCGTTCTTAGTCATAGTGACTTTGCTCTCAAAGCCTTTGGCAGCTTTGCTCAGGATACCGGCGGGACGGGCGTGCAGGCCTTCTTTGTCCTGAATGGTGATATCGATGCTCTTCATAAAAATCTCTCCTTCTTGGAATCGTTATTGTAAGTGCTCCAGCACATAGTTCATATCGGAAGTGGTCTTGAGCTGTTCCAGCGCATCCTCGTCTTCAAGGATCTCGCAGACATTGCCCAGCAGGTCAAGATGGTCGTTGCCGACACCGGCAATGCCGAACACGAGGTAGGCTTTTTCATCGCCGAAGTCCACGCCCTGCGGATATTGCAGCAGGACAACGCCGGACTTTTTAACGGTGCCCTTCTTCTGGCTGGTGCCGTGGGGAATGGCTACGCCCATGCCCATGTAGGTGCTCACCAGCTTTTCGCGCTCCACCATGGCGTCGGCGTAGGTCTCGTCCACATAGCCGCGCTTTGCCAGCAGCGCACCGGCGGCACGGATGGCCTCCTCCTTGGTGACGGAGGGCAGACCCAGCTGGATGTCCTCCGCCTGGATCTTCATCACGGAACCGTTGGCTTTGGAAGCCTCGGTCACGGCAGCCGCCAGAGGGGCTACGGCTGCATTGCGCAGGTCGGATACGATCTCCTCATTGGCGGCAGCTTCGGCCTTGGCATCCAGTGCCGGGGTAGTGGAGGTCAGTGCGTTGTACAATGCGTCCAGATGCGGATCTGCAAGGAAGTTATCCAATGTAACAAGCTGTGCCTGCGGGGCGCACTTGGCGGCGCGGTCAGCCAGAACGCGCTGGCAGACCACTACGTCCGCGTCAGCGGGGATGGTGTCCACGCTGGTGTTGGTCACGGTCAGGTCGGGGCGTTCGGCCTTGATGCGGTTGCGGAACTTGGTAGCACCCATGGCGCTGGAACCCATACCGGCATCGCAGGCAAAGACGATCTTGCGAATCTGACCGACATTTACGGCAGTAGGCTCGGGGATCTCGCCCTTGGCCTGTGCCTTCATCTCCTTCATTTCGTTCTGGGCATCGGTCAGGCTCTTGGTGTGACCGGAGGTCGCTTTCAGAATGACCGAGGACAGAACAAAGGAAACAGCACCGGCGATGACAACGCCCAGCAGAACGGTGAGAATGGAATCCCGGGGAGCCATTGCCATGTAGGCGATGATGGAACCGGGAGAAGCAGGGCCGGACAGACCTGCACCGGTCATAGAGTAGAACAGGATGGCGCAGAAGTTACCCACGATGGGGGCGATGATGATCACGGGGTTCATCAGGATGTAGGGGAAGTAGATCTCGTGGATGCCGCCCAGCAGGTGGATGATGACAGCACCGGGAGCGGACTGGCGGGGGGTGTCGTCCTTGCAGAAGAAGCAGTAGGCCAGCAGGACACCAAGACCGGGACCGGGGTTGGCTTCCAGCATATACATGATGGAACGACCGGTCTCAGCAGCCTGACTTGCACCGATGGGGCTGAAGATGCCGTGGTTGATGGCGTTGTTCAGGAACAATACCTTGGCAGGCTCAATAAAGATGGACACCAGCGGCAGCAGGCTGTGCGCCACAAGGAAGTCCACACCGGCGGTCAGCACGGTGAGGATGGCGGTCATGAACGGGCCGATGACGTAGTAGCCAAGGATGGCCAGCAACATACCCAGAATGCCGACGGAGAAGTTGTTGATCAGCATCTCGAAACCGGCGGGGATATGGCCTTCCACCTTCTTATCGAATTGCTTGATGACCCAGCCGGCCAGAGGACCCATGACCATGGCGCCCATCAGCATGGTGTAGTCCGAGCCGCAGATGCAGCCCACCACGGCGGCGCTGGCTGAAAGCATCGGGGTCAGCCGCCGCACCGTGCTGCGGGAGCTGCCCGCTGTGGAGCAGTGGATGCAGGCTGCCGGGGCGCATTTTGTGCGGAATCCCGGCAAGGGTCTGCTGCTGGATGAAGCGCCGGAGCGGCGAGACGCACTGCGCACCCAGCTGAACAGCGGCGACAGGAAAAAACTTTCCCGCGCAGAGCGGCGGCAGCAGCTTTTGACAAGGCTGCTCAGCGAGCAGGAGCCCTGCAAAACAGCGGTACTGGCACGGGCGCTTGGCGTTTCGGAAAGCACGCTGTCTGCGGACTTGGATGAACTTGAGACCAGGCTACACCCCTACCGGGTGGAAATGTTCCGCCGCCCCGGCGTGGGGGTCTGGCTGCAGGGGGATGCTTCTTCCTACCGGAGGGTGGTGTCTGCCCTGCTGCGCAGCAGTATGCCGGAAAAGGAACTGGCAGAGGTGCTCTGCGGACGGATGCCGGAAAACGAGATCTTCTCGACCCTGCTGGATACAAAAACGGCCGAAAAGGTCTGGGCGGTTTTGCAGCAGTTTGAACAGGAAGAGCAGCTCCATCTGCCGGATGCAGGCTTTCTGGCGCTGGCGATCCATTGCACCCTGACCATTCAGCAGCTGCGGCAGGGCGGCGACAAGGGCAGCGCCCCCAGAGGGCTGCGCCCGGCGGGCAATCATGCTGCCCGGCTGGTGGCGGCGCTGAACCGCGCCTTCGGGCTGACCCTGCCGCCTGAGGAAGCGCAGTATCTGGAACTTTATCTCGCTGCTTATCTGGGTGCGGAGGATCCTTGGGGCAGTGCGCAGGAGATGGAACTGCGGAATCTGGAAGCCGCCCTTATCCGGGAAATGGAAAAGGCGCTGCACACAGACCTTTCCGGTTACACCTCCCTGCGGGATGACCTGTACTGCCACCTGCGCCCCATGCTGCTGCGGGTGGAGCAGAACATTCGTACCGAAAACCCCCAGCTGGACACCATCCGCACTGCCTACCCCGGCCTGTGGAAAGCCACCCGCGCCGCCTGTGATGCGGTGCAGCAGCAATTCGTCCTGCCCGCCATCTCGGACGACGAAGCGGCGTACCTTGCCATGCACTTTGGCGCAGTGCTGGAACAGAATGCCATGTTCCGGCTGCGGCTGCGGGTGGTAGTGGCCTGTCCGCTGGGCATGGGTTCCAGCCGCTTTCTGGCTTCCCGGCTGGGAAACGAGTTTCCCTCTTTGCAGGTGGAGGGGTGCTGCTCGGTGCGGGAGCTGAACGCCGCCGACCTGCGTCGGAGAAAAATCGACTTCATTATCTCCACCGTGCCGCTGGAACTGGATTACCCGGCGGTGTGCATCAGCCCTTCCCTGCTGGAACCGGATCGTGCCGTGCTGAAGGACGCTATCACGCAGTACAGCCAGAACCGCGCAGAACCGGAACCGGCGGTGCAGCCTGTGCAGGATACAGCCTGTGCAGGCTCTAAGCTGCAGTATTATGCGCGCCTGACCCGGTCCATGACCGGGCTGCTGGAACATCTGACCATCCAGCCCGTCAAGGTTCCCGGCAGCCGCGCTGCCCTCATCCATGCAGCGGCGCAGCTGTTCTGCCCGCAGGAAGCGGACGCCCGGCTGGTGGAGCAGCAGCTTCGCCGCCGTGAAACGCTGGGCGATACCTACATCAAATCCCTGTATGCCCTGCTGCTCCATTGCAGGACAAGTGCGGTAAAGGACTGCCGCTTGGGCTATCTGCAGGCACAGCCGCCGGTCTATGAGCCGGGGCGCATCGTGCTGGGGGCACTGGTGCTGCTGGCCCCGGATGACGGGAACGGCGTCCCGGTGGAGGTCATGCAGAATGTCAGCGGGCAGCTGATCGAAACGCCCCGGCTGATGGAGGTACTGCGCACAAGCGTGTGCATCCGGATGTAGCCGAGCACCCCGCCATCATGGGTCACGAGTTCGCCGGTGATATCGTCAAGGTGGGCAAGGCGCATCAGGACAAGTTCAAGCCCGGCATGAAGTTCACCCTGCAGCCCGCCCTGAACTACAAGGGCACCATGTGGAGCCCCGGCTACTCCTACGAGTTCTTCGGCGGCGACGCCACCTACTGCATCATCCCTGCCGAGGTCATGGAACTGGGCTGCCTGCTGGAGTACAAGGGCCGTGCTTACTACGAGGCTTCTCTGGCCGAGCCTATGAGCTGCTCCATCGGTGCTTTCAACGCCGCCTACCACACCAAGATGGGTGTGTACCATCACGATATGGGCATCAAGAAGGGTGGCAAGCTGGCGATTCTGGCCGGTGCAGGCCCCATGGGTCTGGGCGCTCTGACCTACGCACTGCACCGTGATGTGCGCCCCGGCATGGTGGTGGTTACTGATATCAACGAGGACCGTCTGGCCCGTGCGGAGTCCCTCTTCCCCCCGAAGGAGGTCAAGGAGAAGGACGGCATCGACCTGTACTTCGTCAACACCGCCAACATGGCAGACCCCGCTGCCGAGCTGCGGAAGCTGACCGGCGGTACCGGCTTTGATGATGTGTTCTGCTACGCCCCCATCGCGCCGGTGGTGGAGCTGTCCAGTGCTGTGCTGGGTCGTGACGGCTGCCTGAACTTCTTTGCAGGCCCCACCGACAAGCAGTTCAGCGCCAAGATGAACTTCTACGATGTGCACTACAATTCTACCCATGTCATGGGCACCACCGGCGGTAATACCGCCGACATGATCGAGTCGCTGGAACTGACCGCCGCTAAGCGCATCGACCCGGCTGTGATGGTCACCCACATCGGCGGTCTGAACGCCGCTGCCGAGACCACCCTCAACCTGCCCAAGATCCCCGGCGGCAAAAAGCTGATCTATACCCACCTGACCATGCCCCTCATCGCCCTGACCGATCTGCGTGCCAAGGGCGAACAGGACAACGACCCCCGCTATACCGCACTGGCTGACATCGTGGATGCCCACAACGGCCTGTGGTGCCCGGAAGCAGAGGAATATCTGCTGGCAAACTTCAACCCGGAGGACTAAGCAGAACGTGCCATGGGACAGGACAAACGCAGACAGGAGGAATCCCCCATGGAACAACGCCGCAATCAGATCGTGGAGCTGGTGAACCGCAAAGGCAGCATTAGCTTTGCCCAGCTCAAGGAAGCTTTCCCTTCCGTTTCGGAAATGACCCTGCGCACCGACCTGAAAGCACTGGATGAAGCCCGCCGTGTGGTGCGGGTGCATGGCGGTGTCAAGTCGGTGGAGCAGGTGGTAGGCACAGACGACCTGCTGAGCCGCCGTGCCGCCCGCAATGCCGAAGCAAAGCAGATCATTGCCGAAAAAGCCGCTGCTCTGCTGCGCCCCAACACCACCCTGTTTCTGGATTCCGGCAGCACCGCCACAGCAGTGGCCCGGTGCATCCCGGATCAGCCCATGCTCATCTACACCAGCGGCCTGAGCTGCGCCATGGAGCTGGCAAAGCTGGAAAAGCCCCATGTGTCCCTGCCGGGCGGCAGACTGAACCGGTTCAGCCTAAGCGTCTGCGGTGCACAGAGCATCCAGACGATGGAGGGCATCAACTTTGATCTGCTGCTGCTGGGCGTGACCAGTTACAGCCCGGAAACCGGTTTTACCTGCGGCGTGGAGGATGAAGCACGGCTCAAGCAGACCGTGCTCCGCCGCTGTGACTGTGAGCAGAAAGCCGTGCTGCTGGATTCCTCCAAGATCGGACTGAAAAGCACATTCCACATCTGCGAGCTGTCCGATATTGATATTGTGATCTCGGACGGAAAGCTGCCCGTAGAATTTTTACAGGCCTGCCGGAACGCAGGCGTAACAGTACTATAAAAGGAGCGTTATTATGAAGATCATCCGCGCAAAAGATTATCAGGATATGTCCCGCAAAGCGGCCAACATCATCTCCGCACAGGTCATCATGAAGCCGGACTGTGTACTGGGTCTTGCCACCGGCGGCACCCCGGTGGGCACTTATGCCCAACTGGTGGACTGGTACAACAAAGGCGATTTGGATTTCTCCGAGGTCACTACTGTCAATCTGGACGAGTACCGCGGCCTGCCCAAGGAGCATCCCCAGAGCTACTGGTATTTCATGAATGAGAACCTGTTCAGCAAGGTGAATATCGACCCGGCCAAGACCAACCTGCCGGACGGCACCAATCTGGACACCGCCGCCGAGTGTGCCCGTTACAACGGTATCATCCACAAGCTGGGCGGCATCGACCTGCAGCTGCTGGGCATCGGCCCCAATGGTCATATCGGCTTCAATGAGCCGGGCGAAGCCTTTGAGCTGGAGACCCACTGCATCGACCTTGCGCCCACTACCATCGAAGCCAACAAGCGCTTCTTTGACGGCAACGAGGCCCTTGTCCCCAAACAGGCATACACCATGGGCATCAAGACCATCATGCAGGCACGCAAGGTGCTGGTGGTAGCCAACGGTAAAGCCAAGGCACAGGCCGTCAAGGACGCCGTGACCGGCCCTGTGACCCCTGCCTGCCCCGGCAGCATCCTGCAGCTGCATCCGGACTGCATCCTTGTGGCAGACGAGGAAGCACTGAGCCTGCTGTAAACTCCCAAAGCCAACTTCTTCATTTACCATAACTTTGCTTAAGATCCAACCAAAGCACAGAAAGGGCCGGACTCGTTGCACGGGTTCGGCTCTTTCTGTCAGAAATAAGATTTATTTTGCTATCTTACGCAAAGAGCAACTCCAAAAGAGCCGTCATGGAGATGGTGGGTTCGCCTGCTGCGGGATTTACGCTGAAAATACGCTGAAAAGAGGTCACCCCGATCGGTGGCCTCTTTTTTGCTGCCGCGAACTGTCTGGCTGCGGCAGCGGATAACAGCAATGTCCATTGCGCTTTGTTTTGCCCGGATGCGCACCAGCAGAAAGCGCTCCCTCGTCAAACTGCCCAAAATACGCCCTTAAAAGTTTACTTGACACAATTTTCAAATCAATATATAATTGGGTCAGAGACCAATTATAGAAAAGGATGATTTCCAATGGCGCGCAGATACGACAGCAAAGAAGCAAAACGGCGGATCCTGACCGCCTGTGTCCGGCTTTTTCTGGAAAAAGGCTACACGAACACCAAGGTTGCAGAAATTTTAAAGGAAGCAGATGTTTCTGCCGGGTCGTTCCAGAATATTTTCCGCACCAAGGACGGCGTGCTGACCGAGCTGATCGGCATGATGTTCAGCAGGCAGTTCGGCGCGGTAAGGCCGCTGGCGGCAAACGCCCCCTCGCCGGTGTACCTCTACGCGGTGGAAACGGCTTTGCAGCTGGCGATGACCGAGCTGAGCGAGAATCTGCGGGATATCTATGTGGAAGCGTACACCTTCCCCGCCACGGCGGAGATCATCCACCGCAGCACCACGGCCGAGCTGCAGGCGGCGTTCAGCGCGTATCTGCCCGGGTGCGCCGAGTGTGATTTCTACGAGATGGAGCTGGGCACGGCTGGCATGATGCGCGGCTACATGGCACGGCGGTGCGACCCCTACTTTACGCTGGAGCGCAAAATACGGCGGTTCCTGAGCATGAGCCTGAGTGCGCTGCAGGTCCCCGCGCAGGAGCGCGAGCAGGTCATCGCTTTTGTGGCGGAGATCGATATGCTTGCCCAGGCGCGGAAGGTGGTAGATGCCGTGCTTGCATCGCTGTCCGTGCAGTTTGATCTGAAAGGATAACAAGGTTTGATGACAAGGAGGGAGCAACATGAAAAAATGGCTGATCCGGTGTTTGACGGTGCTGGCAATGGTGTGCCTGATACCGGGGATCGTGTTAAAAGCGGCGGCAGAAACAGTCCCGGTGTACTGCGCCTTCTGTGGGATTAGGGAAGAACGTGAGGCCCGCAGATACGAAAAATATGATTCGACCTATCATAGGGTTTATGTAACTGAATGCCAGAACTGCCACAAGGATGGCAATATTACGCATTTACAGGTACATAGCGGCGGTACCCAAGGTCCCACCTGCACCGAGGGCAAAATCTGTAAAAAATGCGGCGCGGAATACGACATCCCCGGTCACGCATGGGGCGAGTGGAATCCTAACGGCGACGGCACGCACACCCGCATATGCACGAACCCCAACTGCGACGCAAAAGAAGAGAACGTACCCTGCGGCGGCGACAGCCGCGCGACCTGCATCAGGCCGGGAACGTGCACCACTTGCGGAGGGCGGTACGACGGCGGTCACGACTTGGTGCAGCACGCAGCAAAAGCCCCCACCTGTACGGGAAAGGGCTGGAGCGCCTACGAAACCTGCTCCCGCTGCAACTATACCACCTACGCGGAACTGCCCGCGCTGAACCATGATTTGAAGCAGCACGCAGCAAAAGCCCCTACCTGTACGGAAAAGGGCTGGAACGCTTACGAAACCTGCTCCCGCTGCGACTATACCACCCGCAAAGAGTTGCCCGCACTGAACCATGATTTGAAGCAGCACGCAGCAAAAGCCCCCACCTGCACGGAAATCGGCTGGGATGCTTACGAAACCTGCTCCCGCTGCGACCATACCACCTATGCAGAGCTGCCCGCACTGAACCATGATTATCAGGCTGTTACCGTAGAGCCTACCTGTGAAACAGACGGCTATACTGTTTTTACCTGCTCCCGCTGCAAAGACAGCTACACCGCAGACCCGACCGATCAGCTGGGACACCAGTTCGGTGCATGGTCCCCGAACGGAACCGGCGCTCAGAGCGCCGATTGTCTGCGGCAGGGCTGTGCGCACACTGGCAGCACGGATTGCCGGAAGTTTACTTTCCGCACTGCGGAAGGCGAAGCTCTGACCTTCTGCCCCGTGTGCGGGCAGGCAGAAAACGCCGCGCAGCTGGAAAAGATCGAAGCCGCAACGGCGTGGGCTAACAGCGGCAGTCTTTCTGCGGAGGATGTGACCGCACGGACGAACGGGGAATACCTGAGTGTGGCCTTTGAAACCGCAGGCAGCCTGACGCAGCCCACCGGCCGGGTAAGGCTCGCGCTGCCCGCCGGATTGCTGGAAGGCAAAACGCTTGTGCGCATTGCCCCGGACGGCACACAGACGGAGATGCCGTTTGAAACGGAGCGCGGAAAGCTCATCTATACGCTGGATTTTGCAAACAGCGCGCTGCCCGTAATGCTCTTCCGGTTGGTACCCCAGACCGCCGCCCTCTGAACGCTTTTACAGCGCGCAAACAATAAAACGCAAAATGCCCGCCCACCGTGGTTTTCCACAGGTGGGCGGGCATTCTTTTGTGCTTTTTGGGGCATAAAAATGCCCCCGGAGGATGCAGCGTTTTTTACGCTGTCTACTCTGGGGGCAGGATAGCAAGCGCTGCGCGGCAGCTCCCGGAAGCGGACACTGTATTGCCGAAAAAGCACTTCCTAGCGCTGCTCCTCCGGCGGGCAGCAGCTCTCCCGGGGGATGAGCTTGTGCGGCACGATGATCTTTGTGGCCAGAAGGTTCGGGTTCTCGATGTGGTTGATGGTCTGGCTGGCGGCTTCCATGCCCAGCTGGTAGGGGTTGACGTCCACGGTGGTCAGCTGTGGGCTGCCCTGCCCTTTGTTTGCGGAGTGTCCCTTGGCAAACCGGACGGGATTGCGCTATAATAGAGCCGTAACAGTTCCACAAAGGTGTGGTAAGGGAGGTGCGGCCATGATCCGGGTGGCGATCGTAGAGGATGACGCGGAGGTGCAGGGGGTATTGCAGGAGTATGTCCGGCGGTATACCCGGCAGTACGGGACAGAGTTTGAAGTGACGGTCTTTGCGGACGGCGTGGATATCCTGGAGGATTACCGCGCGGTCTACGACATTATTTTTCTGGATGTGGAGATGAAGCATCTGGACGGCATGACCACGGCAGAGCGCATCCGGCAGATGGATGCAGACGTCATCCTGATCTTCATCACCAATATGGCGCAGTACGCCATCCGGGGCTACTCGGTGGGAGCGCTGGACTATGTGCTGAAGCCGGTGCCCTACTTTGCCTTTTCGCAGCAGCTGCTCAAGGCCGTTTCCCGGCTGGAAAAGCGGGCAAAGCGCTACCTCACTGTGCCGGTGGAGGGCGGGCTGCGGCGGCTGGACACCGCCAGCATCTATTATTTGGAAAGCGAGGGGCACCGGGTGCACTTTTACACCGACGAGGGCGATTTTTCTGCCCCCGGCGCTCTCAAGGCCTTTGAGGAAAAGCTGGCAGACTGCCCCTTTGCCCGCTGCAACAGCGGCTACCTTGTCAATCTGGCACAGGTGCGGGAGCTGCGGCAGAGCACCGTACAGGTGGGCCCCTGCGAGCTGCAGGTCAGCCGCCCCAAGCGCAAGAGCTTTCTTGCCACCCTGACAGACTACATCGGCGGGGAGGGAATGGCATGATCCTGCCGAACATCCCCCGCCTGTACACGGCGCTGGCAGAGGTGTTGGCGGTGCTGCTCTACGCCCGCCGCCTGCCGCGGCGGTTCCACCGGCAGACCGCGGTCACGGTGGTGTGGGCACTGGTGCTGGGAATCTTTTTGCACAAGACCGGCTATGTGCCGCTGGCGTGGTGGGTGCCCTGCATGCTCTGCGCGGTGCTGCTGCTCTACGGGTACCTGTGGGGCAGCCGGGAGGTCAACTGGCTGGAGGCACTGTACATCACCGCCCGGGCGTTTCTGCTGGCAGAGTTTGCTGCCAGCGCAGAATGGCAACTGCACTGCTGGCTGTTTCCGCACCGGAGCGGCTTTGACCCGCTGGCGCTGGCGCTGCTGGCGGCGGTCTACGGCGCGGTCTACGGCCTGATGTTCTGGCTGGAGCGCAGCCGTCCGCTGCCCGAAAAGCATCTGGACATCAGCAACAAGGCTGCGCTGGCGGCATTTGTCATGGCGGGCACGGTGTTCGTGGTCAGCAACCTTCTGTTTCTGGGGGAGAGCCCGGCGACCATGAACGTGTTCTGCATCCGCACGCTGGTGGATTTCTGCGGGGTGCTGATCCTGACGCTGCAGCACGAGCAGCTGCGGGAGAGTGCGCTGCATCAGGAGCTTTCTGCCATGGACAATGTGCTGCACCGGCAGTACGAACAGTACAAGCGCAGCAAGGAGGGCATCGAGCTCATCAACAGCCGCTACCATGAATTGAAGGTCCAGATCGCTGATATCCGTGCCCAGCGGGACCGCGCCAAGCAGGACGCGGCGCTGGCAAAGATGGAGAACAGCATTCTGCAGTATGAGGCGGAGAACAAGACCGGAAACCCGGTGCTGGACATCCTGCTCACCGCCAAGAGCATGGAATGTCAGGAAAAGCAGATCCGCATGACCAGCGTGGCAGACGGGCATCTGCTGGACCATCTGTCCACCCGGGAGATCTGCACGCTGGTGGGCACCGCGCTGGACAACGCCATTGAAAGCTGCACCGCCGAGCAGGACCCGGAAAAGCGGCTGATCCGCACGGCGGTGTATGCCCAGAACGGCTTTGTGCTGTTCCGGGTGGAGAACTACTGCCAAAAGCCGGTGGAGCTGGGTGCAGACGGTCTGCCGCTGCGCAGTGCCCACGGCGGTTACGACCTGCGCAGCCTGCGGGCGGCTGCGCAGCAGCACGGCGGCAGCATGACCGTGCACTGGGAGGACGGCTGGTTCACCCTGCGGGTGCTTCTGCCGCAGGCGGGGATTCAACAGACCGAGGGCGGGGAGTGATCCCCGCCCTTTTTGCAATATGCACAAAATCAGGGGCAGTGGAATTGTGAATAAGCACAATAAAAAATGAAACCAATTTGAAACTTTTTTCAAATTATGCATCCCAAACGACAGATTGTGCAAAGAACGGTTCGTTTTGCGGTTTATATGATAAAATGACATCAAGCAAAGGAGTGGACGCACTCCGGAGAACAGCTATGAACCGGGTCGTGTACCCAAAAGAGAAGGAGCTAACAGTTATGGCACAGAAAAAGAAGGACAGTAAGATGATGGTCAAGATCATCAAAACTGCCGTTTCGGGTGTGTTGTGTGTCGCATTGGCGGGCGGTATAGTTGCGGCCAATGTGCTGATCCCGCCCAACGCCAGCAGCGTGCAGAGCATTTTGGGCCTGAAGAGCGGAGGCATCGACAACAGCAAGGCAAAGACCGAAGGCATTAATATGGAATACGGCAAGCCCGGCTTTGACACAGAGGATGCGCTGGTTGAGGATGAGATCGCCCTGAACAAGCAGATTGCAGCAGAGGGCATCGTCCTGCTGAAGAACGATGAAGGCAGAATGCCGTACAGCACGGATACCACCTTCAGTTTTGTCAGCCATTCGGCAGTCAGCTACATCGGCGGCAACAAAGTCGATATGAAAACGGCCTTTGAAGATGCCGGGTTCGGTGTCAACGAGGACCTCTGGAAATTCTATTCCGAAGGCAACGGCAAGGATTACGGTCTGGGCGTTGGTTCCGTTTCCTACGGTGATGACGAGGACTTTTCCATCAACGAATGCCCCTTGTCTGTTATGAAAGCAGAGCCGGGTCTGACCGATTCCATGAAGAATACGGTTCCTGTTTTTGTGTTCAGCCGTGTGGCGGGCGAAGGCCGTGATATGCCCCGCTCCATGTACAACCACACCGATGTGGAAGAGGACAAGACCAAGACTTATCTGGAGCCGGATTCTACGGAACTGGAGATCCTGCAGTATCTGAACGACAACTTTGACGATGTGGTGCTGCTGCTCAACTCCAGTGCAGCGGTCGATCTGAGCTGGGTGGAGGATTATCCCAGCATCCACACGGTCATCTCGGCTCCCGCTATGGGTGATTACGGTCTGTGCTCTCTGGCCGAGATCTTCTCCGGCAAGGTGAATCCCTCCGGCCGCACCGTGGATACCTATGAAGTGGATGCCATGAACAGCCCGGCGGCGCAGAACTTCGGCGACTTTGCCTACTACGATGAGAATGGCAACCTCACCAAGTACAACTACGTCAGCTACAAAGAGGGCATCTATGTTGGCTACCGCTACTACGAGACCCGTTACGAGGATAAAGTCCTCGGTCAGGGCAATGCGGGCGATTACAACTACGACGATGCTGTGATGTACCCCTTCGGCTACGGCCTGTCCTACACCACCTTTGACTGGTCGGATTACAACACCAGCTGGGATGGCGATACCTGCACCGTGACGGTCAAGGTCACCAACACCGGTTCTGTTGCAGGCAAGGACGTTGTGGAAGTCTACGCACAGAGCCCTTACACCGATTATGACAAGGCCAACAAGGTGGAAAAGGCTGCCGTTGAACTGGTCGGTTACGCCAAGACCTCGGAGCTGGCTCCCGGTGCAAGCGAGACCGTGACGGTCACCTTCGACCAGGAACAGCTGAAGTCCTACGACTACGTCAATGCCAAGACCTACATTCTGGACGCAGGTGATTACTATATCACTGCGGCTAAAAACGCACACGAAGCGGTCAACAACATCCTCTCTGCCAAGGGAAAGAGCGTGGCAGACGGTATGACCGCGGATGGCGACACTGCTTTTGTTGAAATCTACACCCCGGCAAACGGCACCGTGGATACCACGACCTACAAGCTTGACACCACGACCGGTGTGGAGATCACCAATCAGCTCGACCATGCAAACGGCGGGCTGCAGTATCTCTCCCGCAGTGACTGGACTGGCACCTGGCCGACCGTTGACGGCGAGGTCAGCGACCAGATCAGCACCTGGGGCAACCCCATCAATGGTACCGATGCCAGCGGCAAGGCTGCATCCTATACCTACCGCAAGACGATCAGCAAGGAGGACCTTGCAAAGCTGGATTCTTTTGATTCCCTGAACCCCACCGACTTCTCCACCCTGACCGATGAGATCGTTTACGGCAAGGACAACGGTCTGGGTCTGATCGATATGCGCGGTCTGGATTACGATGATGAAAAGTGGGACGCACTGCTCGACCAGCTGACCCCCAGCGATTATCAGACCCTGATCACGCAGTCCGGCTATGGCACGGCTGCCATCAAGTCGGTGGATAAGCCCTCCACGACCGACCGCGACACTGCCACCGGCCTGATCAACTACGGCTTTGATGCAAGCGGCAACCTCTACTTCAAGGGCAACATCACGCACTGCGGCGTGATCGTTCTGGCACAGACCTACAACGATGATCTGGCCACTCACTACGGCGAGAACATTGGCGACGAGT
>OLNP01002184.1_pt1 | contig 14694 bp, 10 predicted proteins | sample 1671951 | NCBI WGS metagenome assembly OLNP01 (sample SAMEA3136629, study PRJEB25190) | human gut metagenome | biome: human gut; feature: human-associated habitat; material: faeces | place: Austria | collected 2013
CATGGCGAACGCGGGCCCCGGCACCAACGGTTCCCAATTCTTCATCACCCATGTGCCCACCGACTGGCTGAATGGCAAGCACACCGTCTTCGGCAAGGTGACGGAAGGTCAGAGCGTGGTGGATTCCATTAAGCAGGGAGATACCATCTCCGGCATTACGATTGAAGATAATGCGGATGATCTGTTTGCGGAACAGGCCGACCGCATTGCCGCGTGGAACAAGGCGCTTGGTAAGTAACCTCATTCCGGCATTCACTCGGCGGAGCGCGGCGCGGGGGCGCCCGTTCCGCTGTTTTCCTCTCTCTGCTTTTTCAGTACATGGTTCTGTCTGTTCAAAACCTGCGTGTGCAGTATGGCGCGCGCGTCCTGTTCAATGACCTTTCCTTTACAGTGGAGGATGGGGAAAGAATTGCCCTCGCGGGCCATAACGGCGCGGGGAAATCCACGCTGATGAAGTGCATCGCCGGTTTGAATGAACCGGATTCCGGCTCCATTATCAAATCCAGGCATTCCCAGGTGGGTTATCTGCCCCAGGAAGGAATTCATATCCGAGGGCGCAGGCTGATTGATGAAGCCATGTCCGCCTTTGCGGACCTGATGGATCTTCAGGAGCGCATTGATGTCCTGACGCGGGAAATGGCAGGGCTGGATCCCCGTTCCGCCGCCTACTCTGAAGTTCTCAATGAAATCGGGGAACTGGAACTGGTGCTGCATGCCCATAATTCCGCCCGGCTGCGTCCCCGGACGGAATCCATCCTGCGCGGCCTGGGATTCAAAGACAGGGATTTTGACCGGGATTGCGGAGAATTTTCCGGCGGCTGGCAAATGCGCATCGCATTAGCCAAACTGCTGCTCCGGGAGCCTGAAGTGCTGCTTCTGGACGAACCTACCAACCATTTGGACATCCAGTCCCAACGGTGGATGGAACAATATCTGCGCTCCTACCGGGGCGCTATCATCCTTATTTCCCATGATGTGGCGCTTCTGGATGCTCTGGTTTCCCGTACGATTGCTTTTTACCACGGCCGGGCGGAGGAGTACGCGGGCAATTTTTCCTATTTTCTGAAAGAAAGCGTGCTGCGGAAGGAAATTCTGCTGCGCCAGAAAAAGGCTCAGGACCGGGAGATTGCCAAAACGAAGGAATTTATCGACCGTTTCCGTTATAAAGCCACCAAGGCTTCTCTGGTTCAGTCCCGCATCAAGCAGTTGGAAAAAGTGGAACTGATTGAGGTGGAAGAGGATGATGCCGTCATGAACTTTCACTTTCCTGCTCCTCCCGCTGGCGCCCATTCTGTGGTCAGGCTGGAAAAGGTTTCCAAACATTATGGTTCCGTTTCCGTTTTTGAGAATGTGGATTTTGAAATCGTCAAGGGGGACCGCATTGCCATTGTAGGAGTAAACGGGGCGGGGAAATCCACATTTTCCCGCCTTATTTCCGGCGGAGAGGCCCCCAGTTCCGGCAGCGTGACCATGGGACGCCATACGCAGGTAGCTTTTTTCTCCCAGACGCATGCTGATGATCTGGATCCGGATAAAACGATTCTGGAATGCGTGGAAGCTGCCGCCACGCGGGAATCTGCGCCCATGGTCCGGAATCTGCTTGGCTGTTTCCTGTTCCGGGGGGATGACGTACACAAGCGCGTTGGCGTGCTTTCCGGAGGCGAGCGCTCCCGCGTGGCGCTGGTGTGCATGCTTTTGCATCCGGCCAATTTCCTGATTCTGGATGAACCGACCAATCATCTGGACATCCAGTCCCAGCAGGTGCTTCAAAAGGCTCTGTCCGAATATCCGGGTTCCTACTGCATCGTTTCCCACAACCGCAGTTTTTTGGATCCCATCGTGACGAAAGTGCTGGAATTTGTACCGGGAGAGAAACCGCGCGTTTACCTGGGCAATGTTTCTGATTATTTGGAAAAGGTGGAGAGGGAGCAGGCCCTGGCTGCCGCAGCCGCCTCACCCCCCTCCGGAGCGGCGGAACCGGGCGCCGGATTGGATCGCAAGGCACGCAGGCGCATGGAGGCGGAAATCCGTCAGAAGAAGACGCGCCTGCTACGTCCGCTTCAGGAGAAACTGGAGCTGCTGGAAGAAGAAATAGCGCGGCTGGAAACGGAAAAGACGGAAATTACTTCTCAATTGGAGCGTCCGGAAGTGGCGGCTGATACGGAAGCCGTCATGGAGCTTACCTCCCGTTTTCAGCAGACGGACCGGCAGCTGGAAACCTGTTTTACGCAATGGGCAGATCTTTCGGAAAAGATTGAAGAGACGGAAGCGCGCATTCAAGAAGAGGCGGAAAGAAGCGTTTCCGGGAGCTGAGGGGATTTTCTTTAGGAAACTTTGTTGTTGCCGGATATCTAATCCGGAGACAAGCTTTTCCGCAACGTGATAAATGAATGTTTGTCCGTTGCGGGAAATCATAAGCCTGGCATGTCCTGAAAGCGGCTTCCGTCCATTTCCCTGCAAGGGGGGAAGATATTGAGAACCGGAATGGGAAAAATCAGATTTCTTTCAGGATGGCCTTTTCTTCCCGCTTTTCCGTGTTTTTTTCCTGTACTCTGAAATCGTGACGCCGAACAGGGTAAGCAGGATCCCCGCCAGGGATATCCAGGTCAGGCGTTCCCCCAGAATGATGGCTGAGGCCACCACGGCTACGACCGGTACCATGTAAATGTAAACGCTGGACTTGACGGCTCCCAGAATTTCCACCACGCGGTTCCAGGTCAGGAAGCACAGTGCGGAAGCGAACAGGCCCAGATACAGCAGGTTAACGGCATTGACGGGTTTTGCCATCAGACGCCAGTCCATATTTGCCGGAAGGACCCACAGGGCGGGGATCATCAGCGCGATGCCATAGAAAAAAATGCGGCGCGTGCAGATGATCATGTTGGACGTGTTGACGCCGATTTTTTTCATCAGAATGGAATACGCCGCCCAGACAAAGGCCGCTCCCAGAGCCAGGATGTCTCCCGCCGGATTCAGTTCCAGCACGAAGGCTCCGTTTGCCATGATGAGGAAGATACCCGTAAAGGCGGCGGCAAAATCCGTGTTATGGGTGAGGGTCCAGAGTGAGGTGCCATCCCCGTGGAAACGGCGGGAAAAGCCTTCCCCCTTCAGCAGGAAATGAGCCAGAAGGGCTGTGAAGAAAGGAACCACTGCCACGATAATCCCCACATTGGAGGCAAAGGTATAGGTCAGGGCGATGTTTTCCAGCAGGAAGTACAGGGTAACCCCGGTCAATCCCGCTCCGGCGAACAGGAATTCCTTTTTCCAACCGGAGAATGGAAGAAACCGCGGTTTCAGGCACCAGAGAAAAGCATATCCTATTACAAAGCGGGTGAAGAGTACCGTGACGGGTGTGAAATCCCGCAAAAGCACCTTGGTGGAGACGAAAGTCGTTCCCCAGATGAGAATGGTCATGAGGGCGGCTGCATGGCCCAGGGTACGCTGGCGGGAACTCATTGCATCATGGTGCGGGTGAAGGGGGCGTTTCCAGCGTCAGGCCCAGAATTTCCGCCGGTTCCTGATTTTTGTTCCAGACGGCGTGCAGAACGCCGCCGGGAACGAGCTGGGATTCGTACTCGTGAACCGTTCTTTCTTTTCCGTCAAGCATGACAGAGACCGTTCCACGGGTGACAATGAATAAATGAGCGTGGGCATGGCGGTGCGGGGAAAGGGGGCCGCCGCCGCCGGGGGCTATTTTGGCGAAAGCTCCGCCTTTCAGGATTTGCTGCCCGTCCGCAAACAGGTTCCTGGCCTTGAAGCCCGTATGATCGGGAATGGGAGAAAAGGCGTCCATTCGTTTATTTGCGTGCCAGGTCGTATCCGTCTTTGCGGTCTTTGATGACCCAGCCCAGCGCTACCACTTCCGCCCTCAGACGGTCGGCTTCCGTCCAGTCCCGGTTCTGTTTGGCCTGCCAGCGCTGATCCGCCAGGATGCGAACTTTTTCCGGGGCTTCCTCCCGTTCCTCCTCTGGAAGAATAATGCCGAAGGCGGCCAGGATAAAATGGAAGGCATTCCGCAGGCGGAGCGCCTCCTCCGGTGAAAGGGAGGGGATATCCGCCTTTTTGATGGCGCTGAAAACATGGCCCAGGGCTTCCGGAGTGTTCAGGTCATCGTTCAGGCTGTCCCATGCCGGCTGGAAAATTCCCAATTTCGGGAATGCCGCGCAGAATTCCTCATAGGAGGGAACGGAATCCGTTCCGGAGGCGTTCCTGAGCTGCGTGTCGAATTTGGCCAGGCGGTTCAGCGCGGCTTTAGCGTCTTCCAGCGAGGAAAGGGTAAAGTTCAACGGACGGCGGTAATAGCCCCCCGCCAGTACGTACCGGACCGCGGACGGCCTGTGGCCCAGTTTGTCCAAATCCGCCAGCGTGTACATGTTGCCCAGGGATTTGGACATCTTGCCTCCGTCCACCAGCAGGTGCGTGATGTGGAACCACAGGCGCGCGAAGCCGCCGCCGCAGGCGCAGCGGGACTGGGCCACTTCGTTTTCATGGTGGGGGAATACCAGATCCACGCCGCCGGAGTGGAGATCAAAGTCATTGCCGAAGTATTTATGGATCATGGCGGAGCATTCCAGGTGCCAGCCGGGGCGGCCTTCTCCCCAGGGAGAGGGCCAGAAGTTGTTTCCGTCTTCCGGCCTGCGGCTCTTCCACAGCACGAAGTCTGCCACGGAGTCTTTTTCATATTCGTCTGCGTTGGACCGGGTATTGGCGGTTTTTCCTAAATCCAGTTCACGTTCGTCCAGGTGGGAAAGCCTTCCGTATTCCGGGAAGGAAGAAATTCTGAAATACACGGAACCGTCTTCCGATACATAGGCATGGCCCTTTTCCACCAGTGTTTGAACCATCCGTATTTGTTCGGGAATATGGCCCACGGCGGAGGGTTCCGCATGGGGAGGCAGGCAATTAAGGGCGGCACAGTCCCGGTGGAACAGATCCGCCCAGCCTGCGGTGAATTCCGCCAGAGAAACGCCAGCCTTTTGAGAATCCCGGATAGTTTTGTCATCCACATCCGTCAGATTGCGGATATGCGTGGTGGGCACCCCCCCCAGTTCCAGGACGCGGCGGAAGACGTCCTGCATCACGAAAGTGCGGAAATTGCCGATGTGGGCCGGGCCGTACACCGTGGGTCCGCAACAGTAAAAGCGCAGTGTTTTTCCATCCATGGGAGAAATGTCCTGGGCCGTTCTGGTGCGGGTATCGTAAAGGTGTAACATGGCGGAACGATTAGAAGGGAAGAGGGCTTCCCGGTCAAGCGGGAAAAGAAAGCCGGGGATCCGCGGTTGTCCGCGTCCCCGGCTTTGAAGAAATCAGAGGATGGCGAGAGAAAGGGAAACGCTATTTGTCCGCGTTTTGCTGGCCCTTTTTATAATTCTCGTTAATACGTTCGATTTCCTCCTGGGTGATGAATTTTTCCCGGTAGGGTTTGTTTTCCACAGTGCGTTCCAGAGTATAGCCGAAACGCTTCTGGAAATGTTTCTTGTGGGTTTCCATTTTCTTTTCAAACTCTTCCAGGCTTGGACGGTTCTTGTGGCTGCCCCACGCGGTTTCGGAAACAGCCATGGCGCGGGGGTAGGTCATGTACATCAGCAATTCGCCGGAGGGAATCCATTCCGCCCACATGCAGAGGTTGATTCCCTTGATGTGCTTGACGTCATTCTTGTCCCGTCCGTTGCGGGGATCGAAGTTGTAGCAGTCTTTCAGCAGGATGGGAGCTCCGCCGGGCCGGGCGCGCACGTCGTCCGCCGGGAATTTCATCTGGGTACGCGCCAGATAATACTTGAACTGGGGGGTGACGATGAGGTCGATGCCCTGTTCCTTCGTCTTATCAATGCAACGCGGGAATTCTCCCGGCAGCCAGGACATGACGGTTTCCCCCTTGTGGTAATAGCTCTTGTTGATGTCATACCACAGGATGGGCTTTTTCCGGTGCTTGGCGAGCATGGCCGTCAGGCTTTTCGTGAAATCGCTCATCTGGGCTTCCACATTATCCCCCTGGCCCTTTTTGGCTCGGGCGGCCTGGCAGTCCGGGCACTTTTTCCAGTCCCCCATGGGGCATTCGTCACCGCCGATGTGGATGTACGGGAAAGGGAATATCTGCTGGACGGTATTGAAGGTATCCTTAAGAAACTTTTTAGTGGCCGGTTTCTGCGGGCAAATCAGCTTGGAGGAAACACCGCCGTGCGTCCATACCTGGGCCCGTTTGGTGTTGCAGCAGAATTCGGGATAGGACGCGGCCAGGGCCATGTTATGACCCGGCATTTCCACTTCCGGCAGTACCTGGATACCGCGCGCTTTGCAGTAGGCTACCAGGTCCTGGAGCTCCTTCTTGGTATACATGCCTTCATTGGCCAGCAGGGAGTTGTTCTGGCTTTCCGGAGCGGAGGGGCGGACGGCGCCGATGGTGCGGAGCTTGTCGTAGCCCGGCACGGGGAGACGCCAGCCCTGGTCTTCCGTCAGATGGAGATGCAGGACGTTGTATTTGTAATAATGCATGGCGTCCACAAAATTGTATATCTCCTTCATGGGATAGTGGTAGCGGCCTACGTCAACCATCATGCCGCGCCAGCCGAAGTCGGGGGAATCCTGGATGCTGCCACAGGGAAGTCCCTCAGGAGTATCCGAAAGCTGGTCCTGGAGCTGGAACAGGGTCGCCATGGCCATGGCCTTCCCGTTGGGCGTGGTATAACGGAGTTCCACGCCGCCGGGCGTCAGTTTCATGGTATACCCTTCATTGCCCAGTCCGGCGACTTTTTGCTCATGGATGATTTTGAGGTTTTTGGTAGTTCCGGAAGTTGTCGTCACGTTGACGGGCTCCGGAATAATGTTGTAGGGATTGGTTCCGGCCCAGCAGAGGGAGCCCAGGAACGCTGCGGCTAGCAAAATTGATTTCATGCGGCGCGTATGGTAATGGTTGTTGTTTGTGTGAGGATTTAAACCCTGTCCCTCCGTCGTCAATGGCGTGTTCCGGACAACCTGTTTCGGGAGGAACGGTGAATGGCGGCGTCAATCTCTGGAGGGAGCGCAGTCCCACTGCGGCTTGACGGCCAGTTTGCCGGTGGCCCCGGGGAAGCCTTCCGGTACCTGGTAGTCTTTGCGGAGCTTGCCGTACAGGGCTTTGAGCTCTTTCACGGTTTCCGCATATTCCGGTTTGTTGATGACGTTGTGCATTTGGGCCGGGTCCTTCTGGTTGTCAAAGAGCATCCATTCGTCGCTGGTCCAGATATAGGACAGCGTGTAGCGGTCCGTGCGCAGGCCATCATGGCGCGGAGCGTTGTGTTCACCCGGATTTTCGTAAAAGGCGTAGTAAAGAGAACGGTTTTTGAAATCCTGATGTTCTCCGGTCTTGAACAGGGGAGTGAGGCTGCGGCCCTGGAAGGTATTCATATTTTCCTTGGTATTTACCCCGGCCACGTCGCAGAAAGTGGGAGCATAATCCAGTTCCTGCACCATGGCGGAGGAGCGCACGCCCGGCCTGATGTGGCCCGGCCATCTCATGATGAGGGGCATGCGGAAGGATTCTTCGAAAATCCAGCGCTTGTCGTACAGGCCGTGTTCGCCCATGTAGAATCCCTGGTCTCCACAGTAGAGCACCAGCGTATTCTTGTCCAGGCCGTTCTGTTTCAGATAGTCCATGATCTGGCCGATGCTTTCGTCCACGGAAAGAACGGTGCCCAGATAGTCTTCCATATAATGGCGCCAGCGGCGCAGCAAAATGTCGCGCTGCGTTTTGATTTTCCCGTTCTTAATATCTTTGACAAGCTGTACGGTACGGGCCTTGTGGTAGTTGTACCAGGCTTCCTTCTGTTGCGGGTCCATGCGCACCCATTCCGGCATTTCCCAGTCATACTGAGTATGCAGGGTTTTGGATTCCGGGCAGGAAAGCATTTTCTGGATGTCTTCGGGGACCACCTCCTTGATCAGGTGTTCGTCAGACCATACGTTGAAATGGTTGAGCAGGGTTTGTTCCGTCATTTTCAGGAATTCCGGGCGGTCTGCAAAATCGTCTTCCAGATTGGCGGGCGGGTCAATGGCATCCGCATACTGTTTGGCGCGGCCCAGATTCTGAATGGAGGGGCACCAGCAACGGTGGGGTGCCTTGTGGCCCACGACGAGCATGAAGGGTTTGTTCTTGTCCCTCTGGTCCAGCCATTTGAGGCTTTTTTGCGTAACCAGTTCCGTGGCATAGCCGGGCTCCGTTTTCACCACGCGTTTGCCGTCCTTGCCGGGAGTGATGAAATCCGGATTGAAATAGTTGCCTTGGCCGGGGAAAATTTCCCAGTAATCGAATCCGGTGGGGTCGGATTCATATTTGGACGTATCTCCCTTGGCGCCCGGCGGGATGGCTTCCAGGTGCCACTTGCCGACAATGGCCGTCTGGTAACCGGCCTTTTGGAGCATTTTCGGGAAAGTGGGCTGGGAACCGTCAAAGGGAGCCGCATGTTCGTTGAAGAGGTACCCGTTCATATGGGAGTGGCGGCCAGTGTAGATACAAGCCCGCGAAGGTCCGCACAGGGAGTTGGCGCAGTAGCTCCGGTCAAAGACCATGCCTTCGTCCGCCAGTTTGCGGAAGTTTGGATAAGGCATGGGAGAATCCTTTTCACAGGTGCCCAGGGTCTGGTAGGAATGGTCGTCGGTGACAATGACCACGATGTTGGGGCGCTGGTCCGGCGTCTGCTTTTGAGGCTGGTCCGCGGAAGCGGACAGGGGACAGGCCGCAAGCATCAGGGCGGTGGCGGCATGACGGTTCATTGTTAAAATCATGAATTAAACAGGCAATGGTTGGAGAGGGGGGGAAGCGGCGGAATTTGTCCGCAAGGGCATTCCTGCCGGTACGGAAAAGACCACATCCCCGAAAGAAAAAATGCTGGAAGAGAGTTTTAGGAAAAATAAAACATCAGTTTCATATTTCAATACAAAAATGGGGATGGAGCGGAAGCCCATGAATAAACCGTTCCGCAGCCGGACGGCAGGGGAAAAGCCGTTCAGGTGCCACGTGGGCCGGAGCGCTTGTTCCGGCCGTTGTTTTCATGGGATTCTTTCTGTTCCAGGAGCCATGTTCTATCTTCAAGGCTGAGCTTTTTCAGGGATGTTCTGCTCTGGTGTCCGTCCAGCTCCTGAAGCCAGAGGGTCTGGGTCTTTTCCGAATAACGGGAAAGTTTGGCGAAGACGGTATTTCCGTTGACTCCTGTCCAGACCCGGTAGCCTTTGGGAATCAGCGTTTTTTTAAACTCTTCATATTGCTGCTTCGCCAGTTTGACGCTGTTCTTGATCTGGTCAAAATAAAGGGCGTTTTGTCCGGTATAATAACCGCGCAACGTATCCACTTTGGAGCCGTCCGGAGACATGACCAGAAGCACGGGCGTTCCTCTCACGCCAAACAGGGAGGGAGCCTTTTTCACATACTCCAGCATCTTCTGGCGCTTCCTGTAAACAGGTTCGCTTTCAAATTTTTCCGCCTGGTCGTAACAGACGCGGACGACATTCCTTTTCGCCCAGTCTTCAAATTCCTTCGTATGGAGGAGTTCTGCCCCCAGCTTTTTGCTGGGAGGGCTGCCCACGGAATGGTGGAACCAGATGAGAATGGGTTTTCCGGTACTCTGGGCTTCCCGGAGGGCGGTGGGATAGCTTTGGATCCAGCGTTCGTTTTCCTTACGCTGGGCGAAAGCTTCTTCCAGCCCGGGGATGGGGGCGTCCGGGTCATGAGCGTCCGTGTAATAGACGGCCCCGCTGTCTGCCCTGGTCATTTCCTCCTGTGTGGTGGCGGTAAGATGGGTGGCCTGTTGCTGATTCGGGGTAGTGCTCAACAGCCCCGTCGGCACATTGGCGATGGAATTGGTCTTGTTATCCTGCATGTATTCCGAAAGGCTTTTTTTTACCTTCGGTTCTTCCTGTTCCGGAGAGGTTCCCACGCAGGAACAGAGAGCCGCGGACGCAAACAGGAACATGGACAGCCGGGGCAGACTCATGACTGACCTGATAGCATAACAGGGAAAAATACGCAACCGGGAATTGTTCAACGGTCGCAGCGGTTTCAGTATTTCTTGGCTTCCTGTTCCTTCTGCTTCCGGTCCCGTATGGCGATATCCAGGGGGGTGCATGTAGCGGTCGTTGATGTGGCTCGCCCTGCCGGTGCGCAGCTTCTTTTCGTACCGTTTGCCCCGGTTTCTCCTGAACAGGAATTCGGACTCCGGAACGCGGCCCACGGTCCGGTAGATCAGCTCGTCGATTTCCTCCTTTTCCCGGTAGCCGGCAGCCTGATGTAGCATTCCTCCTCCCGGGAATGGTTGGGGAAGTAGTGCAGGAAGTGTCTCATGGTCCATTTTCATCCATTGAATCCTGATGGAAAGGCTGTTTCTGGCGCTTTTGAACGAATGTTTGCTACGGAAGAAGGACCACGTGAAGTGGCTCATTTAGCCGGGGCATGAATGCTCACCAAAACGCAGGCCGCGAGAACCCGGGAAAACAGAAACAGTTCCTTGTTATACTCTCTATCATCAGAGTAATGGGAAGGAAATCTGCCGATTAAAACGCGAGTAATACCCTGTTTTCCAAAATAGCCAATATATTCTCCCTGCAAATAAACTGTTTTCCCATATTCAAACGGAAAAACGATATAAAGCCGGGAAGAAAATGGGTTAATCCCCCGTTTTCAGCACCTTGATGAACGCTTCCTGCGGAATGTTGATTTTTCCGATGGCCTTCATGCGCTTTTTGCCTTCCTTCTGCTTTTCCAGAAGTTTGCGCTTGCGGGTGACGTCCCCGCCGTAGCATTTGGCCGTCACGTCCTTGCGCATGGGGGAGATGCTTTCCCGGGCAATAATCTTTCCGCCAATGCAGGCCTGAATGGCGACGGTGAAGAGCTGGCGGGGAATGACGTTTTTCAGGCGTTCCGCCAGTTCCCTGCCGCGGGAGGCTGCCTTGTCCTGGTGAACAATCATGGAGAAGGCATCCACCGGTTCCCCGGCGATGAGCATGTCCATTTTAATGAGCTTGGCGGCCTGATAGCCGGCGTATTCATAATCCATGGAGCCGTAGCCTCGCGTCATGGATTTGAGCTTGTCGTTGAAATCCACCAGAATTTCCGCCAGAGGGACGGTGCAGGTGAGCATTACGCGCATATCGTCAATGGTCTCCGTATTGTCCACGCTGCCGCGTTTTTCCAGGACAAGTTGCATGATATCCCCGATGTATTCCCCAGGAAGCATAATGAACACCTTGACGATAGGTTCCCGGATTTCCTGAATTTCCTGCGGTTCCGGGAGCAGGCTGGGATTGTCCACATTGATTTCCTCTCCATTGGTCTTGGTGACCTCATAAATCACGGAGGGGTAGGTGGAGATGATATCCATGTTGAATTCCCGGCGCAGACGCTCCTGGATGATTTCCATATGGAGCAGGCCAAGGAAGCCGCAACGGAACCCGAAGCCCAGAGCTACGGAAGATTCCGCCTGGAAGGAGAAAGCGGCGTCATTAATCTGAAGCTTCGCCATGGCCGCTTTCAGGGCTTCAAAATCGGAGGAATCCACCGGATAAATGCCGGAAAAGACCATGGGGCGGATTTCCTTGAAACCGGGCAGGGGGGATGGGCAGGGGCGCATGTAATCCGTATACGTGTCCCCGATCTTGACATCAGCCGCGGATTTCATGTTGGCGATGATGTAGCCTACGTCGCCGGCTTCCAGGGAATCCGTTCGGGTCATTTTGGGGGTGAAGATACCCACTTCCTTCACTTCATACACTTCGTCCGTTGCGAAAAGTTTGACTTTCATGCCGCGGTGCACGCTGCCGGAAATGACGCGCACATAGGAGACTACGCCGCGGTAGGCGTCGTAAACGGAATCGAACACCAGGGCGCGCAGAAGGCCGTCCTGTTCCGTTTCAGGCGGAGGGATGCGCTGAACAACGGCTTCCAGAATATCATCAATGCCGATGCCCATCTTGGCGGAGGCATGGATGGCTTCCTCATGGGGGATGCAGACGATGTCCTCCAGCTGGCGGTATACTTTGGGCAGGTTGGCACTGGGAAGGTCAATCTTATTGATGACGGGGATAATGGCCAGGTTCAGATCCATGGCCAGGTGCATGTTGGCAAGTGTCTGGGCTTCCACTCCCTGGGCCGCGTCCACAATAAGAAGGGCTCCCTCGCATGCCGCCAGGGAACGGGACACTTCATAGGAGAAATCCACATGGCCCGGCGTATCCAGAAGATTGAGCTTGTAAGTCTTTCCGTCCCCGGCCTTGTAGAAAATGGTAACGGGGTGGGACTTGATGGTGATGCCCTTTTCCCGCTCCAGATCCATGGCGTCCAGAAGCTGATCCTGCTTCTCCCGTTCGGAAATGGTATTCGTCTTTTCCAGCAGCCGGTCGGAAAGGGTGGTCTTTCCGTGGTCGATGTGAGCGATAATGGAGAAATTGCGAGTCAGTTCAATGGACATGGTGGTCTCTACCCTTCTAACATGAGTGCCCTGTGCGCGGGGAGGGTAACATAGCCCATGCGGCGGTCAAGACTTGAACATGACTGCCTCCCGTTCCCTGCCGCGTCGGCTTCATTCGCTCCGGGAAAACCGTCATTCATGACAGGGGCTGCGCCGGGAGATTGAACGTGAGGGAAGAAGGAAGGCTCTCAACTGGTACAGGCACGCGAACCTTTTCCCGTGCGGCCATTTCTTACCAAGCCAGCATATGAAATCTTTTTTAGCAGCCATTTTAAGCCTATTTATTCCCGGCCTCGGCCAGTTGTACAAGGGCCACTTTGTCCAGGCCATTCTCTGGTTCCTGGTGGTAGGTGCGGCTTACGGCCTCCTGTATTGGTTCATCTTTGCACTCGTTCCTATTGTCCTGCATATCATTTGTATTTTGCAGGCCTATTTCATGGACAATGAATGATGCCTGCCGTTTCGGCTTCACGGCCAGGATGGCCGAAAGAGCAGAGCATCCTGCGCACCGGCAGCGGCATTCATTCCCTGAGGTTGCGGAAGGAATGCGCCGTTCATAGCGGCGTCATTCTTCTTGATACCGGTATTTGCAATGTTAACGGGTTTGTTGGTGCCAGTGGAATCCGCGGATTCTTTTTTAACGGACTTCGATTTGTTTACAGGGGAAACGTCAGCACAACTGTTTTGAATTTGTTAATGACCCCGTCTGTCTTGAAAAATCGGATCGGATGGGAGACGTTGATTCTTCAACAAATAGGATTTTGAATCCGAATTTATCGATAAAATATTTATTGTTAAAAAATTACAATAAATAATATATCAAAAATTATAGATAGAATATCGGTAAGAACAAAATATTGATTTCTATAATTTTCTTACCACCAATTTTTTTTATTGATACCGGATTCAAAATCCGCTATCTCCGTTTTATAGTTACTAACATTAGTAAACGATGGAAAAAATACTGGGAACCACAATTGTATTGCTGGGGGCTGCCGCTCTTTCCGCAACGGCCGCAACCGTCCAGATTGATCTGTCAGGGTATGATTCAGGAAGCGATGTTAATTCTTCCTTCCAAGCCTACCGTGGCGATCCTTCCGCCATGGCGAATCACTTGAATGAGTGGTTGGCGAATTCTTCCGGATGGTGCGGATCTAAAGCCAATACATCTTCTGAAACCTCAAGTTATTTTAAAAGCGCTGTTGGGAGCGAAGACGGTTCTGTAACGGTGACCTATACCAATAGACGGGGATATGGCGGTTCCGGCGTAGGCCTCAAAGTTTCCCTGGATGCTGCGGGGTATTCTGCTGATGCTTTTTCTTCTCTGACATTCACAGTGGATTTGGCTACCTCCACCGGCGGCACTTATCGGGTTTATCTGGCCTACCAGACGGAAAATGGCTGGCAGGCGGTAGAGTCGCAGGCGACGTCCGGCACGATTACTGTGACGGCAGATCTTTCCGGAAACAAACTGACTTCTGAAAACGTTTATGTATTCGTTGAGTCAAATCAGGGAAGGGGTAATGATTCTACATTCACGGCTTCCATGACGGGAGAATTGGCTTCAGTGCCGGAACCTGCCACGGCTTCCCTGGGACTGCTGGGACTGGCCGCCCTGATGATGCGCCGTCGCCGGTCTTAAGGCATCCTGCCGGCAGACAAATTAATCATAGGACGGTCTCCGCATGGAGGCCGTCTTTTTTATTTTTACTGGAGGGGGATAACAGAATGCAATGTACCGGGAATCGAGTATTCCCGGCTATGGAAAGAAAAACTGCCCGGAAAATTATTTTTCGCCATGCTTCAGGTTTATTCTTCCAAATAGAGAGGCCGGGATGTTTTTGTTCTTCATCCGGATGTTATCTTTGTTTCTGGAAATTTTTTTACAGAGCAGGTTTCCTCTGGAAATGAATGAGAAATTGTTTCCTAATTGATCATCTGCCGGATACAATGGTTTCCGCAACAGAAATGTTGATATCTTGGCCGTTTGTTCTTGTAAAACGTCATTTGAATTAATCATCCTTTTTGGAAACAGGCCAAAGGAATAATCTTCCGATAAACAAAAACTCAGAGCCGTTCCGGAATTATTCCGGAACGGCTCTGGAGGGCCAGGAGGAAGGCTTTTCGGGGGTGGGTGGGGTGCCTTCTCCTTGGGTTTTCTTTCTTTTAGAAGTCGTAGCGGTAGCCGACGCTTCCGTTGACCGAGCTGGACCCGTCACGGATGTCCGCGTTCCCGTTCACGTAGATGGTTCCCTTCGTT
>OLNP01002195.1_pt1 | contig 14636 bp, 9 predicted proteins | sample 1671951 | NCBI WGS metagenome assembly OLNP01 (sample SAMEA3136629, study PRJEB25190) | human gut metagenome | biome: human gut; feature: human-associated habitat; material: faeces | place: Austria | collected 2013
ACGTACACCGCCCGCCATACCTGGGCTACCCTTGCCCGTGACTATGGAGCACCAATTTCTGTGATTAGTGCCGGACTAGGGCACACTTCGGAAGAAATGACACGTGTCTATTTGAAAGATTTCGATGTGTCCATGCTCAATCAGGTGAACAGCATGGTTACAAATTTATCCAAGTGAAATGAAAATTTGTAATTTAATCTGTTGAAAATTAGAAGATATAATATTTTTATTTATCTTTGCGGTATTGTAATCTATTCCGTAATAGAGATTATATTAAAATCTCTTTGTTGTTTTGAACTATTTTCACGCTGCAAAGTAAGCTTATTTTTTTATAATATGAATTGTCATAAAGTACATTTTTTTATTCATTTTGTACATGTTGCGTGGTTATCCTCATAAATAGGGTTGTTTTCGGTCTGGCAGCGTTCCATTAACTGTTTGGCGGTACATCCGAAATATAGTTTGCAGTGACGGTTGAAGTTACTCTGCGAATCAAATCCCAATTCTTCAACGGCGTCTTTTATACATACTCCCGGTTCGGTCATTTTTTCGAGTATCCTTTGGTTCTTTTGTTTCAGCATCCATTGTTTGGCAGTCATTCCGAACACCTCGTTGAATTTGGAAAAGAAGCGGCTTCTTCCCAGGTTCGATAGTGAGATGAGCTGTTCTATATTATCCACTTTGGTATGGTTGCGCATGACAAAATCCTTGAAGTTCATTTCTTTTCCGATGATAGGATGAAATAATACTGCAATCTCCTGCTTTTCATAAAATCCGCGCAGGAGAAAGAAAAATTCCCGTTGCATCAGGGTGTGCAGGTGAGCGCAATTCATTCCGTTCTTGATACAGTGGGTCAGCACTTCGAGGAATGGTGTCAGCGGGTAGTGTATTCTAATCGGTGAGAAGTCATATTCAATGTTGTCGCAAAGGTCTGATAAAGATTGCAATATGAGCTTGTCACAGTTTCCTTCGGGCATATCGAAAAACATGGAGAGCAGGCTTGAACCGTTTTCTCCAATTCCCTTCAGCCGGGAAGAACGTGGGATGAGTATCATCTCTCCGGCATGAAACAGTCTGTTGTGGAACTGGTTGCAAGTTATGGTGAAATCACCTTTCAGGAAGAATAGAAGATAATTCTTACTTGTAGTGTCTTCCTCAAATTCTGTGTTCTTATTGAACTCAAGATACTTGAATCCGGTTTCAATCGTTGTCATGTAGTTTTGGCATGACAGGTGTTCTTCGATGTACAGCAATTCGCTTTTCATAAGTTTTGTTTCCATGGCAATAACTGTTTTGATTGTTTGGTCTGTTACCTATCTGTTTGTCTCACAATTGTTTCAGTATCTGTATTTTTAATGAATTATATATCAGAATATTATTTTCTGTTTTGTTTGCTATGATTCATTTTATCATGATACTGAAACGTTATATGGGTGCTTTATGTGATATAAATCATTGGTAATTAGGTTTTTATTGTTTGTATTCTTTTGTTTCATCTCTATTACGGAATAGAGATGAAACAAAAGCAATAATAAATAATAAGACGACATGAAGAAATATCTATGTTTAATCGGAGTCTTGGGAATACTACTTTGTAATACGGGCAACTCTTACGCCCAAAAGGTTGCAGTAAAGACTAATTTGCTTTATGACGCTACTACTACAATGAACTTGGGGCTGGAAATAGGTTTGGGCAAGAAATGGTCTCTCGATTTATCCGGAAATTATAATCCCTGGAAGTTTGATGATGAAACGCGCCTGCGCCACTGGGGCGTACAGCCGGAACTTCGCTACTGGCTTTGTGAGAAATTCAACGGTCATTTTCTGGGTCTGCACGGACACTACGCCAAATACAATGTGGGCGGAATGTCATTTCTAAGTGATAATATGGAACGTCACCGCTATCAGGGACATTTGTGGGGAGGCGGAATATCCTACGGTTATCAGTGGCTGCTCGGCAACCGCTGGAGTATGGAGGCTGTACTTGGAGTCGGATATGCGCGGTTGGATCATTCCAAATATCCTTGTGCCACATGTGGAACCATTCAGAAAAGTGAGAAGAAAAACTACTTCGGCCCGACAAAAGCTGCCGTGAGTATCATATACATTATAAAATAGGCTAATGATGAAAAGAATCTGTATATACGTGGCCTTGGGACTGCTAGGCGCAGTTTCCGCCCATGCCCAGGAGATAAATATCGGACAAGCCGTTGCCCGGAAAATAAGCGATGACAAAGTGGAAGTCTCATTTAATATGGATTGCAGCATACTGCGGCTTCCTTCACGCCGACAAATGATAATCACTCCCTTGATAATCAGCCGTTCGGAAAGCGATACGTTTGCCCTGCCTTCTGTTTGCATTGCAGGTAGAAACCGTTATCGCATGAACAAGCGGAAAGAAAGTCTGTATGGCAAAGAACCGGCTGCGGGAGAGGGACAGGAAATGATTCGTTTTAACAGGAAACGGGATATGTTGTTAGAATATAACGAAACAGTCCCGGCACAGGAGTGGATGTCCGGAGCACGTGTCGAGATATTCCGTGAATTACAGGGATGCGCAGGTTGCGGAGAAGCACTGGGTAATGCTCCCGTTGCGGAGCTTCCTTTATTCAAAGAGGTAGTGGAACGCCCGAATCTGGAAATAATGATGGCACAGGCAGAGGAGAAACGTCGTTCTTTCACCCGCAGCGCATATCTTAATTTTAAAGTGAACCAGTCGGCATTGTTTGCCGATTATATGAATAATCCTGCCGAACTGGCTAAAATCTATTCGTCCATTGATTCTATCCGTGAAGATGATAACTATCGTATTGCCCGGATTAAGATAGTGGGCTACTCATCGCCGGAAGGCAATTATGACGCCAATGCCCGCCTTTCCGAACAACGTGCGAAAGCGTTGGTACAAAACCTGAAACATGCCTATAAGCTGGACGACAGTATGATAGAATGCCGTTCGGTGCCGGAGAATTGGGAGGGACTAGCTGCATGGTTGCGCGAATACTGTCCTTCCTATATGCAGAAAGTGCTTGATATTATCGGGCAGACTCCCGAACCGGATGCACGCGACGCGAAGATAAAAGCTATCGACGGCGGAAAAATCTATAATGCCTTGCTACGGGAGGTATATCCGAAGCTGCGCTTAGTGGAATATACAGTCAGCTATACAGTGGTTCCGTTCTCCGTGGAGCAAGGGCGGGAAATAATCAAGACGCGCCCCGACAAAATGAACCATAACGAAATGTATCAGGTCGCAGTCAGCTACGGCAAAGGTTCGGACGAATACAACAGGATTATCCGGATGATTGCCGACCGTTTTCCGAGTGACAGGATAGCTAACAATAACGCCGCTATCGTGGCTTGGGAAATGGGAGATTACGACGCGATGCAGGTGTACCTGAAACGTTTGGAAGGTATAAAAGCTGAATAATATAATCTGAAACTTATACTTAGTAATTAACATTTTAGTATTCATTAAATTTTAAAACAATGAAATTGGACAAATCTTTTTTAACGCTGTTTGTCGGACTGGCGATGGCAGCATGTAGTAATGATGAAGAGATGGCAACCGGCGGACAAGACCAGTTGCCGGTAGACGGCAGGGAGGCTTATATGTCCGTATCTGTGACAATGCCTAAAAGTACGGGAACACGTGCTCCGGGAAAAGACCATGGCAGTGCGGAAGAACAGAAAGTAAACGAAGTGCTTCTCGCATTGTTTGATGCGTCGAATGTTTGCTTGGAAACAAAGACATTGGCTACAACCGATTATATTCTGAATGTAGGTGGTGCTGATAAGTCAGGATATGACGGAAAGGCATTCAAAGTACCTTCCGCTACCGCCAAAGTACTGGCAGTAGTCAATCCGAGTGGCAAGTTCAAGGCTGCCTGTGTAGCTTCAGCTTCCTGGTCTGTCATCAATGGTGCTGTGGAGCAGACACTTGATGAAGTGATTGGAGCATCAAAGGACAACTTTATGATGATTAATGCCGGTGACAATGCAAACCCTACTAACGGAGCATTGGTGGAAGCTAAAGTAAAAAAGGTTGGCGACGCGGGTATTTCTGACGTTGCTGCCGCGATAGCCGCAGCCGAAACTGACCGTTCAAAGATTTTTGTAGACCGTATAGTTGCTAAAGTTTCTTTAGGAACAAATCCGGCCGGCGTCATAGTTCCTGCCGGAGTGACTTGTACATTCGGTAACTGGGCATTGAATGTAACCAACAAGAGCATGTTCCCATATTCTGAAATAGTAATGCCTGCCGGAGGTTCTGCTGATGCAGATTATAGAATTGACCCGAACTATGAAAAGGCAGGATTCAATGTGTCGCAGTTCAACTACCTGAAAGTATCTGATAAAGGTGTTTTGCCGGCTGACTTCTCTGCTATGACAGACAGTAAATACTGCCTTGAGAACACAATGGCTGCCGACGCGCAAACCCAGGCACAGACTACGGCTGCCGTAGCAAGTGCGGTTTACACTCCTAATTCATTTACAGTAGGCGATAGCTGGTTCCGCCTTTTGGGTGTCACTTACAAGACATTAGCTGATTTGCAGGCAGTATATAATGCTGCGAAAGCTGCTGGTACACCGGATGCGGCACAACAACAGATAATCGATCTTTGTGACCAGTTCTATGCACGTATTGCTGTTGCCGCCACTGCACAAGAAAAGACTGTCGGTGCTGATTTTGCCTCTATTACTATCGCTGAACTGGACGGCCTTAAGAGTGGTGGCGAATACTCCAAGCCTAAGGCTGGTGAAACCGTAGGTGTGGAATACTTCCAGAAAGGCGTATGCTACTATAACATCCTGATTCGTCATGACGACGAAATCACTGCATGGATGGCACATGGTAAATACGGTGTTGTGCGTAACAATTGGTACACATTGACTATCAATAGTGTGAAGCAACCGGGTACTCCATGGCTCCCTGACAAGACAGATCCTACTGATCCTGAAAATCCGGGTGAAGACGATGATGACCAAGAAGCATATCTCTCTGTAAATATTACAGTTAACCCATGGACTACTTGGAGTCAGGGAGTGGATTTGTAATGACTGATATATCGGGCTAAAATAACAATTAAAATTATAAGAAGGCGTTATGATACGGCGCAGTTTGTCTTGTGACGCCTTCTTTTTTCTTTCTTTTCATTTTTTATTCAGCCGGCGGAGGCTTATTTCCGTGAATCAAGACCTTGATATGAAAAACTTGATAAAAACAGGTCTTGCCATACAGACAAGTTTTAAGACTTGTCCACTAAAGCAGATTATTCCGAGAAAAGCACAAAGGCGCTTTTCCACACCATATATGAAATTAGAAAAAATAAATAGACCCATAGATTATGAGAAAGATAATGAATACAAAAGGTGCCGTCCGGCAGATAAGTTATGGAAGTTGCCTGTTATTACTGCTTGTACTCTTTTCTTGCACATCCATAGATGAGACACTGTCGGAATGTCAGTTATATGTTAGTTTCCGGTATGACTATAACATGGAGTTCACCGATGCTTTTGCGGCTCAAGTGAATCGTGTCGATGTGTTTGTATTCGACAAGGATGGCACGTTTATCATGAAGAAGAGTGAACAAGGGAAAACTCTGGGCAGTGGCAGCTACCGTATGCAGTTACAACTGCCAATTGGGGAATACCAGATAGCTACGTGGGCGGGAATGAGCGATGCCTTTGAAATGCCGGAACCGGTTGCCGGAAAATCGACACTGGAAGATTTGACGGTAAAAATGAAACGGGAAGAATCCTTGATACATAATAAAGTTTTGGAGCCTCTCTGGTATGGTGAGGTACAGACCGTAAACTTTACCGGCAAACAGGAACAGACGGAAACGGTCCGCCTGATAAAGAATACCAATAAATTCCGCTTTATTCTGCAAAAGTCCGGTCCGGGAGAAGAACTGGATATGAATGATTGCCTGTTCGAAATCCGTGCGGACAACGGATATTACGACTGGAATAATGACTTGCTGGATGACGACATGATTAGTTACCAGCCGTATCATCTGGAAAAAGTGGAAGATGTGGGCATTGTGGCAGAAATGAATACCATGCGCCTGCTCGAACATAAAAAGGTATACCTGACGCTTACACGCAAGTCGGATAGTAAGGAACTGATGAAGGTGGACCTGATACCTTACCTGCTGCTTACTAAAATGGAAGGGCACAATATCCCGGCACAGGAATACCTCGACCGTCAGAGCGAGTATGCGATTGTCTTTTTCTATAACCCGGAATTATTGAATTTCCTTTCTACTAAGATTATGATTAACGGCTGGACTATCTGGCTGAAAGGCGAAGATCTCTGATAAATAAACAAAGATTGATGAATATGAGATATAAAGGCTGTATATGGTGGGCGTGGTTGCTGTTGTTCTTATTTTCCTGTACGGAAAGCGGACAGACAGTCGATCCGCTAAATCCCGGAGAAGTACGGATGAGCATGAATATCAGCACACGTGCCACGAGTGACCCGGAAGTGTTGAACGCGAATGAAACCCGCATCAGCCGGCTACGCATCTATGTTTTTGACGGCACGTCACTGGACAAGATGTATTACTGGCAAGGGCTTTCCGCTATCGACGGGACTTATACTACTCCGGTTTTTAGGGTGAAAGCTGCCACCGGGAAAACATTGTATGCCATTGTAAACGAACCTGTTGACTTTGATACCCGCGCTATATTGGAGTCTGTGGATCATCCCAATGACTTGGTGGACGTACAGTATCAAATGGCGGACTACTTATCCACAAGAACCAATGTGGTGGAATACACTAAAGACTACTGTCTTCCCATGTATGGAGAACTGGCAGGAGTGGACGCGGCGGAGGGAACGACGCAGACAGTCAACATGCGTGTAGACCGTGCTGTGGCGCGTGTGGATGTTTATATGCGGAAGGAGGCAAAGAACTGGGAGGAGGTCTTGATGCCTACCACATTGGTTGTGACTGGAGTTTCCAAGACAGGATTCGTATCCCCAAAAAGAACAGGAAGTTATGCGTCTTCCGTTCTCAATCTGTTATCGAGAAAGAAAGTCAGTGAGATCCCTGAAGAAACTTCTCCTGAAGACAAGGGCGTGCTGGCTTACTCGTTTTATATTCCGGAAATGGAGTGTAAAAACAATAAACTGAATATCGGTTTTGATGATTACGATATGATAGAGTTGGGTGTGGATTCGGATAATTCCGGCAAAGCGCCTTTGGAAAAACTGGAGCGTAATCATGTTTATCAATTACTGTGCCGGTTCATGCAAAAAACAGTCTATTTGGATATAAACTTGACAGTGTGTCCGTGGATAGCGTTAGAACCCCAAGTAGAAGAAGTGAACGATATACGTATAACAAACTGTTATGTGGTATCGCCCGGCGGAAGGGTACACATTCCCACCAACGGGGTGTACAAGGCATGGGCACAAATGGATGAATTTGAACGTACACCTATTCCCGATGGTGAGGTTACGGCCGAAGTACTTTGGGTAGATGGAATGGGGATAGTGTCGGCTTCCGGAGTGAAGGTTATGAATGCGGAAAAACGTGATAAAGCTTATATCAGTGTGGAAACGGAAAATCAGTCTGGCAATGCAGTGATAGCGATGAAAGTGAATGGAAAGATTTACTGGAGCTGGCATATCTGGTGCACAGACTATGATCCGAATTTAGAAGGGGGACAACAAGAGTTTAATGGTTATACTTGGATGGATCGTAATTTGGGGGCCACATATAATAACTATGATGAGAAGCAGGGAGGAATTGAGTCTAAGGGATTTCTATATCAATGGGGGCGGAAAGATCCGTTTCCACCAGCTAAGGGTTGGCTTTATACGGAGCCTGAAGAAGAATTGTATAGCGTCACTGGCGAAATTAAGCCTATTACTAAAATTAGTGTATCTACGTCGGATATTAATAATATACCGGGTTCAGTGAATAATCCGATGGCATATTATACAGCACCCTCACAACTCCTCTGGTTTTCGTACTCTACCAAGTATCCTTATTTATGGAATACGAAATCTGGAAAGAAAACGATTTTTGACCCTTGTCCGGATGGTTGGAGAGTTCCTGCCGGCAAAGATGGCATATCTACTCCATGGGAAGATTCTGGTCTGGAGCAGGTTTTCTATGAAGAAAGATATGGTGGCGGATTTGCTGGTAGGAGTGATATTTATTATCCTGCAGCAGGATATAGACACGGGGGGACTGGGGAGCTGTCAGGATCCTTAGGGCAGGTTGTTATGCTTCGTGCAGGAAACCTTGGTCGAGATATGAAGTGTCGGAACATGTGTCTGTATTGGACAGAGCGTATTCACGGTAAGGGTGAAAGTGTTATTTGGGATGAAGCGACTGCAGGTGCTGTACGTTGTGTGAAAGAGTAAAATGGAGGTTACATCTATGACGAATAAAATGGTAATAGGATATAAGTTTGCTTTTATACTGCTTTTATTATCTTCATGTGTGGAAGATATTAGAAATTGTGATATTGGCAATGTGGACAACATGATACCCGACGGCAAGGAACGGATGGAACTCCGTTTGGTAATACCCGGGGGAAAACAACCGGTTGTCCGAAGCATAGAGAATGGAACGACCGGTGAGAACAAGGTTGAGCGGCTTTTCATGGATGTTATGAATAGCGGGACTGTGATAGCATCCCGTTCCACAGCAGACGGAGCATTGACATTGACCCCTACGGATGTTGATAGTGTCTATACGGTTTCTACACTATTTGATATAGGGACATTGGAGGCGGGTTACACCTTGCGGGTACGTGCCAATGAAGACACTCCCGCAATAATCTCCGGACAGCCGGTTTCCCCTTTCTACATGTCAGGTACGGGAGTGATTGAGGACGGCATAAATAGAAATTTCAAAGCTTCCGTGCATTTGTTACGGGGAGTCGCCAAACTACGGACTACTGTTCGGACAACCTCATTTACTGTTCCGCAGGAATTGATGATAGGAGATGTAAAAATACAGGTGGTTCATGCTGCAGATAGGATTCGTAAGTATGCTCCGTTCTCTTCTCATGCCAATGAGGCTGTTGTTGAAAATCTGCCGGCATCTTCATTAAATTATCCGGATTATCCGGAAGTGAGCTTATATGATATACTTGCTCATGAACACGTGGAGATTAACGGTGAAGCTATTATTGTTTATCCATTATTCGTTTATGAAAATTATCTGGAACAGGAAGAGGAGTATGACCCGGCTATTAACGTGACATCATTGAAACTGACTATTCCTGTGACGGACGGAATAGCTAGTCGGGTGATAGAACGCACGATACCTGTAAAAGCGGAAGATTCTTATCGGATGAAACGTAATCATATTTATTCGGTGGACGTACAAGTGCTAAGTCTTGATGAAGTGAAAGTATTCACAGATATGCTTGATTGGGAAGATGTAGGGGTTACGGGTGATATTGTAGGAGGCGTTGACTTTGATATAGACAGGACAAAAATAACTTTGATTAAAGATATTGTCGACCCGGTGAAACTGCTGAAAGTGGACTGTCATGCTCCGGGACGCTTACAAATCAGAGCTTTGAAGCCTAATAAGACAGATTTAATATCAACAACAGATTTACAGTTATATTGCAATGGAATAACGGAAACGGATAAACTGGCGGATAACAGTGGCATTTATGACCTCACTGCCGCACAAGTAATGAATTTCTATTGTACCACCGGTAGTGTTCCCGCCAATTATGAAGGTGGTTTTATAGAAATTTCTTCCGACAATGTGCATGTGGAATATATTCCTGTCAGTTCATTGGATACTTTTACTCCGTTAGACACGGAAGGGACTGCCAATAGTTATATAGCAGATAGAGGGGCAGGTTCTTATTCTTTCACTGCTACCATAATGGGAAACGGAGTGGACGGTATTATTGACGAAGGGAAGTTTGAAGACGCAAGTGGCAATATCTTGACAAAAGCCGGTGGTGCCAATATCCATCCTTTATCGGCCAAATTGCTTTGGCAGGACACGGATGAACTGGTGGAACAAGTTGCTTTAGTCAATGGCAGGGTTCAGGTGAAAATGGGACGAAGCCGGGGAAATGCAGTGATAGCTGTTTATGATAAGACTAATCCTAATGCGGAGGATGCGAAAGTGTTGTGGAGTTGGCACCTTTGGTGTACGGCTACCCCAAAGATACTGGAATTCGTCACTTCGATATACACGGGCAATAACTATAAAGTGATGGACCGTAATCTTGGTGCGACTGCTACTAAAGCGTATTTAGGCACTGTTCAAGGATTGCATTATCAATGGGGGCGTAAAGACCCGTTTTCGGGTTCATTGACTTATGATGGTATACGTACTATTTTATATGACGTAAGAAGTGGTCAGGTCGTATATAAATATTCCGATGAACGAGTGACTGCCAGTCAAGCTATAAGTACTCCGAGTTCCTTGTATAGTCCAAGGAGAGGATTGGGGGGTGAATCTTGGTGTACGAAAACAACAGAACTGAAATATCTGTGGGGAAATCCGGACGGGGAACAGGATGCTTTCCCTAAAGAAACATTAAAATCGTTGTATGACCCTTGTCCGTATGGTTATAAAGTTGCGCCGCATGACGTTTTTAAAATCTTGAGTAAAGGTGAGATCGCCATATTCCCCCCGGCCGGAGCGTCACTTGGGGATATGTATTTCATAAAAAGTTATTTTGCGAATGGATCAACCTTTTATTATGATAATGCAGGGATTGATGAAACGAAGCTAATTTATTTGCCGGAGACTTATAGACCTAATGGTGATGGTATAAAGTTAGGAAAATGGGGAGTTTACTGGTGTTCTTCACCTCATCCTGCTGACAAAGAACATAGTGGGCTCATGTTTAACTTTCATCCATATACTGCTATGGACTTTGAATATAATATATATAATCCGGTGGTTACTTCAACGCCTGCTTCGATACGCTGTGTAAAGGAATAATTCATTAGAAATCTAAAAAGTATGAATGAAATGAAAATAACAATACAACAATACTTGTTCGGGATATGTCTGTTGGTTTTCTTCGCTTTTAATATGTTGTTGTTAGGTGGTTGTAACGATGACACTGAAATGGAAATGATTGATTCCTCTCAAAAAAATGTCATCAGCTTGTCTATCCCGGATACGGAATTGGTACAGGTACGTAGCGTGGCGAATGAATCGGAATGTAAGATTAGTGGCATACAGGTGTTTGTATATAATGATTCTCACGTCTCATCCCCTGTATATTATCAAGAGGGTAAAGCTGATTTGTCTTTTTTGTTCGGTAATGGCACTGCATCGCCGACTGTGACATTGAAAGAATACATTCCCGCTGACAAAGAACGAATTTATGTAGTTTGTAACCTGACTAATCGTTCTTCTGCATCAGGAGCAGGTGATTTTCTTATAAATAAAATGGCTAGTGAAGAGCAGTTGAGGAATTATACTAGTCAAGGAATGATGAAAGGCTTTTCCGCTCTGCAAAGTGAAGGGCGGACTATTCCGATGTACGGTTGGATAGAATGGAATGAAAAGGCTACTTCTAATGTTTGTCTATTAACTCGTTGTCTTGCAAAAGTTACGGTGGATGCAGAGGCGGATTTGTTTTCCGGTAAACAGGTCTATTGGGAATGGAGAAATCTGAATTATTCGGATTTTACGTTAGATAGCGAGTATAAGGGGGGAATTTATCAGGGTAGTATCAACGAAAGCGGCAGTTCAGAAAAGCATGATTTGCTTTCCGCTACAACTCCTTTGGATGTAACGAAAGGATTGGTGACAAGTTACTATCCTTTGGAATATGAACACTCCGTTTACGCTTTAGGAAATAAGATTGATAAGAAAACATTCTCCAAAAATCGTGCAATGCTGCTTCTTGTAGTCCAGAATCCGGACGGTTCGAATAAAGAGTATTATCGTCTGGATTTCCTGGATAAGGAAACCGGCGAGTATCTGGATATAATACGTAATCATTCTTATCGCTTTACTATTGCCAAGTTAAAGAATAAAGGATATGATACGGAACTGGAAGCCATTCAAAATCCGGGGAGTAATATCGAGTATACGGTGACGGTTTCGGATAATTGGTCGCGGGGATATGCTTCTAACGGCCAGTACTTGGTAAAAACGGACAGGGAAGACCTTAAGTTGATAGAGAATGGCATCACAGATCCGGTAACAATGGTAAAATTTGAATTGCAGGCTGATGATACGGGTAATGTCGATTTTAGTGGTGTTACCACTCGTAATGTTCGCGTTTTAAATTCGGATAAGAAAACTTTGGTACCCTCATCTGACTTATGCCTGTTTTATAGCATAGATAATAATAATTTGGTACAGGTGAAGGGAACAGGAGGACTTTCGGTGAATGAAGTGAACCTTCCGCAAGATAGCGATGTGTATTGGATTTATTGCACTGTACCCGAAAACTCTTCACTAAAGGAAGGATTTATGGAAATATCCGTAGGTAACATAGTGAAGTATATCCCTTTCAGTATCATATCTCACACAGAAGCGATTGCTGTGGATGAAGACGGTCCGGCAAACTGCTTTATTACTCCGGTGACTTATGGCGTTTATTCGTTTGACGCTACGGTGATAGGAAACGGGGTTGATGGTATAGTGGCGGAAACGAGAGGCAGAGCTGCATGGCGGGAAGAATTAGGTGAAGATATAGAACAATATCATTTTAAAAATGCTTCAGGTGAAGATATATCAGTTTCTAAAAATGTTGAGATAGTTCCTTATTCTGCAAAACTAATTTGGCAGGACAAGCAAAATCTTATATCACAAGTTGCATTTAATTCTACTACTAATCGAGTTGAATTCTTGAGTAGTGGTACGGGAAATGGGGTTATTGCAGTTTATGATAAACAAGATCCAAATGCGGAGGATGCTACAGTACTATGGAGTTGGCATGTTTGGTGTACAGAGCACCCCACTATAATAGAATTAGGCTTACCAACCAATGGAGAAACTTATAGCGGGAAGAATTATAGAATAATGGATCGAGATTTAGGAGCAACAACTAATACTCCTGATGAGTTAACAACACGTGGTTTGGGTTACCAATGGGGGCGTAAAGATCCTTTTTGTATTTCAGCTTCCTTTGAAAGTACCGACAATTTTATGCATAATGTACGTGGAAGTAAACTAAAGCACAAAGAGGAGGAAAAAAATGAAAGTATAGGAACAATTGAGTATGCGATAAATCATCCTGCCGTATTTATCATAAGTGATGATGCCTATAGTGTTCATGATTGGTTGTATTATACTTCTGAATCCGGTAATAATGATTTGACTGGAAATCAATATTTATGGGGAAATAACCCTTATTCGCAATATAAAATGGTTAATGTAGAGACAATGAAGACCCTTTATGATCCATGTCCTGTTGGTTACAAAGTATCTCCGCCGGATGTATATGGTGCATTTTTAAAATATCCAATAATAGATTCCCCTATTGGCAAAAGCGGAACCGAATTTTTGGGACATATGGAGAAGGGAGATTTTTATACTCCTTTATTTACTAAGTATGGGGTATATTTCTATTGTGGTAGTGAAAATAGTACACGGAAAGTCTATTTTATTTCTACTTCGCTTCGCCATGGAAGAACTTATGATAAAGGGGTAGTAAATGGCCTTTTTTATAGTGCTCATCTTTGTGGGACAATGAGATATAATGATGGCAGTGGTATGAATGTAATAATGTCATTTGGATTTGATTTAAAAAATGGTGATGTTGGCTGTGGCTTCGGTGGGGGTAATAATTACTGGTTAGATCGTTCTACGGCAGCACCTGTCCGCTGTATCCGTGACGAATAAACATATATAATTCATTTTTAAATACAAACCTATGAACAAATCAGAACTAATCAAAGAAGTAGCCCTTAAAGGTCAGTTGAGCTTTAACGAAGCTACGAATGCTGTAGATGCAATCATGGAAACCATTGCGGAAACAATGCATAAAGGAGAGAGTGTCACCTTGGTCGGCTTCGGCAGTTTTGTCATTCAAGAACGGAAAGCGCGCAACGGGCATAATCCTGCCACAGGCGGCTCAATGCTGATTCCAGCCAAACGACAAGTGAAATTCCGTCCCGGAAGTAAAATGAAATTAGAGTAAAGAAACAGGTTAAACTAAATGTTGAACATAAAAATTGAAACATGAAAAAGAAAATTATTACAGTTGCATTGGTATTATCATCAGTCTGTGCCATGGCACAGCAAAAGGAAAATCGTGACACGGACGGAAGTATTCTCCGTGGCCCGTATGAAACGAATAGTTTCTGGAGTAACTGGTATATCGGTGTAGGCGGTGGAATCAATATCTATGAAGGTGAACTTGATAACAAGACATCGGTGGGCAACCGTATTGCTCCTGCACTGGATGTGTCGTTGGGCAAGTGGATTACTCCTTCTTACGGAGTCCGCCTACAATATTCGGGTCTGAAAGCCAAAGGGCTGACGGACGCAAGCGGAATGTATGCCAAAGGGGCGCATCGCGGTTATTATAAGGAAGAGTTTAATGTTTCCAATCTCCATGCGGACTTTATGTGGAACTGGTCGAACGGTTTCCTCGGATTCAATGAGAAACGTGTGTGGAATGTGATTCCATTTGTAGGTTTCGGTTGGGCACGTTCGTGGGGA
>OLNP01002199.1_pt1 | contig 14611 bp, 20 predicted proteins | sample 1671951 | NCBI WGS metagenome assembly OLNP01 (sample SAMEA3136629, study PRJEB25190) | human gut metagenome | biome: human gut; feature: human-associated habitat; material: faeces | place: Austria | collected 2013
CAGAGAACAGAAAAGGATAGCATGTATGAACTGTCCGCAAAAAATGACCGACTGACTTCGATCAGAAGCGAGGACGGAAGAGCATTGTACTGGTTTGATGGAATAAATTGGAAAAAATTAGGGATTAAGGAGGATTGATTATGTTTGAAATTTTAAAAGAAGAATTTAAAGCAAATACAGTGAAAATGCAGCAGATTAGAGCTGCACATGAGAAGAAAGAAAAGGAAATCCGGGACGTTTACGCGCCCGGGAAGATTCCCCAATTCCTGCATGAAGAAGAGGCAAATTATAAGTCTGAAATGAAAAACGCCAGATTGGACGCAATTAATCAGCTGAATAGTGCAGTTGAGAAGCTAGAGAAGCAACAAGGCGGTATGACTGCTGCAATTGACACGGAGCTGTTAGCAACTCTAAACGCTGTCAGTAACTCAGGAATGGGGTTGACTGCTGCCGAACTTCGCGAATTAGGTGAAAAGGTTCTTGCGTCTGGTAGCTCTATTTGTGCCCGAAAACTGTCGGAAATCGCAGAAGAATCTGGTATATCGCTGACCATGCCAGACCCGGAAAAGGCTAAATCTGTGCTTTACGAAGCTGCAGAAAAGATGATGAGCTTTTATAGGAATTACAATGGAACAGACAAATATCGCGCCGATATGCAGACTGATGAAAGCCGATACTACTTCATGACGGACGGTAAATTCCTGGATGATTATGAGAGACAGTATGAGGTTGCTACAACGAGCAACCTTGTAAGGATTAAAGAAGCCGTTGCCAAAGCTCAGGAGACTGGACACGAAGAGACCATTGAAGCCGCTTCAGAACAGTTCCGCAAGATGGTTCGTGCCGATGATCTTCCGGAAAAGAAACCAAGCGAAGCGTCCGCGTATGCAAGGGCTTATTCTGCGAGAATGTGCCCGTCGGAGAAAGACTTACAGCCACAAGTGGCATTTATGAGACCGTCCCCGGGAATTGTGTCTAAACGTGTGCCACGTCCGGCACAGAGACCTGATTTAACATATGACACTGCGGACACAGCAGCCAGCGCAGCAGCAAAAGAACTTTCTGAACGCGCTTTTCTGTTTCCGACTGCTGACGAACTGGGAATTTAGAAGCTTCCCCGGTGCTGGTATCTAGTGCCGGGGGAATTGAAAGGGGTATGATGAAAGACAAAAACCAAAAGTGGTATGTTGATTTCTTATGTTTACAGTACAGGTATTATAATCCGAACTATGACAGTGTTGCAGAAGCTTTTCAGCTCGCCAAACAGTATCTGGCAAGTGATCAGGACACGTATTTTGCTCTCCAAGAATTGCTGTACAGGTTTTATCGCAAGAAACCAGAACGTCAATTTGAACAGAAACGTCGTGAAATGGCTAATTCTTACGTTCCTGGATGCCGGGCGAGGTATGATTACCCTCAGTTCAAAGAGCTGCCGAAAGAGATTATCAGGGAATTAAAAGCGATTTTAAAGAACAAAAATAAACCTCGTCCATGATTTCTATGTTAATACTTATATTAATATCTGTATTAATACAAATATACCCTTGTTAGAACAGGTGTGTACGATGTACGCTTGATGAAAGTATCAATTTAAACGTATGCAAGAAAAGTATCAAAAAGTATTGATTTTAGTACCCGAAAGTGCTATATTAATAGTATCAAATAAAACGAACGTTAAAATTGATACTAAAGGAGAGAAAAACATGGTATACGGTTATTGCAGAATTTCAACAGCGAAGCAGAGCATTGAGAGACAGGAAAGAAACATCAAAGCAGCATATCCAACAGCTATCATAGTTAAAGAAGTATTCACAGGAACAAAACTTGATGGACGAATGGAATGGGAGAAGATTTATAAAAAGGTTCAATCCGGAGATACAATCGTATTTGATTCAGTATCACGAATGAGCCGTAATGCAGCAGAGGGCGTGGAACTGTACATGAATTTATTCAATAGAAATATAAATCTTGTGTTCCTTAAAGAATCCTATATCAATACAGAAGTGTACAGAAGCACGATTGAGCAGACTATAGGAACAACTGGTAATGACATTGCAGATATTTATATTGAAGCTACAAATAAGGTCATAAAGCTACTTGCAGAGAAGCAGATCATAAAAGCATTTGAACAGTCAGAGAAAGAAGTTGAAGACCTTCACCAGAGAACCAGAGAGGGCATTGAGACTGCCAGGTTAAACGGAAAACAGATTGGACGTGCTGAGGGTTCAAAGGTAACAACGAAGAAATCAATTGAAATGAAAGAAAAAATTCAGAAAATGGCTAAGGATTTTGGCGGTAATATGACAGATAAAGAGGTGATTGAAACCTTGAAGATCGCGAGAAACACATATTTTAAATATAAAAGAGAACTGAAAAATTAAGGTTCGGAATAATCTTCCGGGGGGTTTTTATTGACATTATTGGAACTCAGTAATATAATACAATTATTGGAACTCAACAATAGAAAAGGGGTGAAATAGTGACAGTTCCAAAGAAACCAGGGAGACCGGTAGAACCGAATGCAAAAAGGCATGACATTAAAGTACGTGTTAATGATGAGACTTACAACCAATTAATCGAATACGCAGCACAACACCAGACAACAAAAGCGGAAGTTGTAAGAACATCACTTGAAAAGTTCTTGAAGGAATCCAGAAACAAATAAAAACAGCCCCGTTCACCGACCAAAGCGAAAAAGGACTGTTTATTCACGACAGGATGAAACCTATCTGAAATATTCTATCACATGGGTTCCGTCCGCGCAATAGGGAGGAATTACATATGCAGAGAGTTATGACCTATGATCAGTGGGAAATCAGATTTAAAAAAGCACTCAGAAGAACCATTAAACAGAAAGCAATCCAGTTATTGCAGATGCTGGTATTAACCGTCTTGATGTTCATGCCGGTCTGGATGCTGATGGACTGGATATTGAGAGGATATTAAACAAAGTAATGCAGCTTATACTGAGAGAAATTGATAGAAAGGAAGCTTGATGCAAGATGAATAGAAAACATACAATGTCATTGATTAATAGTGCATTAACGAACTTGAAAAATGATGAAGCAAAGAAGTTTTATACACAAATTTTACCGAATCGCTTAGAGAATACCCGAAAAAGTTTTAAGGGGACAACAGAAGAATTGAATGGTCTACTTGAAGAAATGGAAGAAGACTTAGTTTTTGAGTTTTGGGAAAATTTAGATAAAAAAATAGAACAGGAAAAGGAAGAACTTGAAAATGAGTATAGACCACAGATGAAAAATGTAAATTTACAGGAAGAGGGAAACCAAACACTTGCGACAGAGATTATTTGTGATCAGAAAAAGGAAATTGAGAAGTTAAAAGCGGAATTACGAAGAGAAAAAGCTCGTCACGAGAAAACAGAACAAATAGAATATCAAAAAGATTTTACGGAAATTTTTGATAAAATCAAAGATGAACAGCTTCTCCGATGCCTCTATATTATAGCTTCGGACATCTTAGAGGAATCTTTGAAGAAAAAAGAAATTTTAACAGTTAAGAGAAAAGGAAAACTGTATCGTATCGCATATCAGGACATTGAATATATTGAGAGTCAAGCGAGAGTTTGCCGCATATTTGCGACAGATAACCGCTGTTTCGTGACCACTTGCAAGCTGAATGATCTGGAAGAAAAACTGTCTGATAAATGATTCTTGCGCTGCCATCAGAGTTATCTGGTGAACATGGATCACATTCAGTCGGCAGGTGATAATTTCATCATGGATTCTGGGGACATTGTCCAGATAAGACAGAATGGAGCAAAGGAAATCAAGGAAAAGTACGAAGAATACATAAGTTGAATTATAATTATAGGCGGTGTGTGGAGTCCATACGCCGCTTTTTGTCTTGCTTATTTTAAACTGACAAGGTAATATTAACACAAGGATTAATATTGCAGATTAATCATAGTATTAATGTGATGTATTAATAAGCGTATTAATACGCAGAAATGGAGGGAAAATGAAAATAATTGCAGTATGTAACCAGAAAGGCGGAACCGGCAAAAGTTCTACAGTGTTAGCTTTAGCATATGGACTTTACGGAACTGGGAATAAGATATTAGTAATTGACCTTGACCCTCAGTGCAATGCTTCTTATGCACTGGGAATTGACTTGTTAAATGTGCCGACAGTTTATCATGTGTTGAAGCACGAAAAGCCCATTAGAGAAGCTATTCAGCCTGTTAGGGTGGGGCTGGACGTACTGACTGGAAGCCTGGCACTTGCTGGAGCTGACGCAGAATTTACACAAACCGGACGAGAATATATGCTCAAAGAAGTTTTGGAAGCTGTCAAAGATAAGTACGATTATATCATTATTGACAATGCCCCAACACTGGGAATCATGGTTACTAATGCACTTACCGCCGCAGATCATGTTGTGATTCCGGTTGGAGCTGGTGACGCATTTAGCCTGCTGGGGCTGACGCAGTTATACGGACTTATCCAGAACGTTCAAAAGTACTGTAATCATGATTTGAAGATAGCTGGACTTCTGATTACCCGATATAATTCACGTACCAATGCGAATCAGATCATGCGTGAACAGGTTCAGAACGTAGCTGATCAGATAGGAACCAAAGTATTTAATGCAGCTATTCGGGAATCAGTAAGCATTAAAGAGAGCCAGATACTTCGGACGAATTTATTTGAACAATCACCGAAAGGAAATGCAACAGTAGACTATAAATCATTCATAGAGGAATTATTAAATGAGCATTAAGAAAAATAAATTAAATGAAGCGGCAAAGAACACAGGGGATTTCTTGTCAAATTATCTTGGCTCAAATATATCACAGAAGCCCATAGAACAGCCCTCACAGACCAATACAGATAAATCTGCACCAATAACTACAGAAGCCACAGAACAGGTAAATACAGCCCCACAGACAGCACCTAGACCGAAGCAGAAGCAGGCACCAAAGGGCGGCAAGAGACAGACGCACAAACTGTATGCTGGATGGATTGATAAGGATACTTTGAGCAAATGGAAGGCGTATACAGACACGAAGAACATCACGACAGAAGAATTGATGATGTGTGCTGTCAATCATTACATTGAACAGGTATTTCCGATTGAGCCAGAAGAACAGGAAGTATACAAGGAACATCTGGAACATGAGAGACAGCTTATCAATGAGAACGCAAGAGGTAAGCGTTTATAAGTATTAATATAGCGGTTAACATATTGTATTAATACATGATATTAACATGAAAATTAATACAGGAAGTTGCACCAGATCAGTGGCGGCAGCTTCCTTTTTTGTGTGCTGGATGCTATAGGGGTGGGGGTATCAGGGAGAGGGGGGGGGCGGCAGGAGTAACCCGCGCGAGTTTTTTCAAAAAATAAAAAGACCTCCTCCGATATCCAGACCTCAAATTTCTCGAAAAAAATAAAAAAGGCTTTCTAATCTGCCCGTATATCAATTCTAAATCATTTAGCGGTAAATTGTGCCAATAAGCAAATAAAACCGCTATACGGAGCAAATACGTCGTTTCTACGTGGATATGAGAAATGATTCCCATTTTGGGAATGTGGTTTGAATGATGAAAGCATATCTGCCATCGCTATTTGCTAGGTCAGGTTCATTAATACGCTAAAGTATCAAAAATAATTATTGACACTAAGACCAAGAAGAAATATAATGGAATTATAAAAAAGGAAGGAGCTGTGAGCATGGAAAGAGAAACCTTAAAAGAGCAGAATGAACGACTTGCGAAAGAGCTGAAAGAAGCCAGAGCGCAGATTCAGCAATTACAGCAGGAAGTTGCAAAAGCAAATGAAGAAATCAGGCTGTTGAATTTAGAAAGGGACACCGCAGTCGAGAACATGGCATACACTCAGGATAAAGCACACAAGGATTTAATTCACTATAAGATGTTAGAGTATGAGCTGGAAGCTGCTCACAGCGATTGTCGGCGGTTAAAATTTGCGAATAAACAGCTTCAAGAAGACAATGAAGTCCTTCAGCAAAAGATTAAAGACCTGGAACACAGTGTTGAGGAGCGGCATAAGGAAACAATAGAAGCATATGAAACAATGTCTGAAATGCGCGATAAACACGAAAAAGAATTTACGAAATCACAGCGGAAAATCTGGAAATTGGAAGACGAGAATAAAAAGTTTCAGGAACGTTCGGAAAATTTAAAGAATCCGTTTGGAGCCGGTAGGAAGAAGAACGACGATAAACAGAAAGAAAAGTATAAGATGTTCAGTGACCTTGTCAGAGCGGAAATCTCTATGGAGAATATCATGGAAACTATGCAGATCAGCAGAAGTACATACTTCCGGTTCCTAAAAGTTTACAAGGAAGATCAGAAGAAAGAAAATAATGAATGAGACTAAAATCTCCCGGTTAAAAGCTGGGGGATTTTATTTTTTTATGGCAGTAAAGAAAAAAATTAAGAGAGTGCTTGTCATTTACTCCCTCTTTGTGCTAATATATGTTTATGTGATTGAGAAATTACAGAAAAATTAAAATTGAAGACATGAAAAAAGCACCTTGCTACCAACAAGATGCTAATTTTCAAATAAAGCAGTTGTAACATTGGTCTACCAAACCGCCGTTACTTCTGAACGTATCCAAACCATACGTACAATGACTACTACTAAAGCCATCAACCAAGCTTATTGTAGATTTTTTTTACATATTTGTCAAGTTTAAAAGTCTCTTTGTACGTATAAATTTTTTATCGTACGAGGAGTTTTTTCATATTCAAATATAAATAGAAAGCTCTTGTACGTGGCTATAGTGCCAATGCAGGAGCTTTTCTTCATTTTAGAAAGGAATAACTGCAGTATGAACAAAGGGCTTGAAATACGCAATAAGAAGCTAAAAAAGAAAGCAGAGCTAAGAAATACTATAAAGCCAGAGCAGACGGACATATGCCGGTTCGTGGAACTGAAATGGGAAGTGATCGAAAAAGTTAATGGTAAGTATAAACACACCGGACAAGCCAGAGGAAAGGGCTTGCAGGTTAAGAATCGTGTGTACTTGTTAGATGGACATTTCAAAATGGTTAATAGCAAGTCCGTACATATTACTCGAATATATGAAGATGTTCCAAAATGGGCGTCAGATGAGCTTATACAACAATATACGAAGAATCAGAAACCTTGATGGAAGATACAGGCGTGTTGAGAGGAAAACCACGTTAAAACAAACCTTTGGGGGGTAGTAGCCCCAGGAAATGCCGTTAGAGGGTGGACGGGTTGGTCTATCTTAATATAGAAATCGGTGATTGCCCGTCCTGTCGCTTAATTCGCTTGCTTGTGTGAGTTAAGAGGGGGGTTGCGAGAACAATTCTACATTGTGCGGTGTCTTATGGCAGACTTCGACCGCTGAGATTTAATCTCTAAATCGTACCGGATGGTAACATCTGGGAGTGATACGGATACCTCATGCAGCTTATACTGCGTACATATATATATCTATTCACTATACCTCTAGTCCTTTTATAGCTCTATTGTGGGCTATTCTTGGGCTAGGGGGGAGAGTAAGCCGTATTCCTATACAAACTGACCTGCGTACCACAGCTAGGACAGGAAGTCAATCTCTAAAGCGTAAATAAATCAAGCTTGCGAGGGGGTAGACCAACACCCTGAACAGGCAATAAATGAAAAATATATATAGTATCTCTGTCCGTATTGTACAGAATAATCGTAAGGTATTGAGAGTTAATTGGAGTGGATTACAGGAAGAAAGAGGGTAAATGTCCGTAGTAGTAGGACTATAGAGAATGAAGTGCGAAAAGAAGAGGCTCCCCCCATCTGATAAGGAGAAGTGAGAGCGGTGTACTTTCGGGTACGGTCGTGTCAAAAATAATAAATAAAACTTAAACAATTCATTATTTTGATGAGTTGTATGATATAATGCTTTTATTATCAACAGAGTATGGGGACGGTGAAGTACATATGAAAGAGGAATATGAGAAATATCGACATGATTTAACAGAATATGTAGCGAAAAAGATACCTAAAATACCTATAATTCCTGGCGTAGCTGCAGTTGTATCAACGGTAGGAAGTGGTACGGTTACTGCCAGTGTACCTGAAATAGGTATTCAGCTTGCAAATTATATGAAAAATAGACAGGAACCTTTTAATAAATGTCTGTTTCGGATGATTGATGAAAAGGGTTTGAAAGATTCTGACGTATATAAGCAGGCAGGACTCACTCGTCAGATGTTCTCAAAGATTAGGTGTAAAAAAGATTACGCCCCAACTAAAGCGGTAATGCTATCTCTGGCAGTAGGAATGCACCTTTCAGTGGAAGAAACAGAACAGTTATTGGCAAGTGGAAATCAGCTCTTATCCAGATCGGACACAGGAGACTTAATTGTGAGATTTTTCATAGAACAGGGAGAGTATGATTTGGATTTATACAATGCGTATTTATTTGAGTACCACCAGCATCTTCTTGGAAGCATCCCAAAAGATCAATGATAAAATGTCAACAGTCTGTTTACCCGTTTTTCTTTTAAGTTTTCTATAATAAGACCATCAAAACAAACAAAACACTTACTTAAAAGAAAGAGAGGAACGTATTATGAACGCAGAACTTATCGAAGCATTAGCTACTTTAGGAAAAATTGTTATTGATATTCTTGCCGGTGCTGCTAAAAATGCATTATCTGAATCTGACGATTAATATTGATTTCAAAATTTGCATATGCTATAATGCCAATAGGCAAAAACGATGTGAGTATCCATGTTGGTACTCAAAAAGCCCCGGAGTTCGCACCTCCGGGGCTTTTCTATTCCGTTTAGGCAGGGTGGCTTATTCCCTAGGCTGGCTACCAGCTGCTATTTTCTATCCAACCATTTGCAAATGTAGTAGGCAATTACACTTGCCAAGATAGAAAGCATAAACGATGTGAATAATTCCATGCTGGACTCACCCCCTTTCTGCACCTGTCTAGGGGCGGCAGCTTGATTATTATATCATAAAATTATCTAAAATCATATCTTTTTCAAATCCCCAAAAAATCGAATTTGAATTCACTTTTTTAAGATTCCTGAGAGTGAAATGAGTAGTCATTCATCCTCTATCAGGGCTTTTTTCATTTTGAGATGTTTTTCATCAATATATAGTTATCAAAGAAAAACGACAGGAGCTTGTTGGAAAAAAGAAAACTGCCGCCACCCAGAGAAGGAAAAGGGCAGAGTCAGCATTTGATCAGAGGCGTCTCACGTTAGCTGCCTATCCGTCGGATAAATGAACGTGAGCAATTCCGGAGCTGATACCGGAAAGACTGGCAGGAAGTCTATAGAAATATCGCTTTATACGGAAAGAAAGAACGTATAAAGGGATATAACACCAGAATCCCGGTCAATCTGGTTCCTGAGACGAGACCGAAACATGAACCATAACATGAGCAGCAGGGGATGTCGTGAAACGTGACGCCCCCCTAAAGTGCTAAAAATGTGGGTATGCTTAGCCTTAAGAGTAGTTACTAATTAATTTTGGCACAATGGAAGGGAGAACAAATGGGACATAAAAATAAAAAATCATTAATCCGGCAAGTGCAGGAAAGGCTGGATAGTTTGCTTTCGATTGGTGAAAGTAAATATGAAGATAAAAAAACAGACCTTACAAAAAGAAAAATATACAGCTGGAATACCTACCGGAGCTATCTGCAACAATGCTGCCAGTTCGTCCGGTATTGCAGAGACAATCATTATTGTAAGAATCTGGCAGACTGCCGGCAGTACGTGGAAGAATGGATGGAAAGCCGGAAAGAGCTTTCAGCATACACCCAGAAACTTAGTGCAAGTGCGCTCTGTAAGCTATATGGCGAATCCCTGGAAGAACTAGGGATAACCACGAAACGAGCCGCCAGAAGCGAAATAACACGTTCCAGAGGGACAGCGAAAAGGGATGCACATTTCTCAGAACAGAAAAACGCTGATTTTGTCGAATTTTGCCGAAGTACCGGTCTACGACGCTCAGAAATAACAAAGCTCCGCGGAGATCAGCTCCTGCAGGAGGAGGGACAATGGTATATTCAGACAACCGGAAAAGGCGGGCGATTCCGGATTATCCCGATTTGCGGTGATGTTAATTTAGTAGTTCGCAAAATGCAATCCGCCGGCACTGGGAAGGTCTGGGCGAAGGTGCCATCATGCGCGGATATTCACAGCTATAGGGCGGACTATGCCACAAGGGTTTATCTCAGCCATGCCAGACCAATCGAAGACCTTCCGCGGAAAGAGAGGTATATCTGCAGGAGAGACAAGGTTGGAACCATCTATGATCGACAAGCCATGCTGATAGCGTCTCAGGCTCTGGGACACAACAGAATTGATGTGATCGGACAGCATTATTTGAGATTGGATTGAAAGGGGGTGTCCGTCTGGGATACCCCTATACCTCGGTTTCTTCTTTATATAGTTGTTTTAAAACTTGTAAATAGCTTTCAATCTGTTGAATTGCTACAGACTCGAGAAACTTTTCAGATAATGTAAATGAAATATTGTCGTTTGGATGCTCTGGATTGCGTGCCAAGTGCATGATATAAGAATCTGGGAAGTGATCAACACCGAAAGCATCGCACATATTATTTATTTCTTTATGATTAAGTCTTGAAAAATCACTGTCCGAATATGTGAATTTGCCTTGTTCGGGTTCATATTGTACAGGTACAGCATATTCAGTCAGTAGATAATTCCGGAAACTTTTCGCAATATCAACCAAAATCCCATGCTTAAACATGATATTTAGTGTCTCTGATACAGTCAAAGACTTATTATTTCTTAAATTATAAAGTTCTTTTTCAATCTCTGATTCTCGTACAGCCCCTTCCAGAGCGCGAATTGCTTCATCATTTAGACCTGTTTTTTTATTTATATATGAATTATCTACACTGGTACAGTCGGAAAGTCCTAGTAGATAATCAACAGAAACATCGAAAAAAGCTGCAAGTTGTATTAAGTCATTAAGATGAGGGATAGAACGTCCCTGTTCCCAATTTCGGACAGTGGTTACAGTGACAGATATTCCAGTTTTTTCTTTAAATGCCGGACAAAAAGATTCTTGTGTTAAATTCTTTTGTTTCCTTAATCTCTTAAATGATTTATCAAAACTATATAATTTCATATGTAGTAACCTCCTAAAATACAGTAAAAAATATATTAACTGCACATTACATTATATAGTGTATCATGTTATGATTGATTTATCAACAGCAACAATATTTGCAGAGAGGGGTTGAAGAATGGAAAAAGCGAACAAAGAAATCAGAGAGTTACTTGCAAAACGCAGGATTCGACAGTTTGAGGTTGCTGGTCAGCTGGGAATTACAGAATTTACTTTTTCCCGTTGGATGAGAACGGAGCTTAGTCCTGAACGCAAAGCAAAGGTTGAATCTGCCATCGAAGATATAACGAGAAAAATATATGGGCAATAAGGAGGTATGGAGATGTGTTATCAAGTGAATTAATCCAACAATTCCATAAATTCTCGGAAAAAGGCAAGCCCTACGATATCGTTGATGCCCGAATTTCCAATTACATTATTGAGAAAAACAGTCTGATGATTATAAGTGGAATCCCTTTTTATTATGCCGGTGGCGTTTATCGTGAAGACGAGGGCGGCATTATGATTAAGACATTGATCAGAAATTGCATGATTGAGGAATTGCAGACAGCTCCACGAATTGAGCGGGTGTATAGGCTTTTGATCAGTGATTTCCAGATACAGCAGGAACCGGATGAAATCAATCTTTATCCGAAGCATTGGATAAATTTTAGAAACGGGATGCTGGATGTAAAGACCGGGGAAATGCACGAACACAAACCGGAATATAAAGCAATCTGCCAGATACCACATAACTATGTTCCAGGGTTAAATCTGGAAGATACCACATTTTATGAATTTCTGCAGAGCAGGATCCCAGATAAGGATAATCAAAAAATGTTATTTGAATTTCTTGGTATGTGTCTTTTTTCAGAAATCTTTTTTCCAAAATTTATGATTCTAACAGGAAAAGGTGGATGCGGTAAATCCGTAATTCTGAATGAGCTGTTGAGAATTGTCGGAAATGAAAACACAAGTGCGATTCCTTTGCAACAGATTTCGGATAGATTTTCTACAAAAGAACTTCTATATAAGACGACAAACATTTGCGGTGATCTTGAGAACAACCCTTTAAAAGACACATCAGTGATTAAACAAGCCACAGGGCAAGATTTGTTGAAAGGCGAAATTAAAGGCGGCAGAATTTTTTTCTTCAAGAATCGAGCAAAATTTATATTTTCTTGCAATGAGTTACCGCAGGTTCTGGATGATCGGAGCAATGGTTTCTTTAGACGCTTACTTATTATTCGTTTTAATGATGAGGGGGCATTTATACCAGACCTTGACATTAAATTGAACGATGAAAATGAGATTGAAGCGGTCATATGTGGGCTGGTTGAGGGAGCAAAACGAGCACTTGACCGGGGGAAAATACATGAATCGGGAGCAAACTCGTGCGAAATTACACGTATGAAAACAGAATCTGACAGCGTGGAAGCGTTCATTGAGGAGTCATGCAATAAAGGGCAAAAGGTACGCATCAAACGTCCGGATTTGTTAGCTGCATATGAAGATTTTTGCAAACAGGAAGAACGAGAACCATTGCGAAAAACCGCGTTTTATAAGGCTTTGCGGACAAAAGGGTTCCGAGAAACTAAGATACATGGAACAGTTTATTTTGCCGGATTGGAACTGAAATTTATAGAGACAGAAGAAGATCCATTTAATTGAGTGGTATAAAAAGGGGCTAACACATTTTTTTTTATAGCGTATGTAAAAATTTTAAATATAAAAAGAAATTTTAAAACACACCCCCTTTTGTAACCACTGGCAAAGAAAGGAGAGAAAATGCCATTCAAAGAAAAATATTATGATGCTTGGATGTTGGCATGGAATTTACATAAAAAATATAACGGTACGTCAGTTAATGATGATGATCGTTGGAGCAGTCTTCTGGATGAAGCGAGAGCATTAAAACAAAAATATGAAAAAACATCAGAAGCAGACTTTGCAAAAGATTTAGTTCTTGCAGTTTGCGCTGAGATAGAAAGGAGTTCAAAGAATGCCGAGAAAAAACAGACGCAACACGCCGCCGAGCAGCCATAAACTGAGCCGGTTCGAGAAATGGGCGAAGCGGGTGATTGAAGAGAATCAGAGGCAAGTTGATCGCGCATCCTTGACGTCCGAAAAAGCGGAGAAATCCTTAAATTCAAAATCAGTTTAGAAAAAATGCAATTTTTTTTGAAAAATCACACGAAAAAAAGGAGGCAAAATGATGCCAAAAAACAACTATCCGAATGCGACGATTGATGAATTGCCGGGTGACTTTATCGCTGATTCTATCAGATCGTTACAGGAGCTTGCGGCAATGGGAAAAATAAGCAGTTCGCCAGATCAGGACGAAGAGTTTGAACAGAGGGTTGCTCAAATCATAGAATTCTGTAAAGAGAAAAAAATGAGGTTAGGCATTGAAACCTTGTGTGGCGGACTTGGTATTACAAGGCAGACGCTTTTAGACTGGGAAAAGAACGCATATGGCGGCGTATCTGAACGCAGGCAGAATGCAGTAAAGCAAGTCAAACAACTGATTTACGCATTCCTTGAACAGGCTGGAATGTCTGGGAAACTTAGCCCGGTTACCTATGTTTGGCTTTCAAAGAACTGGATGAAATACCGGGATAATGTGCCGGAAGAGCCAGAGGCTAGTAGCCATACACCACGCCAGACCGCCGCTGAGATTGCAGACCGGCACAGGGCGGCGCTGGAACTTCCAGAACCAGAACGCCCGGAGCTGTGACGACTGCTGCCGCCCCGGAAGAACACCGGGGCAGCCTGGCGGCGATGTTCGCGGAAATTATTCCAAAAAAACTCGATAGCGAATCGTGATTGAGAACCGCACCCCCGCACATGGTACCGGAAACCACTGCTCAGCCCACGAAGAGTTGAGCAATAATAAAAGCATGAATGAAAGCCTGTTACTTTATCAGGCATGTTTGAAAGGAGACAAATGCAATGGAAAATAATATTTTTGAAATTATTGGAAAAGACACAAAAACAGGGATTGGAAGAAACGGAGAAACTTACGTGATCGAGAATTTAATACTTAATTTTAACGGAAAAGCCGCTAAAATCCGCGCGCCACGAAACATGAGTGTAAACATCGGAGATTCTGTCCGCGTGGGGCTTGGTCTTGTCAGAAATTATGGTTGCTTACAGATTGGAGCTGTTGTTGAGCAGATTATTAAGAAACAGGAGGAAAAGACAAATGATTAAGGCATTGCCATTTATACCGTATACAGATCGCAAAGATTACATAGCGGATTCAACGGATTTAGCAGAGCTGCCGCATAACTGTGGAGATGGAAGCACTTGCATCATGCGAGACACCGGAGACGAATATATCTATCACAAAAAAGAGGATGTCTGGAAACAGGAGAAACGACCAACACCGCCGTTCGTTTGGCTTGGTGAATATTTGAGTTTGGAGTCAATTAGAAACCCGGCATATGGTGCACTGATGTAGGACGGATTTTGCGGACATTCAAAATAAAAAAGAATGTGGAGGTAACA
>OLNP01002235.1_pt1 | contig 14445 bp, 8 predicted proteins | sample 1671951 | NCBI WGS metagenome assembly OLNP01 (sample SAMEA3136629, study PRJEB25190) | human gut metagenome | biome: human gut; feature: human-associated habitat; material: faeces | place: Austria | collected 2013
CTTAAGGAGGAGACGCTGCGCAGGGCTTCGGTCAATATGGAGAAGGTGTTCGCGGACAGGGAGAAGGGGGAAGGTGAGGGAGTGAGGGGATAGGGTGAGCGGGCTGCGCCGCACCTTTCGCACAGGCCATCGGGGATTGGGGGCGTGCCACGTCCTGCGGGAGATACGCTTTATGAGGCTCGGGCTCCTTTCCGGGTCGTTGCTGGAACGCAACGATGCCGGATGGGGGTTCGGGCCGTTTTTTTTATTGCAGTTCAATATGGAGAGTAGCGCCACAAAGCTTGTACATAATGCGCTTTCAAAAAAACCGATAATGATATCTATCAGTTTTTCATTTATAGTACTTTTCAAGGTAAGACTTAGATTAGAATATAAAACAGGCAATTTTGCTAATGCTAACTTTTGATTTCGTTGTCGAACTTTTGATTTTGTTGTCGTACATTGATGTTTCGCCGAAATCATGGTAAAATATTATAGTTATTGTGTGCTTTGATGCTACAGGAGGTTAATTCTATGAATGGCTTTATAACTACAAAAAGAGTAGTCAGAATCCTAGCAAGCATCAAGTTGCTCATGGTAAAGTAAAAGCGAAGGAAGAACGGAGGAAAATGAACGTGGCAGAAATAAGCAATCCTGCTGAACAAGAGTTTTTCCAGTGGCTTCCTAATGCTATCACGCCCTTTGCATTAAAAGATATTCAGAAAGCATATGCGCAGATAAACGTCTTCCTTATCAAATCAAGGACCTTGGCTCAGACGCTAACGAGCGTCACTTCTACAGACGAAGTGGAATTTGCTTTGCGACAAGTGAAAAAGATATTTGCCAATAGACGCCTTCGCAATACAGCTATACGGCTCCTTGCAGCTTATCTTGTCTACCTTCGGGAAAAAGAAAGTGCTCCTGTTGAAGCAAAAGCATCGCAAAAGATGGTCGAAAGCCAGTCCAGCTGGATTAGATATGACTTCAAAAATGCTCAGAGTTTTGAACGCACCGCTCCTGTTTATTGCGCAATAGCCGGAGTGCCTATTGAGGGGAAAAACTGGGCTCGGATTCTCGTCGGTATTACCGAGCAGGAGCTTGCTAGGCATAATGCGGCAATGGACGGGCTTTATAAAGAATCACTAATTACAGCGAAAAAAAAACGCCCCTACCTATTGGAGGAACGACTTGATGGCCTTCATTGCGCACAGCTTTCAAATGGGTATTGGGTATGTATTAACTATAGCATTCCACGCCTCATGGAAATGATACGAGCACTGTGCGTAAGATGCGGATATACTGAGGAGCAGATTGTTCTCTATGGGGAGGCTAAGGCATCTGCGTCGGGGCGAAAGGCCAAAACTACGCCTGTTGAAAAGAAGAATGAAACTATAACTTCAAATGGATATGGCGTTTCGATAGAAAAATCTGAAGCATATCTCCGGTCTGCTGGCCTACAGGGTGCAACAGTAAAAGAACTGATAAAAGCTGTTCAGCCTGATGCGGCGGTTTCGGCCACTGCTTCTGCCTTGGACGCTAGCGTGAACATTATTGTCATGCCTGGCAACCGATATGTTCATGTTGATAGCTTTGTTGATCTAGACGATGCTGAAGAAGCGTTGGGGAGAATTTTGCGGACGCATTTTGCTCAATTCGGAGGCTATAGCAATAATCAGCTTCTCTTCGGGGCTGCCTCCCAAGAACTGTCGATGTTTTTAAATGACAACGACTGTGAAAATATAGATGCTGTGTATGCAATTGCGCGATTCCTTTTTGAGAAAAAGGCTGTAGCAGGGACGCCATATAGGTTTTCTACGCCGCATATTTTCGAGAAGGAACCTGACTACCCTATGACTCTGCGGGGCCTGATGATTCACCTTGCCAGAAGCAATGGCGGCCTTTTGTATGTCTCCGACGCCAAGGACTATTTGCAGAAGACCATGCTCACCTATGGCAGTATTGGTCATCTTCTGCAGCTCGGTTCATCTAACGCCTTCCTTATTTACGATTCGGACCGCTATCTTCTAAGCGAGTCGTTGGGAATCGATGACACGTGGTGCCTTCGGATGCACGACCGGTTGGATGATCTTTTCCGGAAGGCAAATGTGGCATATGTAATACCGAGAGATATCAATGCTGCATGGCTGACAACACTACCGTCGCTGCCTCACGGCTTGGATTGGACACTCCTTTTGTTGCAAGAAGTGCTGGATAAGTATCCTGCCATTGGCTTTAAATCTATTTCTTCGGATTTGAACCAGGCTCACGATACACTTGCTGCTGCGTTCGTCCCGGCTGACTCACCGCTTCAGACATTTCCAGATGTGGTCACGCTCTTTATGGAGGAGCACCATGATTTGCCGATGCGTATGCTTGTTGAAGAGTTGCGACTTGAGTTGCGAGATGCAGGAATGCTGGAAAACAGCGAAATGATTTATGCGCTGCCGAAGGCGTTGAGCGACTATCGGTTTGCGTGGTCAAACGAAAATAAAACTGTATATGTGCGTGGGAATAAGTAATCACGCTATACATATTAGAATAGAGGTTAGTCTATGTACGGATATGAGTGGACGAGTCAAAACGGGATTTACCGTCTGTCAGTTAACAGCAAAATTGAAAAAGAGATTCGTCCTGTGTTCAAAGAAGAGTTGGATTATTTCGGCTTTAACGAACATTGGACATATCCGGACACAGATGCCCCGTTGCTGTGGGCCGAGGGAATTCGCCGCTACATCCTGAACGGCACTTGTGTCGCGGAAGCCACGGGCGGCGGATTTTATACGAAACCGACCATAAAAATATATACTGAAGGTCTGAATCTGGAGCCGATAGATGTCGATGCACTTTGGAAAGAAAATGAACGTTTAATGCTTGGCCTTGAAAAGACATCTATGGATTTCATTAGAAAGACTCATGATAAGTACAAAAAGCAAGGAATGGCATTCGCTGTTGCGTTTAGTGGTGGAAAGGACTCTTTGGTGCTCCTTGACCTTGTCAGTCGCACGCTATCCCCGGATGAATTCTTAGTGGTGTTTAGCAATACAGGAATGGAGCTATCTACCACAATTCAGTCTGTAGAAAAAGCAAAGAAGCACTGGCCATCGCTTAAGTTTTATGAGGCTAAGAGCCATCTGAAGCCCACGGATAGCTGGGAAGAGTTTGGCCCTCCGGGAAGAAGAATGAGATGGTGCTGCGCCGTTCATAAATCAGTTCCAACGATTTTGCTCCTTAGAGAACTAACTGGAAACTATAATATTAAGGTTGTAGTTTTTGATGGCGTGAGAGCTGAGGAAAGCGCAGCGAGAGCTGATAGAGACGAGATTAGCGTTGGAGCTAAGAATATTAACCAAATCAATTGTAGCCCAATTTTGAAATGGGGAACATCCGAGCTGTTCATCTATTTGCTCCATAATGGCATTCTTTTTAACGAGGCTTACCGTAAAGGATTATTTCGCGTCGGCTGTATAGTATGCCCCATGTCTTCTGCTTGGTGGGATGGGATTGTAAATGACTGCTATCCAGATGAGGTGAGGGAACTTCTATCAAATGTTGAAAACTATGCACGCGCTACAAAATCAGATAGCGAAGTGAGAAAATTTATCGAACAAGGTGGATGGAAGGCTCGCATGGGTGGTCGCGGGCTCCAGAACGGCGGAAACCGTGTGGTCGAGAAGATTGCTGATGACAAGATTTCCTTTAGTTTTGTCTCTCAGCGGCAGGACTGGCTTCAAGTCTGCAGTATTCTTGGCCCTATCGTATATAAAGACAACGATATACACATTCAGTTAATCGATAAGCAAGAATTCCAATTTCAGATTTCTGGCGAATCTAAAACTGTTGTCACATACTGGCCGTATTCTAAAATGGACAGGTTTGTTCTTAGCCATCTAAGAGGAATTGCAAACAAAACTGCATATTGCTTTGGCTGTAAGGCATGTGAAGTGCAGTGCCCTGTTAATGCATTTATAATTACTGAAAATGGTGAGATTTACATTCGGGATGATAAATGCATCCACTGCTGTAATTGCATTGAATTTACGAACGGAAAGGGCTGCTTAGCAGCAAAGTCTCTTTCCGTAACTGGAGGGGAAAACGGTATGGATTTAAAGGGAATGAATAGGTATCAGCATTTTGGACTTCGTCGTCCTTGGCTGGAACACTTCTTCGAGCATAAAGAAAACTGCTTCACTATGGATTCTTTAGGAACTCGTCAGTATGACTCGCTAAGGGTTTGGCTAAAAGAAGCAGGCCTTTTGACGGCAACGGGTAAGGGTGCAAAATCTGGTGTTCCGACACCACTTTTTAACAAAGTGCAGCCTCTTGGAGCTGGGAATCCATTGACATGGGCTGTCATCTGGACAAATCTTGCTTACAATTCAATTATTTCAAAATGGTATATGCTGAATGCTCCTGCGGGAGAAATTTATGAAAAAAACGATTTGATTTTTCTTCTTGGAGATGATTATTCAAAATCCACCCGGGACAATGCGGTAACAGCTCTGCTTGAAACCTTCCGGCATAGTCCAATTGGCACGGTTTTAAAGCAGGGCATCCCGATTCCAAGTGGAAACAGTTACAAGTTTTCAAAGCAGGGATGGAACACCCCAGATGCGGTTGCTATCCTCTATGCATTGTACATGTGGGCAGAAGCAACGGGCAGATATAGCTTTACGCTTGGTCAGATGGCTGCAGCGAGAGGTAACGCTGAGGCAAAAGGCGTAGACCCGGTGTCTATTTTCGGGATCAATCCAGACCGCTTCAAGGATATTCTGCAAGATATTTCCCTTCAGTTCGACAAGTACATCCGCACGACATTTGTCGCGGATTTGGACAATGTCCAGCTTTTCCCTGAATATAAGTCTCTTGGCATTCTGGATTTAATCGCAAAGTAAGGAGGAGGAATCATGGCTAAGTATAGTTCCTACATTGAGCTGAGTCCACACTACGAATCGGTGGTGGATATTGATTCCGAATCCCGTCATCCTGACATGTGGCAGGAGTACATTGTCCATGAAGATATGAAGGGTGCCATTGAGAAAATCTGTGACTCCATGAAATATGAAGATGAGGATAAGCGTCGCTCTTTCTGGATTCATGGTGCATACGGCACCGGCAAGAGTTATGCCGCAATCGTCCTTAAGCATCTGTTTGAGGACAAAGTTGATTCTATCCGCAAGTTCCTTTCAAACCAGATGCTGATTCCGTATAGAGAGAGGTTCCTTTCCATTCGCGAAAAGGGAGAGTTTCTTGTCATCTGGAAAAGTCAGGCGACCGACATTAAGAGTGGTATCCAGCTCATGATGACAATGGAGGATGCCATCCGCAAAAAATTAAAGGAAAAATTTGGTGAACTTGCTTATTATGGCAAAAAATCCCTAGTTGCTGCCGCACAAGATGCCGTCAACGATTCTTCTATTAATTGGAACGAACTCTTCACGAGCCAGATGTATGCTCTATATGAAGAGTATAGCTCTATTGATGATTTCCGCGAGGAAGTGCACGCAGGGAACCTGAAAGCAGCGAATGTTGTTGCTCGTATCTATCGAGATAAAGGCTGGGGCTTCTTTACCTCACTTCAGATGTTTAAAGATTGGGTCGCTGATGTCATCGAAGGGAATAATCTCCAGGACACCGGTATCGTCTTTATCTGGGACGAATTCACCTCATACCTTCGCAACAATCCGACCGATGATGTGCTTCAGCCTCTCTCGGAGTTCTGCAAGGAGCAGCCCTTCTTCATGTTCCTGATTGTCCACAGAGCACCTAGCTGGGTCAGCCAGATTGGGGAAGAAGTCTACGAGCAGATTGTCCATCGCTATCATGCTCTTGATTTTCATGTGAGCGAAAGTGCGGCCTATGAGTTGATTGGCAGCTCCATCCTTACCCGTGCGGGAATGGAGGAACAATGGAATGCGGAAAAAGATAAGCTGATGAAATCCATCAGCAAAAACATCGCCGATTTCGATAACTTGGACATAAGCAGCAAGAAGGAACGCCTCCGTCAGCTCTGCCCGCTGCACCCGATGACCCTCTCGCTCCTAGCAATTGTTGCCCAAAACTTCGGAGCCTCGCAGCGTACGCTCTTCCGTTTTATGAAGGACACGAAAGAGTCAGAAGAAAATGTCGGCTTTATCTATTACATTAATAATTTTGGCACGGATGACTGGCGCTGGTTGACCCCGGATTTTCTATGGGACTATTTTTTTACCAGAGAGAGTGACGTTCGTAATTTTTCAGCAGAGGCTAAAAGCGCATATCAGCATTTTATGGCAAAGCGCGAATACATCGCAGACGATTATCACATGCATGTGTTCAAAGCGGCTATGCTGCTGATTGCGATCATGTCCTCTGGAACTGTCAGCAATCTTTATAGTCAGGCGACACAGCGGAAGGTTTCTGCTACCAGAAGCACCTTGTATAAATGCTTTGTAGGTCAGCTTACCAAAGAAGATGTAGAGATGTACATCTCTGACCTGGAGCAGATAGGCGTGCTTCGCCTTGACGCCATGACCAACGGCGACATGCGTCTACAGATTCCTTACACTGGAAACGCAGACTTATTCGATGTCCGCAAAGAGATGCTCGTAAAGAAGTATACCCGCTACGAATTATTTAAGAAAAATGGTTACTTTGCCAAGTCCATGGAAGCGAAAATCTGGGATAAGACAAGCGCATCTTATGGCAGAATGTTTATTGCGGCCTGCGATTCCGGAACGACATCAATAAATACTCGTTTTGGAGAGGTTCAAGCAGAACTGAAAAAGTGCCCATATAAGTTTGGAATTCTTGTTGTAGCGATTTCCGAATCCAGTCAGTTTGCTGCAATGCAAGAGAAGATAAAGACTCTCGCCGCGCAGGACGAAACAGGTCGAATGGCTATTTATCTTCTGAAGTCGCCGCTGACCGAAGACCATTTGGATAGATGGTATAATGCTATGACACATTCTGAACTTGCTGGTGAGGAAGGTAAAAGTGGTGATTCAGAACGGTATTCGGATGAGGCAAGCAGCATTATTGAGGAGTGGTCTGCTCCTGCAATGGATGATCAGCTTATGGTTGTTTGCGGAGATAAAGTATATCTGTCTGAGTATGGTACCTCTTACTTTGCTACAAAACTGGAGAAGGATATTATTTTCGGCTCCATTTTTACTGCGGCTCCTGAGCTTATCGTTTCGACGAATACTGCATTCAAGAAGATCCAGCAGAGTACTGCTTTAGCTGGTGTGCAAAAAACATCTCCTAATACTCAGGTCGGCAGTATTGTTAATGGCTTGAAGCAGGTTGGCGTGTGGGACGTTGAGGGCCTTGAAGCGCTCACACAAAGCAAAGGAAACGATGGTGCAGCTGCAGTTGCCAAGGTTGCGAGCTTTATCTTACAGCGTTTCTCTCAAGGGACGCAGATTAAATTGGATGCGCTTTGGCAGGAACTTCAGGATGCGCCTTATGGCTACTATAATTGTATGACCTGTGGCTACATCCTTGGTTTTTTGCTGCGTTACTATGTTAACAGTGAATTTAGCTGGAACAAAGGAGATAACAATCCGTGGCCGTTGACTGAACAAACACTAGCAACGATGATTACCAGCCTCTGCAAAGAGGAGGTAATCAACAATTATCTTTCTCCCGGCTCTGAAGTGTGGCAGAAATTTAAGCCCTATGTGCAGCACGTTTTTCAGCTTCAGGACAGCGAAGTGGTTAATGAAACTGAAGCTCGGAAGTACATGTCCAAACAGTGTACAGAGAAGGCTGGCGCTCCATTCTGGGTTCTGAAATACGCTCCAGAAGAGAAATTTGGTGGCGTAGCGGCAAAACAAACAGCAGATGAGATAATTGACCTCTTTTGTGATTTTCTATCCGAGAACGGTGATCAGGAACATGTGATGGGAAACATCACCGTGAAGTTCACAGGCCATGGGCCTATTCGGAAATTGCTTGCAAGTCTTTACTTTGATCAGAATACGGTTTATGATGCATTCAGTTTGTTTGTTTCTCAGAAATGTAATGAACTTCCGGAACTGCAAAAGGCCATTGGCCTTACAAGTCATGACTTGTTTGATGCTATTCATCAAATGATGCAGGGGCAGGTGTCCACTTGGACGGAGGTACAGGTAGAGGAAAAGCTCTCTGAGCTTTGTATAGAGTACCGGGTTGTTGCCATTTTAAACGATGCGCTGACTATTAAGAGAAAGAGCATTAAGCTTCTCAGCGATGATATTGCAAACATGTTCGACCACATGAAAGTTCCTGGAACCATCATTGAAAAACTTGGCTTCAGTTGGACACCTGCACTGCAGGCAATGAGAGTTATTTCTACTACGCAGTGGTCGAAAATTGAACTTGCAGATAGAGAAAGCTATGCAGAGCTTTTAAAATCAGATGCAAAGAAAGTGTGGGGCTTTGTTTCATCTTCGAAACCTCTTCTGCAACGGTATATGGAATCCCATGGGCATAGCTGCACTGACGAAGAACTAGACGATATCTACAAATCTCTGAAAATTGTAAACTACAACTCGCCAGCTACAGATTTTGATGCCCGAATTGATGCGCAGCTCAACAAGGTTGCCTATAACAGAAACAAAGTCCGCATTCAGGAGCTTTGGAAAGAGCAGAGCGGATTTGACTCCATTGCTCTTTGGTGCGCAAACTATGCCGTCCCCATCCAGTGGGTTGTTGGCGATGAAGCCCTTCCTCACATTATTGTGCTAAAGACTGTACAGGATGGGAAAATTGCGGACAATGCTGCTCTTCATAATGCTACGCAGTTTTTTGAGACGCACACCGTTGGTGCTCTGAAGGATAAAGCATTTATTGCGAGTTGCTTTATTTCCCAGATTGGCGAAAGCTATCATAACGCTTTTGAATCATCTGGGCCGATTTTAGTTTCTCGACTGAAAACAAACACCAAGTTGACAGCTGATGTTTATTCTTGGGCCAACAAGGTAGGGGAAATTCGAAAGACTGTTGATGCTTTCCTGCGTGATAAATTCTGTGGAGAAGCAAAGAAGAAAGTAAAGTCAATGCCGGAGGCACAGCTGCGTGACAAGGTTGTACAGCTCCTCGACAAGAATCCCGACCTTTATACGCTGTTTATTAAGTGAGGAGGCTAAATCGTGACAATTGCTGAAATTAAAGAAAAGCTCAGCCAGGAACGCGGCTTCGGTTCTCGGTACCCAGCACGGATTATTTTTGCCGAGAATCTTGACGACTATTCTGCGCTTGAGCATCAGCTAAAGGGTATTTGCGATGTCACGATGAATGTTGCCGACTTTTGTCGTGCACCAGATACTGTCCCTCAATTCGACCAGATTAAAAACAAGCTGAAGGAGTGCGAGGGACAGCAGATTTTGCTGCTCTCCGTTGGTGAATACCTACGTTTGTGCACGAAGCGTGAGTTAAATCCCGACCGTCGCCAGTTTAGAGCATTTTGGGAAACACAACAACCGGAAGCATCCAAGACCAGGGTCCTCATTCCCGTTTTCAATTGTAGAGACATTTTTGAGCGGATTATCGGCGCGATTGATGAGCGCCAAGAAGATTATGTCTGGACACTCGATTCTGCATCATCAGTTGAAAGTTATACTATATCTGTGTACTCCCCAGAATTCAAGGAAGCTATTAATCCGGATGCAGATAATTTGACCTCATGGTTCCGGAACTGGCAGATTATTCTTAGAGAAAATGTGTCCTGCTCAATTATGACCATGCAGCATGGGAATGTAGAAACAACCTATGGTACAGTAAACATTAAGCCTATTGATAGCCCATTCAGATATTTGACGGACATCCTGGTAGACGGCAACTTACTTGTTGAGAAATGGCAAAGCAATGACTTCTGGAGCCAAGTTGTTAATTATGCCTCAAAATATGCGACAGAGGCAGCATCGTTTGATAAAGTTATGCTTGATGCATTGAATGTCAATGTGTTTGATTTTGTATCTGTTGCGGCGAGATGGAAAACTTTGAACAATTTTCAGAAGAACCTCGTTTGGCTCTGGTATAGGGTATATCCGACCGATGAGTACTATAGTTATGCTTGCAACAAGGCATTATGCGCGTCTGAAATTCCGGATAAGATCCGAGATGAGATTTTGCTCATTTCTAACAGGAGCGACCGCTGGATTGAGGAGCGGATGGCTGCTGTTCGGGCTTTGTCTTTTCACTCCTTCGATGACGCGTATTTTGCGCTCATGGATAGACTGCCATTGGATGTGACAAAACTGAAGCTCCTTACTTATCAGACTCACGAAGAAAAAACATATGCCATTAAGGTTATCAGTAATATGCTTCGAGGAGGTGCTGAACCGAGTGCGATAGCTACTTCCTCGTTAGAACGTGATTATCCATCTTTGGCATCATACATGAAGGATGAAATGGGCTGTGATGATGCCATAGATGAATATATGGCATGGTATCGCAAGCACAAAATCATCAATCGATATCCGGGCGACTATCCAGTCCCGATGACCTTTGACCGATTTGACGCTCGATACAAGCTCATGCACAAGCTGCAGGGGAAAGACTGCGTGTCATTTTGGATTGACGGATTTGGAAGTGAATATACACCCTTGTTTCTACATGAGCTAAAAGTACGGGGGATTGTTCCAGAATCCGTAAAACTAGCCACTGCGCTTCTACCTACTGAGACAGAATATAATCACCAATGGGATGAACATGACCCTATGACAATTAAGTGGGATAGACTGGATTCTTTCTCTCACAAGGGGATGCCAGATGATAAAAGCTACTACTCCTGCATTGTCCATCAACTTTCCGTGTTTTCTGATGCTGCTAAGAAGGTTGAAGAGCTTTTGGAGAACCATGAGTATGTAGTTGTGACTGGGGATCATGGAAGTAGTCGCTTTGCAGCACTTGCATTTCATCAGGAAAATGTCGTCCCAATTTCTGCTCCGAAAAAATCAACGGTTTATAGCTTTGGAAGGTTTTGCGAGCTTGATGACAACGCTGGCGATATCATCGCTTTGCCAAACACAGTCTTAGTAACTTCAAATGGTAAGCGCTATCTAGTTATGGATAACTACCAGCATTTCTTGGTGAGCGGTAATGCGGCTGGCGGAAACACGGATGAACATGATGTTGTTGGGGAAATTCACGGAGGGAATACAGCAGAAGAAAGGCTCGTATCTGTTATAGTAATCAAAAGAAAGCAGCCCCTTCTTCCTATAACATGCAAGCCTAAAGGCGGTCTGTTTGTTACTAAGAAACACGGACATGTAGAAAAAACGCTGCAGTTTAGCCGCCCTATATCAACACTTGAAGTGTCTTATGATAACAAGGAAGTCATCTCTACGATGAACGCGGATGGATCATGGATTATCAGTTTGGATGGTGTTACTACCGATGATATTACCCTCTCGGTAATAGCTAATGGACGTCTTCTTCCCAATGTAACTCTTAAGGTAAAGGCTCGAGGTATCAGTAAAAACGATGATCCGTTTGGTGGGATGGGCCTATGAGAAGAAAAATAGAATGCTGTGAGTGCAAAAAAACACTAAAAAAAGACGATATAGCTTTGTGTAAAAAACTGCTTGGTACGGATACAGAAGATTTTTACTGTATAGACTGCTTGGCAGAATACTTGGAGTGCACAAAAAACGACCTTGAAATTAAAATTCAAGAATTTAAGGAGCAGGGATGTATACTATTCCTGTGATGGGAGGAGGAACCGGTATGTTGGAAGATAAAGTGCGCGATATTTTTGCTGATATGGTGGTGTTGAAAAATCCAGAAAGAACAGAATTCTTTTCCAATTTGAGCCTGCCATCATATATGCGTGACTGGCTTGTAATGAAGTTTTCGGATGATGACGGAATTATTGACTACGATAGCGTACTGAGATATATTCGCCAGTATATTCCAAGCCGTGAGGATTTTGAACAATTAAAATTTGAAATGGTAAATGGAGAGAACGTTCGCTTTCTGGCCAGACTTCGTGTAAACGTAGATATCAGAACCGGGAAGACCTTGTTCGAGCTTCCGGATTTTGGTGGTTCTCGTGCTGGAGCGTCTGGAGAAGTTGCGAATGATGTTGTTTCGAGGTGGAAGGAGACCCTCCTTAAGGAAAGTGAAAACTGGGGTATCATTGAGTTGATTTGGGGGAAAGATTATTCCTCGCGTCAAGGAAAAGGAGTAATTAAGCTCGTCGAGTACAGCCCATTTTGTCCATACACGGTAGATTTGGAATTTTATAAAGAGGCTAGGAGAGCATTTTCCCTCGAAGAATGGATTGATGTGTTAATCTCTGCCGCAGACTATAATCCGGATGGATATGATTCTGAACAGCAAAAGCTTTGTGTTCTTCGCCGACTGCTTCCTTTTGTAGAAAAGCGATTAAATTTGATGGAACTCGCCCCGAAGGGCACTGGAAAAAGCTATGTTTACCAAAAAATCAGCAAGCGTGGTTGGCTTATTTCAGGTGGGACTGTTTCAAGAGCTTCTCTCATTTACGATAATCAGAAAAAGACCGGTGGCTTACTGACTCGCTTTGATTTTGTCGGCTTTGACGAGATTCAATCAATGACCTTTGATAAGCCCCGTCAGATTCAAACAGCATTGAAGGATTATATGGAATTTGGCGAGGTTCAAGGCTTTGATGCGCAAGTTGTTGCGGATGCTGGTGTAATTGTACTTGGCAATATTGATGCCAGTCGGTTCGATGTTAATCAAAACATGATGGAAGAGGTAAGCAATGTATTTACTGAGTCAGCCTCACTTGACCGCTTCCACGGTTTTATCCCCGGATGGAAAATCCCCAGAATGCATCAAGGCCTTGTAGCAAATGGTTGGGCACTCAACACAGAATACTTTACTGAAGTGCTGCATCTTCTTCGCGACGATTTAACTTACACTACAATAGTAGATGAGTGCCTGTCAGTTCCGGCAAAACCTGATAAGCGCGACTTAACGGCTATTAAGAGGCTTTGTACAGCATTTGTAAAGTTGCTATATCCTAATGCTACTTGTAAAAATGATATTCCTGCTGATGAGTTTATAAAGTATTGCTTGGAACCCGCGAAAGAGATGCGAGGGGTTATCAAAAAACAACTTTGCATTATTGACCCAAAGGAATTTAATGTCCCAGGAAAGAAAGATATTCCGGACATTCGATATAACTACTTGTAAGGGATTAATATGAGCAGATTGATTTATGCAGATAATGCAGCAACGACACAAATGGATAGTGCTGCGTTCGAGGCAATGAAACCATTTCTTACAAATGAATATGGGAATGTGTCACAGCCATACTCTTTTGCTCGCAAGCCCAAGAAGGCTTTACAGGATGCACGGGAAACGATAGCATCTTGTGTTGGCGCAGCGCCCGAAGAAATTTTCTTTACATCGGGCGGAACCGAGAGTGACAACTGGGCTATAAAAGGTTCTGCCTTACTGAATTCGTGCAAACAAGTGACTATCTCTTCTTCGTTTGAGCACCATGCTGTGCTGCATTCGTGCGATGCGATTAAACGTAGTGGGTATCCTGTTGACTATATGCGGCCTTCGAGGGAAGGTTATATCACGCCTGAGATTCTAAAAAAATACATCACCAGTCAGACTTATCTGACTTCTGTGATGTTTGCTAATAATGAGCTGGGAACGATTCAACCGATTAAGGAGTTATGTGCCATAGCCCATGAAAATGGTTCTCTTTTTCACACTGACGCTGTTCAAGCGATTGGTCATGTAGCGGTAAATGTTCACGACCTTGGTGTGGATATGCTATCTGCATCTGCTCATAAATTTAACGGCCCTAAGGGAGTAGGATTTCTGTACATACGCGGTGGCCTTAAGGTATTGCCTTATTTCGATGGAGGCGCACAAGAATCCGGATTACGCGCAGGAACAGAAAATATCGCTGGTATTGTTGGAATGGCAGTAGCTCTCAAAAATAACTGCGATACTCTTGAAGAAAACACTAGATATGTAGAGGGACTGGCGTCCAAGCTCATTAGCATGCTTAATAATTCGGGTATTAAATATACTCTGAACGGTGGATCAAACAGACTTTCTGGCCTTTTAAGTCTGTCATTTCCAGGATTCGATGGCGAGGCTATTTTGCATCGGATGGATTTGACCGGAATATGTATTTCTACTGGTTCTGCCTGCAATAGCAAAAGTACAGAGGTTTCGCATGTTTTACGGGCTATCCAACTTGAAGATAAATATGCAAAGGGAACAATCCGCATTTCTTTTGGAAAAGATAACATAGAGGATGATGTCGAAGCGATATTTAAGGCTCTAATGAAAATCTTCTGCAGATAGGGGAAGTTCCGAACTTGCCGTGCGGAGGAAAAATATTTCAGTATTACTACCAAATGAGGAAAAAGCTGTGAGTTCTCATCCTATTCATTTTAAAGTCGTTCTTATGCACCTTTGATAGAGGAATGTCTCTTATCTGTCAAGACGTAAAACCTAAAAAGGAACATGGTTTGCGATAAGGTAGAATAAGGG
>OLNP01002241.1_pt1 | contig 14419 bp, 17 predicted proteins | sample 1671951 | NCBI WGS metagenome assembly OLNP01 (sample SAMEA3136629, study PRJEB25190) | human gut metagenome | biome: human gut; feature: human-associated habitat; material: faeces | place: Austria | collected 2013
TCGTATCATTCGATGCTGACAAACTTGAAGGTTCATTGACTCGCCTTCCAGAACGCGATGAAATCAACCCAGAAATCAACGAAGCACTTGTCGTTGAATTCTACAACAAAATGTTGTAATATCTTTTTAACTATGACAGGCTGTAAAGCCTTTAAACAAAGCACTTTAGGTATTTTCCCTAGAGTGCTTTGTTTCTTTTTACTACCCTTTTAGTTACCTATGACTAATTTTTGTATAGTAAGAGGGTGTACCTTTTCAGGCTCACCCTGTATTTTATTGTATTTATAAATTGCTGATTGCCGTTTCAAATATTGAGACGGCTTTTTTTGCGCCTTCTTTTGTAGCGTGAACGTATGTATTTAATGTCATTGTTATATTAGAGTGGCCTAGTCTATATTGCAGATCTTTAGCCTCTATTCCAGCGTAAAGCATAATAGTAGCATGGGTATGGCGAAAACCATGAAAACTTATATCGGGTACCCCAGCACTCTTAAAATGCCCCTGTAGTCTTTTTCTCAATAAGCAAGCGTAAGCGTATTTAGTAGTAAAAGGTGTGAACACAATATTTTCAGACCTTCCTAGCTTCCAACATTCTACTTGTTGGCGCTTTTTATACTGCTTTAAAAGTGAGATAGTCGCTGGATCTATTCCAATGTCTCTTAGGCCTGCTTTTGATTTAGGGGTATTTGTTTCTTGATATCTGTTTAAAGTCTTAGATATACTGATAGTACCTGTTTTTAGGTTTATATCAGACCATTCAAGGGCTAGAGCTTCCCCAATACGGCAACCACTGGCCAGCAAAGTTTTATAAAGAACGTAATCAAAAAGATTTTCATATAAATTTAGATCCAAACTATCAAGATAGGCTAGAAATTTCTTTAATTCTTGATTGCTAAAAAATCTAATCTTTTGTTCTTTTGCTTGTTGTTTACGTGGGATAATAACATCACGGGCTGGATTGTGCTGGATCACTTGCATAGTAACCCCATATTGAAGTATACGGCGGTTAATATTGTTTAGAAAACTATAATTTGCGTATGCTCCCTTCTCCCCTCTATTCGCTCTATCTGCCCATTTATTTACTTGTTGTTGAATAATAGGGGTAGTTAGGCTATTTAGTTTATAATCGCCAAAAACGGGCAAAATATGAAGCCTTACAATGCCTTCCATAGATTGTTGGGAGTTTGGTTTGATTGTGTTTTTATAGCTCTCCCACCATAGAGCAACTAACTCTCTATAAGTAGTGATCGTTGGTTTATTTTTAGCACAATATCCATTGTTGGCAAAGGTATTAATAGCTTCCCTAGCCTTGATTTTGGCTGCCGTTTTAGTATTAGCCGTAACAGTGGTACGGGCCTTTTTCCCTGTCATCTGATCCACACCTAAATAAACACTAGCACGGTAAACAGTTTGGCCATTCTTTTTTACTACGGTTTTGATATTCATTTTTCTTTCCTTTCCATCAACAGGCAAGCGGATAGGTGAGAAAAGAAAACTAAATAAATGTGACAACGTTGTCACTTTTCAAGTTTATTAAATGCGACCATGTGGTCGTATTTGCCATTTCTTGGGCTTTCTAAATTATGGGACGTCCCATAATTTCAAATTACCCAACGTTGGGTAATTTGAAATCGTTCAACGTTGAACGATTTTAGGTTATGTTGCAACGTTGCAACATTTCGAAACGTTACGAAATTTGATAAACGACAACGTTGTCGCTTTTAGTTTAACGAAAGTGATCTTGAAACTGTACTTATTAAACTAGTGCTTGATATTTCCCAATGTTGGGAAATTTAAATAGGGTAAATTGTATTTTTAGAATGTCGAAACGTTACGACTTTTTAAAAGTATTTACTAATTCAGATAGTGACTTTAAATCTCTATTTGTAGTTTCTTTATCTTTTACAAAATTAATTATGTTTTGTATATAAACATATCTTTCATTATCTTCTAAAGAAGCTCCCACTAGTCCTTGGGGTGTTATTGGTCGGAAATCGTTTTCATCACTAGGGAAATGCTCTGGATTTTGCTGGACCAAGTCGGGCATGGATTTATAAGGTTCATCTTCAAAACCTAATAAATAATTTAAACTTACACCAAAATATTCGGCTAACTGTTGCCCTCTATCTGCTTTGAATTGACTCTCACCATTTTCCCAACTTTGCAGAGTACGTAAAGGAATATTGTGTTCTTTAGAGAATTCCTTTTGTGAAATTCCTTTCTTTTTGCGTAATTCTTTCAATCTATTCATAGTAAACACCTTTCAAAAACATTATAACACAAAAAATATTTAAACAGACGCAAAAAATTGCATTTATTTTTAAAAAAAGTATTGACAACGCAAAAAGATGCGTGTATAATTCAAGATGTACCGCAGGAAGTTGCGTACAAATTAGTAAACACCATAAAATAATATAGAGGAGGTATAGCATGAGAAACAACATGCGCTTGTTATTAGCAAAGCAACGGAAAAAAACTTCTGACGTTGCAGAAGCTACAGGAATATCAAAAAGTACACTAACGGCATTATACTATGAACGGGCAAAAAGTCCAACGTTAGATACTTTGAAGAAAGTTTCAAGTTTTCTAGGGGTAACTATTGATGAATTTCTAGATGTGAAAGAATAGGAAGGATACATAATGGACACATGATTTTGGAAAAAGACAACAAAAAAAGTCACATACTTGCCCCGACCAAGGTTTTAGTATATGACTTGAAAAGAAACGTACATAGAAAGAACAGCTTTCTAAATACTTTTTATGTACCTAGTATATCAAAAATTAGAGAGGTACACAAGATGGAAAGAAAGAAGATTTCTCATTATCCCCACTTATTAAGTAGGGTGGTGACACTAGTTTCGCAACTATACCATGAAGAAATTTCAAAATCTGATTTTGATATCTTTTATAAAAGACTTGGAGATCAGATAGAACATGAACAAAAATTAAATAAATAATCACTTATTAAACAGGCAAGCGGATAGGTGAAAAAAGAAAACTGTATAAGAAAAGCCATGCTGACAGGACAATTTAAAGGCTTTGTTTAGAAAAAATGTGGGTGATTTCCCACGAAACACCACTACAAGCGTTCGCCAACTTGGGGCAATAGCCTAGCGTTTGGAGTGGTGCTAACTCAGTATAGGAAACGGCAATTGAAAGGAACAAGAAAACAATATGACAGTAAAAACAAATGATGTTTTGGTTGAGTATGAAAGGATTTGTTCACAGTTGAGTGAAATTCAACTAGTCTTAGAAATGGCTAGTATGGAAGACGGTAAAAATTCATCAGCTTTATTAAATACTGTAGTTCAAGCTATAAACCAACTTATTTTAGAACATACTGAACAGGCCAATAATTATAGAAAGATGATATAAATGGATATCTATCCATGAAAAACCGCTATAAACCGCCTAAAGATCAGGGAAAAGCTGATTTAGAGGCGTGTAGAAGTTAAAAAGAGAATGAGGGAAATAAAATGAATGAATGGAATTTACCAACTGACAAAACCATTATTTTACTTGTAATTCTATTTAAAATTGTATGGAAAATATGGAATAGACCAAGTCCAATCAAACTAGTTGAAGAAAAAGAAAAGGTAGAAGTTTCAAAAGGATTAAATCCAGATTATGGGGCTTATGTTTGGCTAGCTGGCAAGCGTTTTAATTGAAAGGGGTAAGGATATGGAATTACTTTCAAAGGAAATTCAATTGGAATGGCTTCAAACTCAAAAAGAGACTTTAGAAACCCTTGTGAATTTAGAAATGGAACGAAAAGGGAAACTAGATCTTATTACTAGAGAAGAATTAAAAGAGGCCCTAGGAGTCTCAGGAGAAACACTAAGAAATTGGGAAATGATGGGCTTACAACGTTTTCAAACTCCTATGGAGAGAGCCAGAAAAGTTTATTATCGCCCAAGTGACATTTATTTGTTCTTATCAGTGAGGTAAAGAGAAATGGAAGTAAGATATTATGAACCGTCTAAAGATTTTAACAAAGCAGTATATAATGCTCCTTTTAATCTTTTATTACTGCCATTAGGTACAGATGAAGAAGCTGAAAAGAAGATCATAGAACATTTTGAGGAGGTGAAAAGATGTATAGACAAGTGATTTTATTTCTACAAGAACAAAAGATACAAGATTTTGACTTTTTGAAGGATACCCCTACTAGGGTTTATAAAAAGAATGAGTGGTATGCTTTTATTTACTATGAACCAATGGGGGAAAATCTAACTGAACAGGTGAGCCCTAAAATGCTTATCCAAGTAGGAACTAACTCTAAAGATCTAGAAAATAGGGGCTGGAAGTTAGTGCGTAATTTACCTATTAGTAAATTACAAGGGGATTTACTAGAGTTCTTACAGTTATATGAAGTCTATAAATTTAGAAGTTATAAAAATGGCTATGGTTTAGAATTTAACGGGCCATTACTAGAATTTGTTGCGTATGGCTTAAATGATCGAACAGAAGTATCTAACTTTTTAAAAATGATGGTTAGGGCTGGATATGATTTAGAAATAATCATACAGATCTTTTCAAATATCGTTAAAAAGAAATCTCTTGCCCGTGATTTTGTAAAATTGATTAGTCGTTATGAGGTAACTACATGAGTGTAGAAAAAGCATTAGAAAAAACAATTCAAGATGAACGTGCTTCCCCTAGTTTACTTAATCTTACAGAAAGAAGAGAGACGGAGAATGAGAATAATAGTCTTGGTTTAGCTGAAAAGGCTAAAGGTAAAGGCTGGGCTTCTAGTTTAGATAATTTGAGTAAAATTATAAGTGGTGATAGTAAACTAAAAGAAAAACTAAGATACAATGAGTTCACACATGAAATTGATATTATCGGCTCATTAAAACTCAATAGTGATAACGGGATTTCTGGGGTGGCAGATGATAGTGTTTTAAAAGAAATTCGTCTGTATATTGCAAAAAAATATAAAGTGGATTTTAAAAAGAGCGATATCTCTGACACTTTGGAAGTTGTGGCCCGTACACAAGGTTACAACCCCTTGAAAAATTTCTTGTTAGAATGTGAAAGGGACTATAATTCTTGTAGTGATCCGCCAGAAACATTTAATATTTTACGTCAATATCTTAATGTAGAAGATAGTCAATACAATCGGATAATATTTGATCTATTTTTCCGTGGAGCAGTTGCGAAAGTGTTTGATCCTAGTGTAAAGTTTGATTTTGTATTAGATTTGACAGGTAAACAAGGGGTAGGAAAGACACAATTTTTTGAAGGCTTGTTTACGGATCAATACTTCACAACCGTTGAAACTTTTACGGATAAAGATGATAAAGCCCGAATGGTACGAAATTGGTGTGTTTTTGATGATGAAATGGTCGCAACTAAAAAGACCAGTTTCCAAGAATTAAAAAGGTTCATAACTGATAGAAAAATCGAATATCGCCCGCCTTATGGGAGCACTGATAGGCGATTACTGAAAAACTTTGTTATTGTACGGGCAACAAACCAGCCCGACTTCCTAAACGATTTAACTGGAGAACGCCGTTTTCTAGTTGCAGAAGTCTATAAAGATAGTTCCTACAAAGGTAGGAGCTGGACTGAAAATGATCGTAGGAGGTTCTGGGGGGGAATGGTTAAGGCTTGGAGAGATAATAAAGACTTAACCCTATCAGATGAACAAGAAGCCCTAGTAAACGCTATACGGGCCAAATATAAAGCTATAGATGAAGAATTAGAAGACCTTGAAAGATACCTTAATACTCCATATCCTGAAAGAATGTATTTTAGCCCTCCTACTGATAAAGTTAGGAAATATTTTATTCATGAAATTTTAAATAATGGAATGTGGCTTAATGGAAATGGTGAGGAAGAAAAACTAGATGAAAAATACGGGAAATTAGTTGAACGTGATCGCTTAACTGTTAACCTATTTTTTCAAGAAGTCTATCTGAATGATAACCCTACACCAAAACAGAAAGCTAAAATAAGAATGGCTTTACAAAATCAACAGGAATGGCAATATAAGAAAGGTATAAAATTCGGGAAAGTCAATACATCTGGTTTTTTTAAAAATGGATAGTTGGAGTTTTAAAGAATTGGTAGGAAAACTAAGGATAAAATTCCAACCATGTAAACCCTTGCGGGAGTAAAGGGGAGCGTTTTTTTTGAAATACTGGTTTGAATGTTGATAGAAAAATCCAACCACGAAAACGCTTGGTGTATAAAGTCTTTCATAGGATTGGTTGGAAAATAACAACATTTAACAATAAAGGTATTTTTATTAAATAAGTAATAGCTATATATGTTATAAGTTGTTTAGTTTTCGGTAAAAAAATCCAACTTTCCAACTTTTTGCGAAAAACGTTGATTTGACGGGCTTAATTTGGTAGGAAAAATTTCCAACACTTTCCTACCAGTTGAAAAAAATCCTACCATGAATACTAAAAAAAGGAGGTGTAAAATGGAAATAAATCTAAAATACAATGTAAAGGAATTTAATTTTACATATGATTTTAAAACAGGTGAAACGGCTCGTATAGCCTCAGAGGCACTTATAGGATATTTACTGGGTACTCATTTTAGGGTAAATGTAAAGGTAGACTTCCTATGCGTAGAGAAAGATTATAGTTTAACTAGATTGTTATTAAAATATGTCTCTGAAACTGATTTAAGCAGTATTTTAAATCGAATTTGTAATTTTTATGATGAATATCGTTCAGAACTAAAGTTAGATTTTGATGAAGAATGGGAGGGGATATAATGGATAAATTAAATAATGGTTGGATATATTTTATGAACCGTGGTATAATCAAAAGTGTAAAAATCCCCGAATTTGGGGAGCTGAATTTAAAGATCTCTAATGGTGTAGTTACACTCATAGAGACTAAAGAACAAACTAAAATTTAATTGCTGACTTGAAAACAAGAGGCATGACATAAAACGTATTTTATAAGTCGTTTTTGTCATGCCTCTTTTTTATATTAATTTAAAGAAACGAGAAAAAAGATGGAAATTAAAGAAGCGAAAAAGATTTATTTTGAATTAGTTCAAAACTATAATTTATTTAATAAAGAAACTCTCTGGTTTGGCTTTGAGAATAGTGAGAATTACCACTACCTAACACTAGGACTTATTCCAGAAATTGCCAGTACATTATTAGATGGTAAAGATATTATTAAACTTGTTGAAGAAATTCATAGTTCAATTAACAATTATTGGGAATTTCGTACAAAGTCCATTGAGAAAATGAATATAATTCTTTCTGATCAGTATCTTACTAGCAAAGAGAAAGACCAGAAAGCAAGTGAGTTAAAAAAAGAAATTGCTTTAAATCTAAATGATCTGGTAAAAGTAAATGCAAAACTTGCGAGTAAACAAGAAAAAATGTTTACACCAATTTTAAATAAAATTCAAGAAATTAGTGAAGCACTTGGGGAATTTGGAGATGACAAAGTCCTTCCTTCAAAGATTGATCTATACGCAAACCGTCCAGAATGTACCGAAAAAGAATTTACAAATTATTTTGTAGATGAATTATATACACCATATCCACCTTTAAAAGATCGTAATTTTAACTATTTCATTGGAATTGGTGAAGAAGTTTCGTTTACACGTCATGTAGAGGAGGAGTTTGAAGAATTAGGCTTACAGACACTTAATAGACATTTAACTAACTTTAAAGTAGAAAACTATTGGAAAGAAAAAGGATTTACTTCAAAAGTTGAATGGCTTGCAAGTATCCATGAAAAACGGAAAGAAGCAGAAGAACTTGCATATATTGAAGAAATGAAAATGCAACGGGCTTTAAAAGAACTAAAAGCACAAGGGAAACAAGAAGGGTTTTTCAAAAAAATGTTAGGAGCTTTTACAAATGAATAAAATTGAGATCAAGGGGGCAATTATCCCCAATAATAGTATTGAAGCATATAAAAAAGAGGGGAAGGAATACACGGCCTTACAAGATATTGAATTACCGTCTTCTTCTGAACCTGTAGAAGTAATTATCAATTCTGGGGGTGGTGATGTATTTACAGGAAGTGAGATATACAGTCGATTGAAAGATCATAAAGGACAAGTAATAGTAAAAATAGTGGGAGTTTGTGCTAGTATTGCTAGCGTTATTGCAATGGCTGGGGATACTGTAGAAATGAGTCCTACAGGCTTGTTTATGATACATAACGCAATGACTTGGACGTATGGCAATACTAAAGAGCATAGAAAACAAATTGAAGCACTAGAGGTAATAAACAATAGTATTGCCCTAGCTTATCAAAATAAAACAGGATTACCAATGGATACTATTAGAGAGTTGATGGAAGAAGAAACATGGTTTTCTTGTGATCGTGCGTTAGAGTATGGCTTTGTAGACAAACAAATGTTTATTGAGAAAGTTTCTCGTGAAATGGTTGCTAGTATTCTTGAACACGTTCCAGAGCAAGGACGATACTTGTTTATGGAAAATGTAATCAAAAAGAACCTAGATAAAATTGACGCGAATATCGAAGAACTGAAAAGTATTGAGAATAACAAAGATCAGTCTTACGGACAGAAACTAATGACACTTGGAGTAAAGGAAAAGAAAAACAATCTGTCATACGGTCAGAAGTTAATGACAATCGGGTTGACACCGAATAAGAAACTCACTACTCAACAGATGTTAAAAGTAGCAAATGACGCTGAAAAAATAGTCATGTTGTTAACTCTCGAAGCAAGACATGAAGCATTAAAAACTATTCGGGAGAAAAGATTTGAACAAATTCAAAAAGAGATAAAGGGTAGTTATTCGGAGCCATACCTAAACGAAGGATACCAGGCTGGAGATGTAATACTGGAGAATGGAAAAACTGTATTAGTGGCTCAAGGTCTCAATGATTATCAAAGTAAAGTCGATGAGTTGAGAAGATAAAATAGGTAGAGGATAGGCTTCGGCCTATCTTTTTATCTTTCAATTCTTCCAATTAGACATAATGAGGAAAACGCCAATTCATTTTTTAAAATCTTGTAGTTCCTTGATACGCTTGGGGTTTTGTGAATAAACGAATTAGACAGAATGTAAGATATGTCTAATTGAGAAAGGGGAACAGGGCTAGTAAATACAAAAATAATGAGACAAAAAATTAGAATTACTCATTTTTGGGAACGTACACAAAATTGAAAATCTAAAAATAATACCCCCCGGTCGAAAAAAATCGAAAAAAATCGGTCTCTGGGAACCGGTGGGAGGGGTCGATTTTCTAAATATAAGGGTTAATTTTTAAGGGGGTGGGGGTATAGGTCAAAAAAAGTCAAAGATTTTAAAAAAGCCCCAAAATTTTGGAGCTTAATTCTTGCCTGTTGAACTCATTAGATTTAGTTCCCTTTTTACTACCCTTTAAGTTACCCCAGCATGTCTCACTTTGTTAGTGATTGTTGAAATACAATGTTTTTGGTAGTTAGGTTGCCTTATTATTACTATACATGTTTAAGTGCTGATAACAAAATGCTTTAATTTTAAGATATACTTTGCAGAAAGCCTACTACAGTGGGCTTTTTGTTTTGTCTTAAAGGGTTGATTTCTGGCTTTGCTCCCCTTTTTGTTTTCTTAAAACCTAAACCTGCTAATAAAAAAACTCCTGATCTAGATAGATCAGGAGAGACTGTTACCGTAACATTTTCATTAAAAATTCAGCCATTTGTTGAGGGCTTTCTTTTTTTCCGCGAGAAACCCACATCTGACAGACTCCGAAGAAGGCATTGGTCAGATAGACAGAACTGTAGACTCTTTCAATATCTGTTAATGATTTATGACTATAGCGCTCTTGCAAACTATCAACCAGAAGAATCTGTAATTTATGTCGTAAGAAGGTTTGGATCTCTTTGGTTCCATTCTCTGTCAGAAGAACCGCGAAGAGTGGCTCCTTGGTTAGGAATTCGAACACTTCTGTAATCGCTTGGCGCTTGTCGTCTTGGTGTTTGTCAAAGATATATTCAAGCTTGTGAAAGAGTGCTTGTTGGTAGCGCTCGATCATATCGTACTTGTCTCGATAGTGGGTATAAAAGCTAGAGCGACTAATGCCGGATTCTTGTGCTAACTCAACCGTTGTGATTTGGTCGAATGATTCCTTTTCTAGTAGTCGAACCATCGCCTCCTCGATATTTCGTTTTGTTTTTAATCGTTTATTGCTCTCAGTCATCTGTTAATCCTTTTTGCACAAAATTATACACAGTGTCTAAAAATAAAGATTTCCTACTTGTGAAAATTTCTAGAAACTGTATAATCTATTATATCAGAAATTTAGACAATGTGTATAAAAAGGAGACAAAAAATATGATGAAAGAATGGAAGGCTATTCTTAAAAAGCCAACATTTATCATTGTCATGATTGGAGTTGCTTTGATTCCAGCTCTTTATAATATTATTTTTCTATCTTCCATGTGGGATCCATATGGCCAAGTTTCGGATCTTCCTGTAGCGGTTGTCAATAAGGATCAATCTGCTACATATAATGGACAAAAGATGGAAATAGGAAAAGACATGGTGTCCAATTTGAAGGACAATGACTCACTTGATTTTCATTTTGTAGATGAGAAAGCTGCGAAAGATGGTCTTAAAAATGGCGATTATTATATGATTGTAACCCTGCCTGAGGATCTTTCAAAGAAAGCTAGCTCCATCTTAACCAATCATCCGGAACAGATGACCATTGATTACCAAACATCCAGTGGTCATAGTTTTATCGCAGGGAAAATGAGCGACACTGCGATGACAAAGATGAAGCAGTCAGTGGCCGAAAAAGTGACCAATACGTATACAACAGCTTTATTTTCCAAAATGGGATCGCTTAAATCTGGTATGGGGACAGCGGCAGATGGAAGTGCTAAATTAGCAGATGGTGCAAGTAAATTGGAAGATGGTGGTCAAACACTGTCTACTAATTTGAATACATTGGCTCGTTCAAGCATAGCATTTTCAGATGGTGCGACTACTCTTCGTACGGGTCTAGCAGCCTATACAGATGGTGTTGGTCAATTAGGAAATGGTCTCAATCAAATGGCTGGTCAACTTCCAAACTTGGTATCTGGCGTCAATCAATTAAATAATGGGTTTGGTACTTTTAATACAGGCTTGATGGCTTACGCTACCGGAGTAGATCGATTAGGAAATGGTCTCAATCAAATGGCGAGTCAAACCCCTCAGTTGGCTTCAGGAGTTGGTCAATTAACCAGTGGTATGGGGACCCTCAATGATGGTCTTGGGAATTATACCAATGGCGTGCGTCAATTGAATTCAGGCCTATCTAACTTTTCAAATGGTTTAGCAACCTATACAAATGGAGTCGCTACTTTATCAGAAGGAGCGGGTCAATTAAGTAGTCAATCTGCTACCCTTCGAAATGGGGTTTCACAATTAGAATCAGGTATTCAAACATTATCAAGCCAGCTACAAGCTTCTACAAGTCAATCTGCTCAGATTGATCAATTGGCAGCTGGTTTAAACCAATTAAATGCAGCGATTCAAAATGCTTCAGTAGATACCAGTCAACTTTCGTCTGGATTGACGAGTATTGCGAATTCAGCTCAATCAATCCTTGCTTCAGCCCAAGCGGATCGTGCAAATGCCCTTGCAAGTGTACAAGGGACAGCAGCCTATCAAGCAATGACAGCTGACCAACAAGCGGAAATCAATGCGGCGATCTCATCGAGCCCAAGCTCGAGTGAAACGGCGGCTCAAGGGATCTTGACTACGATTCAAACGATCCAAGGTAGTTTGAATACAGGAAATAGCTTGACACAACTGCAAACGGCAGCCAATCAAGTTTTACCGACAGCTTCTTCTACCTTGACAGACTTGTCAAGTGGTTTGTCTAAGATCCAATCCGCAGTTAGTGGACAATTGTTACCAGCTAGTCAAACCATCAGTCAGGGGATCGACGCTTATACAGCAGGTGTCGATAAAATCGCTAATGGAGCAACCCAACTTCAGACCAATAGTAGCACTTTAACGGATGGTGCTAGTCAGTTAGCAGCAGGTGTTGGCCAACTAGATAGTAAATCATCAGAATTACTTGCAGGAAGCAATCAATTAGCTTCTGGTCTAGGTGAGTTAAATGGGAAGATGCCTGCCTTGACATCAGGCATGAATCAACTGGCTTCAGGAGCGACTCAATTAACAGGTAAGTCGGGTGAATTGGTTGCCGGTGCTGGAAAATTAGCTGACGGTGTAGGACAATTGAACAGCAAAACTCCAGAGTTGGCAGGTGGTGTCAACAAACTTGTCACTGGTGTCAATCAGTTGACAGAAAAATCAGGTCAATTGGTGACTGGTGCTGATAAACTAGCCGACGGTGCAAATCAAATCTCAGATGGATCCAGCAAATTAGCAGCAGGTGGCCAAACATTGACAAATGGTTTAGGTGAATTAGCAACAGGAAGCCAAACCTTGAGTCAAGGATTAAACGATGCTAAGGGACAATTGAATGTGGCTACAACTGAAAAAGAAAACGCTAAAACCTTAGCAAATCCAGTCACTATGTCTAAAACAGACCGTGACAATGTCCCGGTGAATGGTGTCGGAATGGCTCCTTATATGATCTCTGTAGCACTCTTTGTTTGTGCCTTGTCAACCAACATGATCTTTGCAAAATTACCATCCGGCAGTCACCCTGAAAGTCGCTGGGCATGGTTTAAATCTCGCTTTGAGGTCAACGGAACGATTGCGGTGATTGCAGGAGTCTTGGTCTATGGTGCCGTTCACTTGATTGGTTTATCAGCTAATCATGAGATGGCTACTCTCTTCCTTTGTGTGATTGGTAGTGTGGCCTTCATGTCTATCGTGACTGCTTTGACAACATGGCAAAGAAAGATCGGTGCTTTCCTTTCCTTGATCCTCTTGCTCTTGCAATTGGCTTCTAGTGCAGGAACCTATCCTCTTGCTTTGACAAATGGCTTTTTCCAAGCCATTCATCCATTCTTGCCAATGAGCTATACCGTTTCTGGTCTTCGTCAAACGATTTCGATGACAGGAGAAATTGGAAATCAAGTGGCCTTCCTTCTGATGACTATTGCTCTTTTTGCAGGGCTAGGAATGTGGTTCTATAATCCAAAACAATATGAAGAGGACTAATCTTCGGGAACTCCCAACAGAATGTGTTGGGAGTTTTTTGTTTCATGTGAAACAAAAATTCTCGCTTGTCTAAGCGAGAATGTAAATTATTTAAAGAAGACGACATCAGGATTTGGAGTAATATAGAGAAGTTGGTCGTTTTCAAAGACCAGTTGAATGGTGTTGTTTTTATAGGTGTAAATGGTGTAGTTTACTCCGAATTTAGACGCTTGTTTGAGATCAACAGCTCCCATCAAAAAGGCATGAGCTTGTTCCTCTGTGATTTTCCCCTCGTGGTAGAGCCCTTTAATATTTTCTAATTCGGTATTTTCAAAAGATTCGGCAATATAAGCAGGGTCTGTTATTTGTTTCTCTGGATTTCCAAGAATTGTTTGGACAAGAGCGGTGGTATATCCTTCATAATCCGGCGTCTGTGCAAAAATTTTATCGTCATTTCTAGAGTAGGCTACTTTTAAGTTCCCTGTCGCATAAATTTTATCTTTGGGTGCTTCTTGAGCATTTCTAGGGAGTCCTTCGGTTGTGACGATGTCCGAAGAGGGCTGTGTAGTGGTTGAGGGAGAGCTAGAGGAGTTGCTTGAGCTATTTGAACTGGTTGAGCGACTCGGGAGGCTAGAACGACTCGAGCTACTTTTTTTATAGGTTTTCTTTTTTGAGCTGGTAGCAGTGGGTACTTTTTTAAAGTTGATCTTAAGGTCCGGCACACAGGCTGATAGAAAAAGAAGAGACAGCAAGAGTGTGAACAAAAGAGGGAGTGTTTGTTTTTTCATCATGTTCCTTTCGATAAGCTGATTGAATTTCTATTCTATCATAAAAAAGGCAACAAAAAAAGGTCAGGAAGAAATCCTGCCTTTATTTGTTATTATGGATGCCCGCCTCCAGGTCCACCGCCTTGAGGTCCGCCACCTCCGGGAGCACCACCGCCTCCAGGCATGGAGTTGACAATTTCCGTTTGTTTTTCACCGTTGATATAGATGTCTCCACCAGTGTAGGTAGCAGTACCATCAAAGTCGAATCCAGATTGACCCGTTAATTTAATGGTTCCTCCGGTAACAGTGATATTTCCATTCGAATCAATTGGATCGGTATCGCCTTGGCCAACTTCAACGTTGAGGGTTCCACCATTCATAGTGAAGAAAATTTCATCTTGGTTAGCATTGGCATTGGCCGCATTGACACCGTCATCGGTTGCATAGATGGTGATATCACCACCGTTGATGGTGATCGATTTTCCTTCGAGACCTTCGACAGACTCTGTCACCTCATAGGTTCCGCTATCGATGATCAGATCTCCAGAAGCATGGATTCCGTCGTCTCCTGCGGTGATGGTCATTTTGTTATCTGAAA
>OLNP01002254.1_pt1 | contig 14318 bp, 10 predicted proteins | sample 1671951 | NCBI WGS metagenome assembly OLNP01 (sample SAMEA3136629, study PRJEB25190) | human gut metagenome | biome: human gut; feature: human-associated habitat; material: faeces | place: Austria | collected 2013
AAATGGTTCTACTTCCATGGCATCTACCTGTGCGTCCTGTATGTCACTGATGGCTGCCGGTGTACCATTAAAGTCAATGGTTGCAGGTATTTCCTGTGGTCTGGTTACAGGCGATACAGATGATGATTATGTAGTATTAACAGATATTCAGGGTCTGGAAGATTTCTTCGGAGATATGGACTTCAAGGTAACAGGTACTTATAAGGGTATCACAGCAATCCAGATGGATATCAAGATCCACGGACTGACAAGACCGATTGTAGAAGAAGCTATCGCAAGAACAAGAGAAGCAAGATTATTCATTATGGATGGCGTTATGAGCAGTGCAATTCCTGCACCAAGAACACATGTTAATGAATTTGCTCCAAAGATCGTTCAGATCAAGATCGATCCTGATAAGATCGGTGAAGTAATCGGTCAGAGAGGAAAGACGATCAATACGATTATCGAGGAGACAGGCGTTAAGATCGATATCGATGATGACGGCAATGTATCTGTATGCGGTGTTGAGCAGGAGAGCATGGACAAGGCTATGAACATGATCAAGATGATCGTTGAGCCGCTTGTTGTTGGTGATGACTACAAGGGTAAGGTTGTTAAGATCCTTGACTGCGGTGCGATCGTTTCACTTGCACCAAACAAAGATGGTCTGATCCACATTTCAAAGCTTTCTGACAAGAGAGTTGCAAAGGTAGAAGACGTTGTAAATGTAGGCGACGATGTTGTTGTTAAGGTTATCAAGATCGATGAAAGAGCTGGACGTATCAGTCTCAGCTTAAAGGATGTTGAGAATAAATAAATAAATACAAAAATTATACGGGAGGGTATGTGTGTGAAATACGGACATTTTGATGAAACCAGAAAAGAATATGTAATAGACAGACCGGATACTCCTGCACCTTGGGCGAACTACCTTGGTTCGCCTGCCTATGGTGCGATCATCTCTAATAATGCAGGCGGTTACAGCTTTGAAAAGAGCGGTGCAAACGGAAGAATCATCCGTTACATCTTCAACAGCTTTGATCAACCTGGAAGATATGTATACTTAAGGGATGACGATACTTCAGATTTCTGGTCAGCATCCTGGCAGCCGGTAGGCAAGAGCCTGGATGAGTATAAGAGCGAGTGTCATCACGGAACTGCTTATACCAATATCATGGCAGATTATTCCGGTATCCATTCTGAGGTACTTTATTATGTACCGCTGGATAAGACACATGAGGTATGGAATGTAACTCTTACAAACAAATCCAATAAGACCAGACATCTGTCTGCGATCGGTTTCTGTGAATTTACAAACGACTGCAACTATGAGCAGGATCAGGTAAACTTACAGTATACATTATTTATTTCAAGAACCTACTACAGAGATCAGAAAATCCTTCAGGTGATCAATGAGAATGTAGTGAATGATTCAGTGGATGGAAATGCTGTAAACAAGCGTTTCTTCGGACTTGCAGGCAGTGAAGTTGCTTCTTACTGTGGAGATAAAGAAGAATTCCTTGGTATGTATCACACATATGCTGATCCGATTGCTGTTATCAATGGTGACTGTGGTAATAAATTAAATTATAACGAGAATTCCTGTGGTGCACTTCAGACAAAGATCACACTTGAGCCGGGCGAATCAAAGACATTTTCATTTATTCTTGGCATGAAGGATGAAGCTACAGCAAATGAGATCATGAAAGCCTATGAAGATGAGAAGACCTGCGCTGCAGAGCTTCAGGAGCTGATCGATTACTGGCATGGCAAGTTAGATAACTTCCAGGTTAAGACACCGAGCGAGTCATTTAACAACATGATCAATACATGGAATTCTTATCAGTGCTTTATGACCTTTATCTGGTCAAGAGCTGCATCCTTTACATACTGTGGTCTGAGAAACGGTTATGGCTACAGAGATACCGTACAGGATATTCAGGGTATCATCCATCTTGCACCGGAAATGGCACTGGAAAAGATTCGTTTCATGTTATCCGCTCAGGTAGATAATGGTGGCGGACTTCCGCTGGTTAAGTACACACACAACCCTGGTCATGAGGATACACCAGATGATCCATCTTATGTAAAAGAGACCGGACATCCTGCATATCGTGCAGATGATGCATTATGGTTATTCCCGACCATTTACAAATATATCGCAGAGTCAGGTAATATCGGTTTTATAGATGAGGTTATCCCATTTGCAAATAAGGATGAAGGAACCGTATACGAGCATTTGAAGAGAGCAATCGACTTCTCTATGAATCGTCTGGGTGACAATGGAATGCCTGCAGGACTTCATGCGGACTGGAACGACTGCTTAAGACTTGGCAAGCGTGGAGAGTCTACATTTGTAGCAATGCAGCTTTATTATGCAATGACTGTAATTAAGTATTTTGCAGAGTTAAAAGATGATGCAGATTATATTGACTATATCAATGAGATCCAGTATAAGATGGGTAACACCATTCAGGAGAAGTGCTGGGAGGATGACCGTTATATCCGTGGATATAAAGAGGGCGGTATGGTGATCGGTTCCAAGAATGATCCTGAAGCAAGCATGTGGCTGAACCCTCAGTCATGGGCAGTTATCAGTGGCCTTGCTACCAGAGAACAGAGCGAGCTTGCATTGGAATCTGTTCACAGAGAATTAAATACACCATATGGTGTCAGACTGATGTTCCCGCCATATAAGGAGCATGCGTTTGACGGAGCGTTAATGCTTCTGTTCAATGCAGGAACAAAGGAGAATGCAGGTATCTTTTCACAGCCACAGGGCTGGATCATCCTTGCTGAAGCATTGATGGGACATGGTAATCGTGCATTTGAATACTTTGACGAGAGTTCACCGGCATCTATGAATGATAAGGCCGAGGTTCGTAAGTTAGAGCCTTACTGCCATGGTCAGTTCACGGAGTCAGTTGGAAGTCCTTATGAAGGCCGTTCCCATGTTCACTGGCTGACAGGAACAGCATCTACCTGTATGGTTGGATGTGTTGAAGGTATCATGGGTATGCGTCCTGATTTCTATGGAATTAAGATCGCGCCTGCAGTACCATCTGACTGGAAAGAGTTCGATATCACAAAGAACTATCGTGGTAAGAAGTTAAATATTCATGTTACAAATCCGGATGGACATGAAAGTGGCTGCCAGAGCATGACTGTAAATGGAAAGGTAATGGAAGATAACTACATTCGGTTTGATGAACTGGATAATGTAAATGAGATTACACTCGTTATGTAATTTATGAATAATTTCATATAAAGTATCAAACAATAGGCAGGAAGAAATGAAAAAATCTTCCTGCCTGTTATTTTTTTGCAAAAAAGTTATGGTTGAATGGAAAAGCAAAAATGATATTCGATTTATACAGGCGGAACATTTCTGACTATAAGAAAGGAAGTCGTTTATATGGATCAGGAATTAAAAAGACAGGAACTTATTGTAGAAAATGGTCAGATCATCATAAACGGAAACAAAGAAAAATATAATATATTGTTACTTGATATCATCGGGGAGATTGAGGGGCATGTCAGTCTGCCATCTGATACCAAGACTACAAAATATGAGCATGTATTGCCGGAGCTTGCGGTTGTTCAGGATGATGAGAGCATCAAAGGTGTACTCGTATTATTAAATACAGTAGGCGGGGATGTAGAAGCTGGTCTTGCAATAGCAGAGATGCTGGCATCGATCAGCAAACCGGTTGTTACACTGGTGCTTGGAGGAAGTCATTCGATCGGTGTGCCGCTTGCGGTATCGGGTGATGTATCATTTATCGTACCGACAGCAACAATGGTCGTACATCCTCTCAGAGTGTCTGATACCGTATTAGGTGTGAGACAAAATTACGAATATATCGAACGGATGCAGGATCGAATCATACAGTTTACGTCCTGCCATTCCAAGATCGATGAAGACTCATTAAGATCGATCATGTTCAATACACAGGAATTATCCAAAGATATCGGTTCGGTTCTCGTCGGAAAAGAAGCAGTCAAATGCGGCATTATTGACCGGATAGGAGGAGTATCGGATGCATTAAACATACTCTATGACTTGATAAATTGATGGAATGATAGTAAAATAGGCTGATGGTTCGTTTTTTTACGGCTTTTGGCCAGTACATAGAAAAACGGTATAGATAGAGAAAAATAATAAAACAGTGCTGGTTCATACAGCAGATCGGAGCAATTATGTCACTATTAGAATCAATCATTATGGGAATCATTCAGGGAGCAACCGAGTTTCTTCCCGTCAGCAGCTCAGGACATCTCGCAATTTTTAAGAACATGTTTCATGTAAATACAGATACAGGTATCATGTTTGATATTCTACTTCATTTTGGTACGTTGGTTGCCATCTTTATTGTGTATTGGAAGGATATTGTTGAACTGATTGTAGAAGGATTTACTATTATCGGTCTTGCCTGCTGCAATGTAGGGAGATTTTTTGCAAATCTGTTTTCCAAGGAGAAGAAACCATATCGTAAGATCATTGAAACGGAATACCGTAAATTTGTAATGCTTGTTATTTTATCAACACTTGTAACTATGGTGATCGCACTTCCGTTTGAGAGCAAGATTGAAAATGCCGGAAATACTTTATTAGTTCCGGGATTTTGTCTCTGTATCACATCTGTGATCTTATTTATTGCTGATCGTGTTCAGAAGGGTAATAAAGGACCTGCAGAGGCTACATATAAGAATTCGTTATTTATCGGTCTGGCGCAGGGTATTGCAACTCTTCCCGGTATTTCCAGATCGGGTTCTACGATTACAGCAGGTCTGGCATGTGGATTCAACAGAGAATTTGCAGTAAAATATTCATTCATCATGTCGATTCCGACAATCCTTGGAGCATGTATTCTTCAGATTCCGGATCTGGCAGGAGCAAGTCTTACCGGGTCAGAGATCCTGAATTATGTGAGCGGTATGATCGTTGCGGGCGTTGTAGGCTTCCTTTGTATCAAAGTGATGCTGAAATCAGTAAAGAACAATAAATTCAAAGGATATTCCATCTATTGTTTATGCGCAGGTGTGATATCTGTTGTTTATTATTTTGTACGTTAATTTAAGTAAGTAAGTGGGAGAAGAAAATGGCTGAAACCAGAAAGAAAAACGGGACGGGAAAGAAAAATAGTACAGCTAAAAGGTCAAATACAGTATCAAACCCCAATACATCAAAAAAGCAGATGGAACAGCAGATAGAAGAAGATAACAGGGAAGTACGTCTGGAAGTAATCCTTTTAGTCATTCTTGCTTTTTCCATATTTTTGATGATCGCTAACTTTGGCAAATGTGGAAAGGTCGGCGATGCAATATCCGGGTTTCTGTTTGGGGTGATCGGATTTGCTGAGTACATATTCCCGGTGTATCTTTTTATATCATCGGCATTTGTTATTTCCAATTTGGGCAATAAAAAGGTCAGAAATGAAGTAATCTATATCGGTGTGGTTCTGATGATCATATCGATGATCAGCCAGATGATCTTCACAACTGATTATTTATCGGTAAAACAGTTATATCTGGATGGATATAAGGAGCATATGGGCGGTGGAATTATCTGTGGCGGTCTGTTCTTTATCTTCCGGAATACGATCGGTATTGTGGGTGTAACATTGGTAATTATACTTGGTGCGCTTGTTATGTTTGTTCTGATCACAGGAATCTCTGTGATTGATACCTTTAAGAATCTGATCAACAGTTTTTACAGGGAAGAAGAGTATGAAGAACCGGAGCAGGAACACAGACCGGTCAAGAAGAATAAGAAAAAGTCTGCAAATAATCAGGTAAGGCTTGAGAATCTGAAAGTCTATGAAAGCGATGAAAAGCATAAGGGTAAAACGAAAGACTTCTTTGAGAATGAGGATGAGATCCATGAAATAAATGTACCGGATGACGATTTCCTTACATTCAATAATGATGTAGAGAAGATTGTACTTCATGATGAAAGAGAAGAACAGATACCGGTATCGTTTTCGAAGAAAACGTCGGTTACAAAGAGCAGGAGAAAATCAGAGCCTGCTTCTGTGGAAACGGCAGCCGGTGTTTCGTCGGCAGTTCCTATGGGTGATACACAGGAGATTCCTGTTCAGCAGACAAAAGACATCTTTGATGCTGAATTTGATGATGAGGAAGATGTTCTTTCCGGTGCAATCAATGGAAATGAGCATCCGGAGATTGTCAGTGTGATACCGGATGATTATGATCCGGATATGGATTCTGCATTTTCCAGTGTGACAGGAAAGGCAGAGAACTCTCAGACAGTGAAGAAGCCTGCACCGGCGGCAGACAAGCCCGGACAGAAGAACTATAAAGAGGGAGCGAAGTATAAATTTCCGGGGCCCAATCTTCTGGCACAGCCGCCGAAGAATCACAATGCGAACCGGGATGCACAGGTACGCTCTACAGCGATCAAGCTGAAGAATACATTGGAAAACTTCGGTGTTAATGTTACGATCACAAATTATAGCTGCGGACCGGCGGTTACCCGGTTTGAGATGCAGCCGGAGCAGGGCGTGAAGGTCAGTAAGATCCTTGGTCTTGCCGATGATATTAAGTTAAATCTTGCAGCCGCGGATATTCGTATCGAAGCCCCGATCCCCGGTAAGGCAGCAATCGGAATCGAAGTGCCAAACAAAGAAAATTCAATCGTTGCATTCCGTGAACTGGTGGAATCGGATAATTTCAAGAATTCCAAATCTAAGATCGCGTTTGCAGTCGGTAAAGATATCAGTGGACAGGTTATCGTTACGGATATAGCCAAGATGCCGCACCTTCTGATCGCCGGTGCGACCGGTTCCGGTAAATCGGTCTGTATCAATACGCTGATCATGAGTATCTTATATAAGGCAAAACCGGAAGAAGTAAAACTGATTATGATCGATCCGAAGATGGTTGAGCTTGCCTGTTATAATGGCATCCCGCATCTGCTGATCCCGGTTGTAACCGATCCGAAGAAGGCATCCGGCGCACTTAACTGGGCAGTAGAGGAAATGACCAGAAGATATCAGATGTTCGCAGAATGTGGAGTCAGAAATATACAGGGATATAATGACAAAGTAGAACAGGCACTTGCTTCCGGATCAGTAGATGATGAGAAGCTAAAGAAGATGCCGACGATCGTTGTGATCGTGGACGAGCTTGCCGATCTGATGATGGTTGCTCACGGAGAAGTGGAAGATGCGATTGTCCGTTTGTCACAGCTTGCCAGAGCGGCAGGGATCCATCTGGTTATAGCAACTCAGCGTCCATCGGTAGATGTTATTACCGGTCTGATCAAGGCAAATGTTCCATCGAGAATTGCATTTGCTGTATCATCCGGTGTAGATTCCAGAACCATCTTAGATATGAATGGTGCAGAGAAGCTTCTTGGTAAGGGTGATATGTTATTTTATCCGACCGGTTATCCAAAACCGGTTCGTGTGCAGGGAGCTTTTGTTTCGGATGAAGAAGTGTCAGCCGTTGTGGAGTATCTGAAGAAACAGAACGGTGTCGGAACTTATGATGATGATATATCTAAGTCTATTACACAGACCGGAGCGGCCGGTGCACCCGGTATGAGCGGTGGAAGTGATAAGGATGATTATTTTGTAGAAGCCGGACGCTTTATCATTGATAAAGAAAAGGCCTCGATCGGAATGCTGCAGCGCGCGTTTAAGATTGGCTTTAACCGTGCGGCACGTATCATGGATCAGCTTGCAGGTGCCGGGGTTGTAGGCCCGGAGGAGGGCACAAAGGCAAGAAAGATACTTATGACGCAGGAAGAATTTGACGAATATATAGATAATAATCTATAATACAGATTCAAATGATATTTATACAGGGAAAATGCCGGTGAAGGGATATAGCGTGCATAGGCAGATTTTACCTGATATAGGATAAAATTACACTCAGGGAGGACATATTAAATGTTAAACGACATCGAAATTGCACAGCAGGCAGAGATGAAGAATATAAAGGAGGTTGCGGCAAAGCTTGACATCAAAGAAGATGATATCGAGATGTATGGCAAATATAAAGCAAAGTTGTCAGATGAGCTTATCGCTTCCGTACAGAAAAATGAGAATGGTAAGCTGATCTTAGTTACAGCGATCAATCCGACTCCGGCAGGAGAAGGAAAAACAACGATCACAGTCGGACTTGGTGAAGCTATGGGAAGACTGAACAAGAAAGCGGTTATCGCACTTCGTGAACCATCACTTGGTCCTTGCTTTGGTATCAAGGGCGGTGCTGCCGGCGGCGGATATGCACAGGTAGTTCCGATGGAGGATCTGAATCTTCATTTTACGGGTGATTTCCATGCAATCACATCTGCAAACAATCTGCTTGCAGCAATGATGGATAACCATATTCATCAGGGAAATGCACTCGGCATTGATGTGAACCGTATCGTATTTAAAAGATGTATGGATATGAATGACCGTGCGCTTCGTCATACCGTGATCGGACTTGGAAAGCGTGTAGATGGTGTACCGAGAGAAGATGGCTTCGTGATCACGGTTGCATCAGAGATCATGGCGATCCTATGCCTTGCAGCGGATTTCAATGACCTGAAGGAAAGACTTGGCAGGATCATTGTTGCTTATAATTATCAGAACGAGCCTGTAACAGCAAAGGATCTGAAAGCGGTTGGTGCTATGGCTGCACTATTAAAGGATGCGATCAAGCCGAATATGATCCAGACGTTGGAGCATACACCTGCACTTGTGCATGGTGGACCATTTGCAAATATCGCACATGGCTGTAACAGTGTAATCGCAACAAAGACAGCATTAAAGCTGGCAGACTATGTAATTACAGAGGCTGGATTCGGAGCAGATCTTGGTGCAGAGAAGTTTTTTGATATCAAGTGCCGTATGAACGGACTGAAACCGGATGCAGTTGTTCTGGTTGCGACCGTAAAGGCATTGAAGTACAACGGCGGTGTACCGAAGACAGAGCTTGGTCAGGAGAATCTGGAAGCATTAAAGAAAGGTATCGTAAACCTTGAAAAGCACATCGAGAATCTTCAGAAGTATCAGGTTCCTGTTGTCGTTACTTTAAACCGTTTCATCACAGACACAGATGCGGAACTTGCGTTTGTGGAGAAATTCTGTAAGGACAGAAACTGTGATTTCGCTCTTGCAAATGTATGGGAAAAAGGCGGCGAAGGCGGTATCGAGCTTGCAAATGCAGTATTAAATACACTTGAGAACAAAAAGAGTGATTTTAAAGTATTATATAAAGATGAGCTGTCAATTAAAGAAAAGATCTCATGCATTGCAACAGAGATCTATGGTGCAGCAAATGTAACATACAGTCCGGAAGCAGATCGTGCGATCGCTAAGATTGAAGAAATGGGATTTGGAAACTTCCCTGTATGTATGGCAAAGAATCAGTATTCACTTTCGGATGATCCGAAGAAGCTTGGAAGACCGGAAGGATTTGATATTAATATCCGTGAAGTATATGTCAGTGCAGGTGCCGGCTTTGTGGTTGCGATCACAGGAACAATCATGACAATGCCTGGTCTGCCTAAGGTACCGGCCGCTGAAAATATCAGTGTAAATGATGACGGTGTAATCTGTGGATTATTCTAAGGAGGAATAAATCGAATATGGTTCAACTGATTGATGGAAAAGCAATATCAAAACAGATAAAAGATGAATTAAAGGAACAGGTAGCAGAGCTTTCGGCAAAAGGTGTAAAGATCTGTCTGGCAGTTATTCAGGTAGGGAATGATCCGGCATCTTCCGTATATGTCGGCAATAAGAAAAAGGCATGTGCTTATATCGGTATTGATTCTTTGTCTTATGAGCTTCCGGAAGAGACAACGGAGAAAGAACTGTTAGAGCTGATCGATAAATTGAATAAGGACGATGCTGTAAATGGAATTCTGGTACAGCTTCCGGTTCCAAAACATATCGATGAGGACAAGATCATCAAAGCAATCTCACCATTAAAGGATGTTGATGGCTTCCATCCGATGAGCGTCGGAGCATTAAGTATCGGTCAGCCTGGATTTGTATCCTGCACACCGGCTGGTGTGATCCAGCTCTTAAAGCGTTCCGGAATCGAGATCGCAGGAAAAGAATGTGTTGTGATTGGCAGAAGCAATATCGTAGGCAAGCCTATGGCAATGCTGTTATTACGCGAGAATGGAACGGTTACGATCTGTCATTCAAAGACAAAGGATCTGAAAGAGGTATGTAAGCGCGCAGATATTCTTGTAGTTGCGATCGGCAGACCGAAGATGATCGATGCATCCTATATCAAAGAGGGTGCAACAGTGATCGATGTCGGAATACACAGAGACGAGAATAACAAATTATGTGGTGACGTTGATTTTGAATCAGCAAGTAAGGTTGCAGGAGCAATTACACCTGTACCGGGCGGAGTTGGTCCTATGACGATCGCAATGCTTATGCATAACTGTGTAGATTCGATCAATATAAAATAACCTGAGGAAAGAACATATATGAAAGTATTGATGGTATCATTGGGCTGCGATAAGAACCTTGTGGACAGTGAGGTAATGCTCGGACTTCTGCATAAGGCAGGACATGAGATCACAAATGATGAACATGAGGCAGAGGCAGTTGTTATCAATACCTGTGCATTTATCAAAGATGCGCAGGAAGAAAGTATTAATACGATAATAGAATACGGAGAGCTGAAGAAGACAGGATCATTAAAGAAGCTGATCGTTACCGGCTGCCTGTCACAACGATATAAAGATGATATCCTTGCAGAACTGCCGGAGATCGATACGATCGTCGGAGCTGCAAATTATGACGCGATCGTAGATGCGATCAGTTCTGAGGAGAAACATTCCTTTGTTACAGATATCAATTATATGCCGGAGGCAGTTGGTGGACGTATCGTTACAACCGGAGCTTCAATGGCATATTTAAAGATCGCAGAAGGCTGTGGCAAGATGTGTACTTATTGTGCGATTCCATATATCAGAGGAAAGTACAGAAGTATTCCGATGGAACAGCTTCTGGCATCTGCAAAAGAGCTTGCTGCACAGGGAGTAAAAGAACTGATCCTTGTTGCACAGGAAACAACACTCTATGGAGTGGATCTGTATGGTGAAAAGACACTTCCGAAATTATTACATGAACTCTGCAAGATCGAGGAAATCCAGTGGATACGTTTGATGTACTGCTATCCGGAGGAGATCACAGACGAGCTGATCGATACGATCGCGGAGGAAGAAAAAGTCTGTCATTATCTTGATATACCGATTCAGCATTCAGAAGATCCTGTATTGCGACGCATGGGAAGACGTACCTGTAAAAAGGATATTGTAGAATTGATCGCAAAGCTTCGGATCCGGATTCCTGATATTGCGATCCGTACAACGCTGATCGCAGGATTTCCCGGTGAAACAGAAGCGGATCATGAAGCGCTTATGGAGTTTGTGAATGAGTCGGAATTTGACCGCCTGGGTGTGTTTACATATTCACCGGAGGAAGGGACTCCGGCAGCATCATTTCCTAATCAGATTGAAAATGAGGTTGCAGAAAAATGGCGGGATGATATAATGGCATTGCAGCAGGAAGTATCATACGACAAGAATCAGGAGCTGCTTGGCAAGAGTCTTACAGTACTGATCGAAGGCTATGTTGCAGAAGACGATGTATATGTCGGAAGAACTTATCGGGATGCGCCCGATGTAGATGGTATGGTATTTGTTGATGCACCGTATGAGCTGATGTCCGGCACCTTTGTACAGGTTCGGATCACAGATGCAAATGAATATGATCTGACAGGGGAGATGATAGAATGAATTTACCAAACAAATTAACAATATTGAGAGTTATAATGATTCCATTTTTTGTTGTGTTTATGTATCTTGATTTTGCAGCAGCCAAATGGATTGCGCTTGGTATCTTTATCGCTGCAGCGATCACGGATACATTAGATGGACAGATCGCAAGAAGATGTAATCTGGTCACAACATTTGGAAAATTCATGGATCCGTTAGCAGACAAGCTTCTGGTATGTTCTGCGATGATCGCATTAGTCGATCAGGGACGGATTCCTGCATGGATCGTTATTATCATCATTGCGAGAGAATTTATCATTAGCGGATTCCGGCTGATTGCAGCAGAAAAGGGTGTTGTTATTGCGGCTGGTATCTGGGGCAAATTAAAGACTGTTGTCCAGATGGTCATGGTTTGTTTCCTGATCGGTAATCTTGGTGGAAAAGTGATATTTGTAATCGAACAGGTGCTGATCTACGCTGCACTTGTATTAACGATCATTTCACTGATCGATTATCTGGTATCAAACAAAAATGTCCTGAAGGATTAATATAAAGTTAAAAGCTGTATAGTTATGAACAACTAACCACAAAATAGACAATTATGGGGAAAATGGGGTATTTTCTGACAATTACTTCCACTTTCCCCTTTTGTTTTTTAAGTAAAAATAGCAGGGATGTTCGATTGTTAAAAAGTGCTGAAAAAACTGTGTCGTAATGATAATTTTACTTGAAATAAATTCGTAAAGGCTTTACAATAAAATCGGCATAAATTTGGAATTACTTTTATGTAACTCCTAAAAATAAATTTAATGGAGGACTAGAAATGAGCAACAAACTCACCCTGTCAGCAAGCGATAGAATTAATGCATTGCTTGATGACGCAAGCTTTGTTGAAATCGGTGCTTATGTGAAAGCAAGAAATACTGATTTTAACATTCAGGATAAGGATACTCCAAAAGATGGTGTTATCACCGGATATGGTGTTATCAATGGCAATTTAGTGTATGTATACAGTCAGGACGCTAAAGTTTTAGGCGGTTCTGTTGGTGAGATGCATGCTAAGAAGATTGCAAAAATTTATGATATGGCTATGAAGATGGGTGCACCTGTCATCGGTATGATCGACTGTGCAGGACTCAGACTTCAGGAAGCTACAGATGCACTGAATGCATTTGGTGAAGTATATGGCAAGCAGGTTATGGCTTCAGGTGTTATTCCTCAGATCACAGCTGTTTTTGGTGCATGTGGCGGCGGTGCTTCCCTTGTTCCATCATTATCAGACTTCACTTTCATGACAAAGGAAGGTGCAAAGTTATTTGTAAATTCTCCAAACGCTTTAGCAGAGAACAATATTACAAAGTTAGATACTTCCGCAGCTGATTATGTAAGTGAGAATACAGCAAATGTAGATGGTGTATTTGAGACAGAAGAAGAATTACTTGGTATGATCCGTGCATTGGTTGAGGTTCTTCCAAGCTGTAATCTGGACGACAAGGAAGCTTCTGCAAATGACAATCCAAACAGAATTATCCCAAATCTTGATTCTTACAAGAACGATCCAAGAGCAGTGATCCAGAATATTGCCGATGATTCTCTTGTGCTTGAGATGAAGAAGGAATATGCAGGAGATGTTGTTACAGCTCTGATCCGTATGGATGGTATCACAGTTGGATGTGTTGGTAATCAGGAAGATACGATCACAACAGCGGGTGCATATAAAGCAGAAGAATTTGTAGATTTCTGTGATGCATTTAACATTCCTGTTCTTACACTTGTAAATGTAACAGGTTTTGCTGCAACAGTTGAAGAAGAGAAGACCATCTCAAAGGCTCTTGCAAAACTTACAAATGCATATGCAGATGCAACAGTTCCAAAGGTTACGGTTGTTATGGACAAGGCCTATGGAACAGCATATACGGTTATGAACTCCAAGGCAATCGGAGCTGATATGGTATATGCATGGCCGGATGCAGTGATCGGTACTATGGATCCTGAGATGGCAGTTAAGATCATGTATGAAGATGAACTTGCAGCAGCAGACGACAAGCTTGCCTTCATCAAGGAGAAGAAAGCAGAATATGTTGCAGCTCTTTCAGGAGCAGCTTCGGCAGCATCCAGAGGATATATCGATGATATCATCGAGCCTGATGCTACAAGAAAGAGAGTGATCGCAGCGATCCAGATGCTCCTTTCAAAGGAAGAGATGAGACCTTATAAGAAACACGGTACTATATAAAAGGAGTGACAACTAAATGAAGAAAAAATTATTATTAATAGTTTCTATGTTAGCTGTTACTTTTATGTTTGCCGGATGTAGTGCTTCTGATGATAACGGAGTAAAATTTGCTTATAACGATCAGGAGATGCCTGTGAGACATATCAGAAATATGCAAGCGCAGATGAGACCTATAACTATGTTATAGAAGCAGGCGAGGATGCAGGGGTTTCTGAAAATGAGATAGAAGCAGTCAAGTCATTCCGTAATATCGGTGATGAGTGCGGTGAGTTTAAAGATTTTACAGGTGAATACAAGATTACAGAGACAGAAGGAAATGTAATCGTTACTCTTTATGCT